>Ga0307511_10001977_pt1 | contig 21508 bp, 15 predicted proteins | sample 13_EM_MG_FD_200266 | JGI IMG/M metagenome (GOLD analysis project Ga0307511, IMG submission 200266) | Populus trichocarpa ectomycorrhiza microbial communities from riparian zone in the Pacific Northwest, United States - 13_EM | ecosystem: Host-associated > Plants > Roots > Unclassified | place...
TCTTGCAGGTGTTGTGCAAATGTGTTGACAGGGCTGTCTTGTCCAAATTGTGCTTGGTGGCAGCCTTCATACCTTTTCCATAGTTCTTCCCTTGCTGTGGATGTAATGATCTTTTTCCTCAGAAAAACCATAAAACCATGAATATTTCTCTTCCTTGGTTTGGTTTTCTCACTATAGTCTTTCAACTATCTGGCAGCCATACCAGGGAATTGAAAGCTTGCTCTTTCTAAAGCTTCTTCCTTTTCCATATCCAAGCCTTGACATTTCAACCACCTTACTAACTGTTCCATATATTCATCAAAGGTAATTATGTCTTTCCATTTCTCTGCTTTATCATCAAAGGTTTCTGGCTCTTTTATTTTTGCAAGCCTGGTTGCCTTTTTGATGGTATCTTCTTTGATTTTATTAGCATGTTGTTTGATTCCAGTAACTTTTTCCCATTTCTTTTGGCTTGGTGTTATTTCTCTTACTGACCTATCGGTTTCTGTTCCAGATTCTTTAGAGTCTGTTTTATCAGACTTATCTGATTCAGGTCCAGATTCATTATCCCTACTGGAGCTACTGTCACCTGGATCTAGCTCTGGGTTTATATGAACCTTATTCTTTTGACATAAGGGTTTATTTTTCTTTTGTTACCTAGGTGTTTCTGGTTGTTTTTCAATACCTTTACCCTTGTTCTGAGGTGTTTGTGGTCTATCTTTTGATTCACTTCCTACTTCTTTTTGTAGTTGGGTCTGGGGTTTAATTACAAATAGGTCATTATCTATCCATTCTATTTCTTTCTCTTGTTCCTCAGTTGTTTCTTTGTCATGTGGGTTTATTATTTCTAGAGTTTCTAGTTCATATAGGGTTCCTAACATAAGGTATTGTTCTATTTCTGGCCAGTTTTTTACCAACCAAGGTATGCCTTTCACTGGGTTATATGTTGGTTGAGGTGGTCTTGCCTTGAATCCTATTTCTAGGTCTATTTGTTTTAATGCATGGTGGTGTAGTTCAGATGCTTCCTAGTAGGTCAGATAGTTCAAACATATTTAGAAGATTACTTCTATTTCTTCTATGCTTAGTTCATATTGATTAAGGAGGCAATATGTTTGGATTTGGTTTATGTATTGGGTCCATTTATTCAGGTTGTTGTCCTAATATTGTCTTGTTGCAACTGGAGTTTTAATTACTCTTCCTAGTATTAATCCTTTTGTTTCCAGTATTATTGTTTCTTGAACAGCATCCTTTTCTGGAATGTCTAACCCAGTTGGAATGCACTTTTTTGGTGTTTCTGGAGGTACTAATTCTTTAAGTAGTGCTTAGGCCTCATCAGGAGTTAAGGCCTTCCTTCTTTTGTGGATCCTGATGAAGAGGAATCCTTTTCAGTTTCCTATAATAGTCCTAAGGACTATTTCTTTAGACAGATGGGGGCTAAACCAAAGCCTTCTTCTATCAAGTCTAATCCTTCTTTTGGTAGGCAAAGGAATGTTAAGAAGGTCAGGTTTGTTGATGGCCTCAATACTACTCTTAGTGGTATTCCTCCTGCTTACAACAGGAATATTTCTTGGGGGCTTATGGGTATGGACTATCAGCAAGGCTTACTCTTTCTGGCAGGAGAGGTATAGGTGGTGTCCTTGCTGGGAGTGTAAGGACAGGTGTGACTGGTGGTTTTCCTTGGGGTTTCTTGTGGTTGGGATACTAGGTATCCTTTGGGGGAGTACTACTCTTCTGCTTCTTGGGGATGCAGTGAGTGTTGCAAGTAAGTTTCTTAGTTACTTTTATTCTTATTGGCTCTTTTTACTAATATTTCCTACTAGGTTTGTTGATGAGCCTTTCTTTGGTACTGAGTCTTACCAGTTCAGGTAACTGGTACTTTTTGTTTCTTTTGTTCTGGTGTTGGTTTGTTTCTGTATATATCTTAATGTGATATTTTTACCAACTGGTGTGTTGCAGGTTTCCACTCTATTTCTTATGCAAGTTCTGTTGTACTTATTGCTTGTTGCATGTTTTTCTTTGCTGACTATCAGACTTGGTTCTACTATAGTTTCTTATCCACTATAGAATTGTAGTACTTGGTAAGTAGTTTCTTTACTACTTGTACATAAGATTATAGGCCAGGATAATCAAGCCTGCTTTTATTTAAAAGTCTTTCTTAGGTTAAAAAAATGTAAATGGAGGCCTAAAGTATTTAGGGTAGAATATTACCCAAAAGTAATATTCCAGAACTACTAAGTACTTTAAAGGCTTTTAAGTTGATTTAGGTTCTGGTTGAGGTACTAATATTCCACTTCTGGTTCTGTAGAGTTTATGTTGACTAATCTTGGCTTTAAGGTTTCTTATTCTCTTTAGTCTTTGTTGATAGTGATATCTACTTCTCTTTGTCTTATAGGCCATAAGATTACTAATAGAGTATAAGAAGAGGCACTAGGCCTAACGCTTAACCAGTGAAACTCTTATATTTGTTGTATTTAACTATTCGGTATCTCTCTTCTCTAGGTCTGATCCCCTTCTCTGGATGCAGACCTTCAGCCCTTAAGTATTACATGCTAAGACTAGCTGTAACTCACTATTGTGGCTGTGCTATAGTAGTGAGTCATACATGATTTGAAATCCATCTCTGACTCATTAAGTGAGTTATAATCTTAGAGTCATACATAGGTCATAGGAAATTATTGAGTTACAGGTGACTTATAGTAACATGTGAAAATAAAGAAATTTCATGTGATTCTTCCAACATAATTAACCAGGCAGGTTAGTATAATTTAGTAAGAAATTACATAGTAGATGTTGGTTCAGGGTAAGTTGTGAGGTGGTGATAGATCAGCATACTGAGAATATCACTTTCTTACAAATTGTCATTTTGAATTTACAATGGCGGAAGGAATGTCAAACAAGGTATCTATCGGATGTTTCCAATGTTTGTTATGTCATGACTGTTTACTATGGTTGATTTGGAAGTTATTTTAGTCTACTACCCTTTGTTGCGAAGATTGCGATTTTCACAACTATCGTGCTTGCACTTGTTATTTTGGACTACCTCCAGTTTAGGTAAAACAACCAGAGTAGGAAATCCTTTTAAGTGAGGAAGTGTAACGGTAGACCGTTTCTTATAATTGTCTTAGTATGCATTTTCTAGCCCCTATCATATATACCTAATAGCTTGTGCATAGTACTTTACATACTATTACCTTAAGCATATCTATTCCTTATGGACTTTCCTATATCGTGATGCATTACACATACACATCTGGATTTCGCAGTACTGAAGGCCCGACCTCCTACACCTGTATTAATGGTCATGGAGGAGTACTTTCTGGAAAGGCCAGAAAACAGGTATTTCAAACTTCAGAAGGCTTGGTGGCTAGTATAAGTACCGAGCCATTCTGCCCTTCTGAAGCAGGATTCACAGTTCTGATCACTTCAGACAGAGTTTAAACAAGCCTTAGATAGCTTCAATATAGAGAGATTACATGTGTTAATTCTTTTCCTGCTTGAGAAATCTGCATGCCCTTAAAGACCTTCTGAGTTCTTGACTTAGCATAACCAATAACAGATATACATCCTCCCTCAAGTGATAGTATAGAATCTGTTAAATGGCCCGTGGTGCTACTATCAGTAGTGCGTATTATAGTTAGTCACCTGTAGGATCAAATGCTGAGACAGGTCTATCCAATGAAATAGATGTCAAATAATCAAAGGTTTGAGAGAATTCATGTACCAAAGGTAATCTTTTATACCTATTTGAGGCTGTCTGCATTACAATTCCATACTATTAGTTAGAAAATCGACCAAAAGAAAGAAGTTGAAAAACCTACGGCATGCTTGCAACTCTTAGACCAGAATATATGTAGCTCAAAACTTGCCTAAAGTTCTCTACACACTCTTGCCCTACTTGACAAGGGATTTTGTCTGATTTGTTCAACCAATTTAAATACATATTCCAACTTAGCTATCCCTATAATTAACTCCCTCTTAAAACCCTAATGGACTAACACATTACAGGTCAAATTTACGTATATCTAAAATACTAAGATTAAGCAATATTTCTTTTTACCAAACGAATGACCTACATTCAGCTCTATCCATTAATGTTCACCTCCCAATAGAGGACAGATATTCATGCCCACCTGCCTTCTTCACGACATTTTCTGCTAAGGCTTTCATCTATTTGAAGCCTACTATCATCAAGAACATATTTTGAGAATGGCTCTAGTGCTCCTAGTGTCTCTTGGTGTCACTTGGTGCCTCCTGGATGTCTCCACCCGTCTTCGGACTATCCCCCATGCCTCTCGGAAGACCCACTTTCCTAATAATGGGCATGAGCTGAAGATGCAATAATTCACTTGGATGCCACTGAATTCTACCAAACACACAATAAAAATATTTTGGTAATATTTTCCTGATAATTATCGTACTTGCTTGAATACTTATCGAGAAATACTACTGTTACAGTACCCTTGTAATGTATTGTACCATTTTCTATTGAAAATCTATCAATCTAAGTAAAATTAGGTACTTTGGATCTTCCAGAATCTTTTTCCTCTTCAACAAATTGCCTCACTAGCCGATGTTATGACCCATTCACCAATCATACTAATGACTGGCCTATTTACTAATCTCCATAATATTCTAGTATTATTACTTCATATGAAACTCTTTCTTCTTTTTCATATTCAGCTTCCGCCAGGGCCTCTCATTTAGATAGTATATTGCATTCTATAGTGTTGGGTTAAAGGACTTGATTTCTAGCATTTTATTTGTTATATTTTATTTGTTATATTTTTCATACCTCTGGGCGGTTCTATTTCTCATATTTTATTTATGTTATATTTTTTTATACCTCTGGGCGATTTTATTCCTAGTATTTTATTCATATTATATTTTTCATACCTCTACTTGTTTGGTGATGTCTGGCTTAATTATTCTATAGTTTCGTATGAAGAATATTATGCAGATTGGTGAATGGGCCGTATTGCTGAATGGGTCAGGACACCGACACAGCTCGGCCCGCACATGAGTAATGGATTTATAAAAAAATATTTTTAAAAAAAAGGCGATACAGGTCCCTCTAGACAATGGCGGGTTGAAATCAATCACGTTTGTTTCCCCTCCTGTTAGCTCAGCTGAAACTTCCTTGAGGGTGCTTATTTGACAAGTCACCGGAGAGTTTTCTGGTCTTGTGACCTGGTAGTCCGCTGATATGGACCAGTCTGTTTCGGACTTTCTGAGGTTGCAGATGAGTACTCGATGCCCCGAATCTTTGATCGAGTTCCCAAAATTGAAAGTATTAGTGCCAACATACCCTCAGTCAATAAATATTGCTTTCTGCTCTTCATTATTGTATTATTGAGGGCTATGCCGAACTCGCTACACCACAAGGGGGTTACCCGGTGAAGCTAAGACCTCAACTTGCTACTTTTAGCTGGCAAACTGCACATTTGGACGGGCAGGTCCGGCTATATATGTTCTGGGTACATCGGCCGCCCGTGGGCTGCCTACTTACCTAGTATGCTCCACCGGGCACACTCAAGGATTCTATATTACCATAATTCCCAATGAATAATCATTAGCATACTGAGTTTTTACCAAAAAACTAAAATGCGAAAACTCTAATTATCGCAGACTAGTACTAGAGACTTTAATTGTGTGCGAGACGAAAGGAAATTTCCACAATCCAATTCATTAGTCTTATGGCCAATATTCCCAGATCTGGCATTTCGGGCGCACTTCAATACCAACAAATCTAGATACAACTAGAACAGACAATTTCACAATGCAAAGGTAGCCACCGGGTAGTGGTTGGCTCCTGCCGAGCTGTGCAGGCAAACGTTACTGTAGTCCCTAGAGTTTCTAGAGGATCTGAAACGCCTGTCTCGGCTCCCATCATACGGTCGGTCGTTTGTAAGATATAAGATGGGCGGTACACCATTATCGAACTCATCACTTCTTCACTCAGCTGTAGGGCGTAACCCCCGAATGGAGAAAGCTTATTTACTTCAATTCATATTTCGTTGGCATGCTATTGAGCCACTCGGGTGGATGATTGCAATGACAGAAGATTCATGGGAACTTCTGAGCTAATTGATGGCTATGTTCTGGAAGGTGTATATATGTTGAGAAATCCCCGCGCCTCAGCCAGGTCTCTGATGAAAATATCGAACATGCAGTATGACCTCTTCACTCAGCCATAGAGCTTGACCCCCAGAGTGAATTACGCTCAATTCGTACATAAATGTGGAGATTTCAGTTGATCTGTTGCTTTTAGCAAGTTCAGTAATTAACCTACAGCATATGTTCATCTAAAATAGTGATCCTGGTTTAAGGATACCTTGATTTTTCCTATTTATATCTTCCCTGCTTCGTTTGTGTTGTGCTAATTAATATGCTTGATGCATGCGGGGTAAGTGCCACAATATGAAATAGTAATGCACTGCACCGCAAATACGATTAAAAACTAGTCAGATGTTCCGTAATCATGAAATTATCCGCCGTATTTTCCAGTCTGAATACCACAAAGGGTCTCACAAATCTAAGTATCCTGTCTCAACCCCATGGGAAGTCCCGTGAACTCCATAGTACATCCCATATACCATTTATCGTAGTGAGTCCCATGAAACCATTCCATAGCAAGTCCGATGTAACACAGGCCCCTGTAGCGCTCATAATTTGTATGTATACATCATAGACAAACAATCTCTTGTCTATTTTTGTGTGTCCCACAAAAGAATTATGGGTATCTGCTGATCACGGTCTCTAGCAATCCAGATGTGTCTCTAAAACAAAATTAATTGAAACGGATCGGCTATTAAAGTTAAAAGGGCTGTAAGGTTGAAGTCAGGCAATTGATGCCCGAAGTTCAGGGTACCTGAACCATCAGAGAAACCCTGACTTCGAACTTGGGGCTAAGTACTTAGAACGAGAATACCTTGGTTGGCAAGCGTGCATTGAGTGGCATGAAATGCATTCTGTGGCAAGTAAGTCTTATGTCGCAAGTATAGGAGCATTGAGTGACAGTCCTCACCAAGTCACGAATTCTCAGTCAGGCTGACCTCCCCGGGGTTCACCACGGCCGGCACCTACCAAAGTCATATTCAATAACTGGCACATAGAACATCAGTACAAGTATCAGGAATATAGAAGCGGATTTGAACATTACGAGTTGTGGCTAGAGAAATGTTGGATAGCGAGAAATGAACAAGAGAGTAAATTCAGAGGAGCCATCTAGAGATTGCGATAGGCTTGTGTGCTATGGTTCTAGTGCTCTGCTCCCTCATTTGCCAGTGAATTCCAGCTCCCTATGTTACCGAGACGGACCCCTTTGAACATCCCAGTTCATCCTTTCCACCCCGGTGGGCCCCTTTGGGTATCCTGCATTTTTTTTTTTTTTTAAAAAAAAACGCATTACTCGTATGCAACCCTGTAGGAGGGTTATGACGAGCCTACCGGAAGCCCGGTAGATTTCAAGGCAACCCAAGTTAATGCCACGCCCTCTCCTGGCCCTCCCCTTGCATATGCTCCAGCTCCGAGGCCGCTCAACTAGCCCTGCCTTCCGCCGCCCGCCTTCCTCGCCCTGGCTCCACCGAGGCCGCTCAACTAGCACCCCTCGGCCCTGTCACCAGTTCTCTTCCTCCTCCGACTCCAGCTCAAACACCAACACTAACCCTTCTCAACAAAGCCAACTCTGGAGGGCAAGGGCTATCTCCACGTCACGGGTATCCTGCATTATCTACCCTGTGATCTCCCCACATGAGAGTATTTGTAGGTGTAGGCCAGTGAGTAGGGGTGTTGTTGGGGATGGACACGGCTCTACCAACGTGGTATGGGGTTCTGAGCATGTCTACTAAGTCTAATACAGGCCTCAGCAGGTGGCTAAGAACTTGGGTGTTGTAGGTGGTGGTTTGGGTGGGGTTCATGAGGTGGCTATAAGTGGACAAGAAGATTACCAGTATAGATTGTATATTGGGATCTCAGCCATCTACGGCCACGGTATCTAACGCCCCCGAATCCATATCTTTACTGAAGCAATGAGTGTATATAGACTCATATTCAAATCCACGACAGTAAAATTCTGCAACTACCCCAGATAAAAGTCGTTCAGTAGGGACGGACAAGTAAAGCAGGAAAAGAACACGTAAATAAAACAAGAAAACACAGAGAAATAAAACCACAAAAAACTCGCAAATACAACAAGAAAAGCCACGTTCGCAAGTGACAAACAAAACAAGAAAAAACACGAACTATAAAACAAGTAAAAACAGGTGAAGAAAAGAAGAAAAGACACGCCAATAAAGGAAGAAAAATCTCGCAAATACAACAAGAATAAACACGTTCGCAAGTGACAAACAAAATAAGAAAAAACACGAAATGAAACAGAAAATACACATTCATCTGGTTGCTACTGGGGAGTGTTGCCCCCATACGCTTCGGTTATGTCATCCTTGTACGCATGTAGAGTAATGATTGTGTTATTGTTGTTGTCACGGTAGGAGACCGTGACATGCTCCTTGGGGTCATTGTTTTCCCCCACGGGAGAATAATGCATGGGCGAAACGATAACCGCTACCGTAACCCGCTGTTTGCCTTCGAATTCACGAAGCAGGTATATTGCCCTCGCGGCTTTTATTGCCTGTCTTTTTTTCGAAAGCTTCTTTCGACAGGTATCCTCCGGGTCAAACCTAACTGGTAGCTGATACCAGACGATAGTCATCTGTGTAATGCATTGCCATCTTTAGCTGCCTGACTACCTAGAGTGGAACAGGAATGTGATTAGGTAGTAGATTGTGCTTATGGTTATGGGGGAGAGTGGGGCTACTGGGAATACTACCTATCAGGTGGAGAATAGGAAGGATTCTGAATGTCTTTGGTATATGCGTGTACCCGTGAGGTGGAGTATGGGAAGGATGCTGAATGTCTTTGGTATATGCGTGTACCTGTGAGGTGGAGTATGGGAAGGATGCTGAATGTCTTTGGTATATGCGTGTACCTGTGAGGTGGAGTATGGGAAGGATGCTGAATGTCTTTGGTATATGCGTATACCTGTGAGGTGGAGAATAGGAAGGATGCTGGATGTCTTTGGTATATGCGCGTGTGCTATCTTGGTGTTTGTTCTCTTGGTCTTTGGTGTTTGTGTTTGCTATTGGTGTCATGTTATGAGTAATTAGCCTTATCGGAGGGATCGACGTCCGTTTGAATCTGTCAATAGACATGTCTTAAAATTCCGTAGCGTTTCGAATTGCTATTTTGTAATCGACCTATGCCGTTGAAAGCCCGGGGTCATAAAGGGTGTTTGACGAACGCCATTCCAAACCCGCGTGCGAGCTGGTTCCCTTTTCATATTCTAGATAGGATCAATACGCGTACTGATTTCCCAAGAAGAAACTTAGGTAAGCTCCTACAGCCTCTAAAGTTTGTGGAAATTAAATGCCAGAGGGCTGGGGACTGAGAATTTATACTGTGACAAGGGCTATAATGATACCAGCTAGGCCTCAGTTATGGCCACTGCATCCATACCCATCCAACCGACTAGACATTTGAGGTGGAATAAAAATCAATACCATAGAAATTCAATACTAAGCCACTTATTAATATTATTGATTTCTTTTCCCCGGACCCAGCTCCATACATACCACATTAAGATATCTCTCTTACATTGACGTACATTCCTACCTACGGGTTCAGGAAAAGCAATGCAATATGCCCATGTGGCCATGCAGACCTTCAACAAGCCGCCTAACCCCCTAGCATCAACATACTTCGGTTGTATCCAAGTCTCTTTGTTATGGGCTATCTACCGTTGGGGAATGGAGCTGGTGGCAGGGATGTGGAACTAAAGTAGTGGGGCATCTTGTAGAACGGCCAGCAGGGTCGAGGTGGTCGCGTTGGGTGAGTTGGGACAGTGTATTCAGGAGAAATGTAGTAGGAACCCTGGTGCTTTCTTCCCGTATAAGTTCACAGCAGGCTGAGGTGTCATCCAGTTGCAAGCGCTCCATAGCCCTCCGCTAGTCAATGTGGTCATCGAAAGCTCATGCAGAAGTCATCGTGATAAAGCTTCCATAAGGCTATTGAGAACCAGCAACGGATCCACACGCCTTGACTGGGTACTGGGGGGGACGGTGTCGTAGGTTGCCAACGCTGGGGAGTACGCCGTTGAGTGGGTTGTCGTTATATGCCTGAGGTCGGTGGTCAAGTCCGTAGTAGGGCCGGTAGATATGTGGTGGGTGATAGGGTCCATGATTGTTCCGACTCTCGCCCACCAGTTGGTCGACCCTGTAGGCCACAGCGGGGATATGGTTGAGGCTTCTAATGGTAAATTGCAGGATGCTGTGCTCATGACTCCACCCTCCCCTTTATATTTCCTCTTTTCCTCTTCACTCATCCTCGAGAACCGCATCTGGAATGTTTGTCTTCCGTCCGCTCTACATACTAGGTACCAAGTATCCTTGGAACACGAATCCGAATTCTGACGAGTGACAGATTGGATGCTTCGGGGTGACTGTGGGGGACCGGTAGTGATTCGCTTCTGTTCTGCTTTGAGGGCGCGAGGCTGTTGGTAGTTTTACTATAGAAGTCATGTAACCGCCGACTGTATTAGTAATTACATTACAAATCTCATGACCGCCGCCTCCTCGGACCGAAAGCCAAGCAATCACCACGGGAGCTCTCACCGCAAACTCGGCCTCATCACCGCCGTTGAATCACCTCGCCGGAGCCTGGGCCGCTCACTCCATGCACACGAACGACCCCCTCGCAAGGGACATGCTCAACGGCACCGGGTCAAGGTTACATGAATCCGGTTTCAGACTCGACTGCCCCATCGACTTCCTGCCATACCCATCGCCCTAGAACTACTCTCACAAGAGTACATGGGCTGCGTCCTACCAGACTGCAGCTCCGCACACCAGACAGTCCTAAACCTCAACGGTGGTGCTCTTCCCCGGTCCGGTATTGAACGCAGAACCACGCACGCTCTAGCGGCCAGGTCATCCCTGGACACCTCCATCTCGTGGATCAGGTCCGAAATTGACATCACAGGTAACACCGCTGCCTCTACGAGAGCCACTTAGGACCCATCTACGACTACTACAGAATAGCCACAGAATCAGGCATCAAAGCACTCCTCCACTCAGCCCGCAAGGCCTCCCACACCCACCCCTCCGTCTCCCGCTTCGCCATCAACTGGCACAAATCGTCGTAAGCGGCTTATATCTGGCTGTACACAGACCGAGGCCCACAACGCAGCTAACTAGACCACATACGCAACTCAGACCGCCGCGCATGCCCCAATGAGACAGGTGAATAGATCACTTTCCACTGCACCAAGTTCTGAGGCACCCGCCCTCCAGATATCCACTCCAGATATCCACTCCAGATATCCACTCCTGCTAAGACCTGTCATAACTGATATGGACAACGGAAAGGGAGGACGCCTGGGACACCATTGAGGACTTCTTCTTTACCTCTCACCAATCCCTCACGAGTACACAACGGATCTGAAGGAATTCTCTATTTATACCTCCCACTCCAGACGGTCAGCTCAGTGCGCTTATGATTGTTTGATTCCCTATGTTTGACGCTCTTAATATGTTTCCCTATATTATGTAGTCTTAGACGGGGAGAGGGGAGATTTTGGCAGGGAGTTCAATGGTAAGAGGGAGGGGAGGGCCGGGGAGGGCGTGGCGGGGGAGGCACAACGAATCCCTTTTGATCAATCGAGCGTTGCCTAGTCTTGTACATAGTTTGCGCGGGCACGTCCAGATTAACTTGGGAGGCCCCTCACTCCGTTCCATCCGATCTATTACCCGGTACGGGAACAGGTGGTCTTCGACCCGGATACACAACCGCGGCCTCGGAACGTAAGCGAAAGTAACGGACGCCAAGCTGCTAGGGATTGGAATGGCGATTGAGGCAGGCTTTGACACGGTGGCATTGGACAAGGAAGCGGCGATCGCCCAGGCCATGAACCTATGCCACAGTCCACCACAGCCCTAGATCGAACAGCGCTTCCAACAAGCGGAACCAGACAGAGGGGAACGAGAAGGCAGACTACGGGGCCAAATGTGCAGCGATATCCGGACATCTGGTGAACCAGCCTGGCATAACTACACCGGCAGGCATCAGACAAGCCTTCAAGTTGTGCAACCCGAGCACGCCGGTACGGCGCTGGGATAGGGGCCCGGATCTGGGAATAAATCTGGAAGGATCCGGAATTTTGCACGGCGGTAGCGGATTTCATTCATAACCAGGGGGACCCTCCGGGGGGCTGAGCATGATATGGTGTTGGGGAGGGGTCTATTCCCAAAGGGACATCCAAGGGGAGCATTTTGCTTTGGGGTTTTTCTTAACGATTCCTGTTACGTTCGTTGTCTTCTATTGAGGAGGTATCGAGGCTGGGTCTTTTTAATGTTTTCATACTCAGATACTCATATGTAGCCGATGATGAGCCAGCCAGAAGCGTGGCTGGATTCTTGCAGCGGTCGAGTGAATCCGACCGTGTAGGCGTTAAGTACAGAGATACAACAGAGGAGAAATTTGAAAGAGAAGAGATGGAGTGACTCGCAATCGTAATTCATGTATTCTGTTGTGAATCTGAGATAATATTTACGCGGAGATTGTATGACTTGGTTTTTTGCGCGTGGGCCAAGCAATAACTATGCACCAGCAGTGAATTCATATCATGCACAAAGAAACGAATACCTATATCAGGTTAGAGTTACCGAGGCGTAATAAATCTTCAATCGAGTGGCGGGAACGAGAACACTGTAGCTACGGCGGGTATAGCGCAATCGCCGTTAATTGTCATTTTAAGTCTATCTGACTACGTCTATCCCCGAGATAATATCAAGACCCCAACACGTCGGTTCGCAACTGTTGATCCAGGATTGGATATATTATCCCGGTGGGCGTAGATCAAGTCTGCCTGTGTTACCTCCCCACAGATGCCCGACTTCTATGAGACCATACCATATGCTGGCGTCGAGTCGCTTGAAGACTACACTCCTGGGGGATACCACCCGGTGACTATAGGAGATATATTCGAGAGTGCAGCCAGAAACAGCAGCCACCGGGGTCCTGAAAAAATTGGGCTCTGGTGGGTGGTCAACCATCAGGCTAGCAAAAGATAATTCGTTGGTGCGATCAGTCGCGATCAGAGAGCAATCTGCTGACGTTCTCCCTTTTTCTGCAGATATAATCGCTATGTAACCCTGAAAATTCTGAAAGCTGGAATGCCGGAAAACTACCATGAACTAGTTTTCTTCCGATTGCTCTCAATGGTGCAGCCTGGGGGATGTCGAGCATCCAGGTCGGGCACATATTGTGAACTTTCTAGATATACTTTTGTTTTGTAGCGGAGGGGCCGAATGGTGCCCATCAATGCCTGGTGTTAGAACTCATGGGTCCCAATCTTCCTAACCTACTATCTGCTTCCACGGGCAACCAAAAAGGAGCTTCATAAAAACAGATTATCGCCTTCCATGGCGAAAGTCATTGCTAGACAAGCTTTGTTGGGTCTTGCATCTGCATGTTTACCCTGAACTGCTCGGTTTACCCTGAACTGCTCGGTTTACCCTGAACTGCTCGGTTTACCCTGAACTGCTCGGTTTACTTTTTTTAGGTTTTATACCATACTGCACGGGCTCCCGGATCATCACTGGCAACCGGATCAAATGGCGAGATTTGGTGTTTGAGTGCAATTCTCGAACCAAATAGGTTCAAATTTTGGGAATAATTTGTATATATATAGTAGTTTCTTGAACAATTCACCCAAGGGCGCATGCATATTACTCCTCAAAATATATAGGAAAAATATATGATTTCCTAGAATAGAACAGAATAGTTGTGAATGCTAGGTACTAGCAGTAAATAACTTGACCACAGGCATTGGCTCAATGATGCACGAGATAACATTTACCCAGGATACAATTTAGTCCCACTACTCTGCACAGAAGAAATTCAAGTCAGGAAAACCAGAGAGAATACAACCAATAGATAAAAAGGTATTATATGAAGGAACAAGCGAAGGGGCTGTTGCATTGGAATGAGAAAGAGGTGGAAAAAGCCGAACAGTGGTTAGAACACTGGAAGGCGGGACAACTCAAAGAATAAAGTAGAGGAGGCTAGATATTAAACGCTGCCAACTAGCCCGATGGAAAAAAGAACAAAAAAGAAGGAAAAGATGAGGTACCTATATGTGGTCCGACCCCGTGACAACACATGTATTTTGCATCAGTACCCCGGTCTATTTATGATTAGACCCCCTTGATGACTGGCCCTACCAATTAACGTCCATCCCCAGTCAAGGTGGTCCGGTCAATTAAATAGACAAAAATTACGGAAGAAAGTTCTATTTTATCAGCTAACTAAACATACATCCTGACCTATAACTCACCTCGCTATCACGGTTGCTATCCTCCGCTTGATATTCTGCTGTCGTAATCACTCCCTTACCTCCATCAGCATCCACTCCGGTTGTTATCAGTCCCTCCAGGATTCCAGTGGGCTGTACAAATGTGACTAGCCATAATACCGCAGTAGCAATTAGTGTTGCAGGCAGTTGTGCAGTTACAGTGTGCTCGAGTTGACCCTGTTGGGCTGCGAGACTCAGATTCAGATACCGCACGTACGGTAATGATAGCTGGAGTATCAGAAATTGCAGAAAGAACACCATTGTGAACCTTTTGGAGATGGCGCACTCCATAATGTTGTTTTAAACCCCATCCGCCGGTTGAAGTTGATATCGACCATCATAGGGTCTATTCATGCTCAAGTCGGTAGAAATCCCCCTACTGCATCCTGTGTATCTTTATTGGCCAGTCTCTAATACTGTATTAGCATTCCGCTGCCTAAGTACCTCCCCTCACAATACTTCCCAGATCTCTGTACAAATAATAACTTGAGTTTCTTGTATACGTAGGTATTGAACTTCTTCAGCGCTGTCGAATTCCCTGCGTAGATATTGAACTTCACGGCTGAGAAACTTGTGATTGTTAGTTTTCTCACTTTTCAATACCTGTCTGTTAAGCGTTAATTATTGCTTCCCCTCAGTCTTCTCGGCAGCCCCCCGCCAAGTAATATCCATTACATCCTGAGGTATGGATTTGACTTCATGGTTTCCAGACTATGCGGGAGGGGCATGAAATGTACCCAGACTCTGATCAATCATATTATTCCAATTTGATACCTGGTCATATATCCTCATCATGCAATTCATGTATTAGCCATAGACCAGGATACCTCCCTTGACTCCATAATCCAAGACTGTTAGTCACTTCTTAAATTATTCTCCGAACTCGTACGCAGCTTTTAAGCCCCCTACCGTCCAATTCTACCGAAAACCCATTGAGTTCTACCCTTTAGCTGCTTGGTTGAATATCCCCGTCGTGTGCGCTACCCCATCGTATGCTGTACACGGAAGTTTGCCTCATTGTGCGGATTGTAGATGCAGGTACTAGGAATGTTCAGATAATAAGCGGATAAATGGCATCTCAGCCTTTAATAGTAAGTAAACCGTCACACTGTCTCAGCAGCTATCACACACAGATACCTGCACTTCGCAGCCAATGAACAATGTTCACAATAGTCTCGAGATGTCTCGTACCCAGGATTAAATCAAGCATTGGGGGCAAGGAGTATTCACATCAGTTGCAAGTTAATGTGGTCGCCCACGCTGATAAATACATAAAGACGCAACTGGAACTTGATGAAATGCCGAAAAACTTCCTGATAGAAAATCCGTCGTCTGAAGTTCGCTATATATTAAATAAAGACCCTTTAAGAAAGTTCGCTATACATTAAATCGAAGAACGCTTCGATAGTGTCCCAGTGACTGTCGTCCCCCTCCTCTTTTCTCCCATTCGGGGGGTTAGCTCCTCCCACGTCCTCCGTTGTCCTAGTAGGTCGGATCTCTCCCTCCTATATTTCGGGCAATGGATCCTCTGTTTTTAAAAAAAGATACTCAGTACTCGTATGCGGCCTGTTAGGAGGGCCATGACGAGAATGGATCCTCTTGGTGGGCAGGGCAGTGGAACACGATGTGTTCCCCGGTCTCGTCTTCCCCGCATTCCGGGCATCGGTTACCGGGTCTTTTGTTGAGGTGTAACCAGCTGTGCTATGGGGCTTGTTGGTACGGCACCGGGTGTAAGCAGCGAAAGCTCGGTTATTCTAAGTAGTGTAGTTTATGCCGAATCCCTTCCTGACCTTGTGCTTGGTGGTGATTCTCTTGACCTGTGCCTTAATCCCTTCCGTAGTTATTACTGGGGAGCCTCTGCCTTGTGAGCTTGTATCCCCCACTAAACCAGAACATAGAATTTTATATATACACGAAGGCTTGAGGGTAATGTTGTACATACGCCTGGGCACGAGCCGACCGAGCTCGAGCCGGACAAGGGAGGTAACCATAATGGCCGGTTGGGCCAGCGAGCTCAGGGTAACTTGCATAAGTTACTGCATCCAGTGGGTAGTGCGGTAACTCGGGAGTAGGGGATGTGCGTTCTAACATCCCCCCTGACCTTTATATCCGCCTGTAAACGTGGGAGGATCTCGTTGATGAGGTCCAGTCTTTAATCGCAGGACAATGATGCCGCTCCCTTAGCACACTTCCGCGTGAACTCGACTGAAGGCCACGAGAGATAAAATTCACCGAGCTCCTTGATTCAACTAGCACCCGAGCACTTCTCCGTTGTAGCGTTATTGTTTTGATGTTTCTTGACCGAAGACTTGTAAATGTTGCCCAGCCTTTCAAGTTCCTCGAAACGGAGTTCATCTTTAGCTTCTTTACGCGTGACTCCCCGTCCATTAACTGTACTTGTGCATCTGCCAGAGCCCCTACCTCTCACCAGCTTCTTGGATTAGCTGCCCGATCCCCTTCAAGAATTTCCACTTGTATTTAGGACCGATGACGGGGTATATCGACACAGTGAATGGTATCTTCACCAGGTCTTCACTTCTCACCACTTGGTGGAGTTTCTCCCTCAATTCCCCTATTCCGACGTTCCTGATGACCGCATGTTCTGCGGCCGATATGGGCGCTAGTGGAGGTGCCTTTCCATTATCTTTTCCAGATCCAGATCTTCGCTAGCCATCAAGTCAAAAAACTTCTCCTTACGTTCTCCCTCGGATTCATAATCATATATTGTCGCACGGTGATTTCTTTGATCCGTTCGACGTTTCGATCGCGCTCTGTTTCCGATGATTGACATAATCGGTCAATCTAGAGGGGGGAGTCCCCAGTTGCGGTAATTCTACTCTAATGCTTCGCCATCACCTCAAACACTGCAGGCGAGGCATCGATTGCTGCTGACCAAACTTGACCCGATATTCGCACCACAGTACCAACATCGGCGGTCCGAGGGCGAAGGATGGACGAAACATCCGGAGCCGAGGGGTGGACGCAGTCGGTCCTGGATCGCCGTTTCTCCGCCGTCTGCGTAAACTTTTTAAAAAGAGGGAGTCCTTGGGCTGGGACGCATCCCAGCCCCACTAACCTGTGATTGTTCAAAAACATAGATAGTAAAAATATTCTGCTCTGCGGGGGGGGAGGGCAGCGGGGATACTAGAACGCCTCTGTTATTCTTTCTAAAGGGTAACATTACCCGTGGATATCTCTGCAATAATGATCTTGCCCCTCCATTCTATCCACCCCCTCCTCTAGCCTATCGGTGCTCTTCTCCAATTTCCACTCAACCTCATAAAGTGCGGTTGCAATATCAATCCGCTGCTACCCAATTGCCACAGTTCTAACAAAAGTCTTCATATTCTTTTGCGGTGGACTTCTCCCTTGCACTTCAGTTAAAGTAGAATAGGCCGAACCTGGAATCATTGTGTTGTGGTATGACTGACATCGCTATAGTATCCGCAAGGCCACTTTCGTCGTCACCTGGATGCGTGCTTTGTTTTTAGCTCATTGTTATATAGAATTAATATCTTCGCCCGCGAAGCAGTGGTTAAACATAGAATAATACCTTTTCGTGTTAAAGATTCATCCCCTAACGTGCCACAACACCATGTGACGCCATTCTCCCACCGGGAGGTTTGATCTATTTCCATCCAGATTTGGTGAATTTGCAAGGGTAGATCAATGAGTTCTCGAACCACATATAGTGCCTTCTGCATGTCTCGAGGTACCGAAGTGAGATTAGCATAAGCTATTGGCCTGCACAGAGATCCGGATTGCGCTCGAGTCAGCTAATCTGATTAGCTCGTTGTGGGATAGTGTCATTTTATGTTAACGTCCTCTTGCTGACTATGGATATTGGTCACCGGCGAATATTCTCTCGTGTGCGCAAATCACCCTCTACGAGGGGTTGTGCCAACCAGACTAGCAGATTTCCACTTGTGCTGCACAGGTGTTCTGTAGAGGAAGATAGGTATGTCGGGTGTTAAACCGGGTCGATATATACGCTCGGATATCTCCCACATCCAACAACAAAGCCATACCAAATGAGAGCTATGTGCCTTCCTATAAAAATAATGTCATCAATCCTCCAAGACCTAAAATATCCCTGCCTTCATGCACCGCTATCAGCAGGCTTGCATTTCGCTCCGCTCAGGCAAATTGTTGACGTAAATGAATGGAGGAACATAGTGGGTAAAAAGACTGACAATGTTCGTTGTGTGAAAGGAAAGTGAGACCGGGTTTAGAGGATGTATAGATCGCCGGGGAGGATAAATGAAGCGGGTTTGCTTCATCCGATGAGAGCTCACTTTTTGGGCAGGTTGGTGACTCCGGTTGGGGCTTCCAGCAAAAGAAACAAACTGGTTTGTTCAGTCCCCTTGCGCCCGAACCCTCCCAAACTAGGTGTATCCAGCCTCGGAATAGCCCAGACTTGAATATTCGGACGGATAAAGTTACTTTCCGGGTTGATTGTACTCCGCGGATAGGGGTATCTAAGTCGGTGGATTTCCTCATGTCAGATGTCTTCAAGCAAGTCTTCTCTTCTATAGTATACGAATATACTCTCGTCTACCTCGCGAACGAGTGATCGACTTCTTCATCCTCACCCCCACTTGGACAACCCCAGCGGCACTGGAGCAAGTGATACAGTAGAGACTTCAAAGTACCTCTTGATCCACCTCAATTACTATTTGAGTGGGGGGAGGTGGTGGTTTAAACTCTTGGGAGACCACCCGGCTTTTGGACTCGGATGGGATGGTGTCGCGCATTCCGAAGGAACAGAATTGGCTGGAGACATGGAGAAGGGTTCTTTGGTAACGCTGGAGCGTAAAAGGGTGAGTATTTGTGGTTGAAGGGATTGTGGGGCACGGGATCAGGATAGCGGTGGAGTTGATCGCATATCAGCTTCTTGTACGATCCGGGTAGGCCTGGAGACGAGACGAGCCGGCTCTAGCCGAAAGCTCGAGACCGACTGGGGAAAGGCTCGAGCATTGGGGCGCTACCGGCCGCCACAACTACGCCCGCAACAACAGCCACAGATAATGTGCACGTGCTTCAGCCACGACCACGAGCAGGGCGTCTGCCCCGCCTCACACAAAGCCCCCCAGCCACAGTTCCCCTCGCCTCGACGTTGTCCTTATCCGAATTCCTAGCCGCGCATTATTGCCCCGCCGCGGATGGCGACGAGGCCAACGAACCTTACCCGGATCTGGGTGCCAGGAAGGGGCGTGGCGGAGGAATGGTTTCTAAATGGGGGCCGGATTGAGGGCGGCGGCAGAGGGGCGCTAGTTAATCGTGTATTTACTGTTTAGACCGTGCATGGCCCCCCAGATTAACTTGGGCTGCCTTGAAACCTATCGGAGTTCCGGTAGGCTCGTCATAGCCCTCCTACAGGGCTGCATACGAGTAATGAGTTTTAAAAAATATAAAAAATATAAAAAAACATGTGTGCCAACCACAGGTTGAGTTGTATGAAGGAGGGCGCCGTGGGGAGGGATTGAAGGTCTGGATAATGTCGATTCCAACGAAGTTGCGTTTTTTGGTCCGAAACCGGTGTTCTGCACAGGGACAAGGTTGCTACATCTAGGTAATTAGGCTATACAGATGCAGTTACCATTTGATGTTACAATCATTGAAGTTATTTTAGTATCCGATAGAGTAAGTGAGTTTTACTAATGTATTTAGCTAGTTAGACTTGCAGCCTACTATATTAGCTGCTATTTAGTCCGGTTGCTGCTGCCCATGAGCAAATATTACCTAAGTGTGAACACATGATGAAATCACTCTTACTGCTATGATATATTCAGCTTGCATAGTAATTAAATGACTTTTTTCCGTCCTCAACACCACAGACCCACTTGCTCCACCGGCCGCGCTGATGATGTATCAGAGATTTGAATACACCCGCCAATATCCCCCTGGGCTCAAAGGTCCAGATCCACGTGACTTCTTCTCTCGTACAGGGATCGACTCTAGTTCTGGGGGTAGCGATTACTCCCCTCAGGGTCCGAGTACACAAGCTACATCAGTTGAATGCGGTTCCGATACTCAATATCCTCTGCCGGATCAAGATACCTCAAAAACCTTAATCAATCAGGACAGCGGCGATGATATTGTGGATATTGCCGGGTCATGTCCTTATTATGATTTGTATGACCCTACCTCGATTGCGGATCCTCCGGGCCTAACACACATCGAAACGCCAACGAACTACAGACCACCCTCGAATAGAACCCCTCAGCGCAGGGCAAGTCAGTCCGGCACTACCCAAGGGCACGTCACGATGTCCACCCCACCCTCCAGCCCGATTCCCCCCCCCCGCAACCGTACCCCTCCTCCCGACAGCCAGGATGTTAGGGTGCCAACATTAAACCCTATTCACGAAAATCCACCCTGTAACACGCTTTTCGTTGGAAATCTCCCCGTGAGGACATCCGCTGATGAGCTAAAAACGCTATTCTCACGTCAACCTGGATTTCAACGACAGGGCTTTTACACAAAGGAGGGGAGACCCAGACCCATGTGCTTTGTTCAATTTCAGGATATTGCCCATGCGACAAGAGCACTGGATGACCTATACGGCCACAATCTGTCCAACAGTACCCAAGGCGGCATTCGGCTTAGCTTCAGTAAAAATCCATTGGGAGTACGTTCGGATAGAGATGCACCAGTATCCGATACTCCCTAGACTGCACAACACGTGTGCCCGGACGTTTATAACATAGCAACCAATGTGACCACGGGTTTCGCCCCACAGGATGGAGGTAACGGCCTGAGACGCCGGGCGTGTAGGTCTATCAGGATTGAGTTATGGCTTTCCCTATCATTTTTGTATCATCTATGGTTTATATATGAAGAGCTGGTATCGCCCTTTTTCACGTTCACAGGGAAGGAGTAATGCAAATAGCAAATACGTTCGCTTGCGGAACTTGGCATCAGAGTTTTGACAGTATTTTGTTCGCAATAGTTATTTTTTTATTTTTATTTTACTTTTATAAACTCATTACTCATATTCGGCTCCGATAGGGGTGATTTGGATATTGTATATGTTCTGGGCCGCTCACGGGCAATTTAAATAATTTCTCCTCTAACAGCTACAATTAGGAGGTTACCACCGACATGATCCGTTACACTTTC
>Ga0307511_10001978_pt1 | contig 21508 bp, 8 predicted proteins | sample 13_EM_MG_FD_200266 | JGI IMG/M metagenome (GOLD analysis project Ga0307511, IMG submission 200266) | Populus trichocarpa ectomycorrhiza microbial communities from riparian zone in the Pacific Northwest, United States - 13_EM | ecosystem: Host-associated > Plants > Roots > Unclassified | place...
CCCCCGAACCTCCAAAAAAAAAAAAAAAAAAAACTCACACACTTGGCCCTTTGTTTTTTATTTTTGGCTATATATACTTTTTAATAAACCAGATAATACATTGTTTGCTTGCCTAAATTATAATTATCAAAGTGTTGATTAGAAAATCAAATCAAAACTTTTTAGATTCATTTTAATATATTTTTACATAAAAATATCTAATAAACATCCTTAAAATCTAAATTAAAAAAACTAATTTGTAAACTCAAGAAATTTAACATCCATTAAAAAAACAAACAAACCAAAAACAAAAATATTTCTCAACTCCAATTTATTTCTTATAGCAATATCACAACTCAAAACACCTAAATAATACACCTCGCATAAAAATAAAAATAAAACACATCAAATTTAGCATTTTCAGCCAATAAAATCTAACTAACTAATTATTTTCTCTCTTCTTTGTTTTTTCGACAAGTCTCTCTCTCTCTCTTCTCTTAAATTTAAGGGATGGAATGTGAAGAAATTGAAATTTGAGATCAAGTCTCTCTCTGCTCTCTTCTAAACAACATCTCACCCATTTTCTTTGCCTACTCCTGACTTTCTTTCTTTTTCCTTCCACTCATCCACTCATATTTTAAAACTTTAAAACAGTGGTGGACTTACATATTATTCTCGGGTTAATCTAACTCGACTTGAAAACCTGAAGTTATTTATGTTTTGAATTATTTCGGATTTTGTGTCAAAATATTTCATTTATTTATTACTCTATTTTTGACATATTTGAAGCGAGTTGACTGAGTAAGTTTATAATTACCTGCTCTAACATCTTTTGACTTGTTTTTCTACCAATTACACTGCGCACTCGTTTGAAATTACAAAGGCAGCACCCTGTTGGAAAAAAAAAGGGGAGTGTTTTAAAAAAGCTTGAAGGTCAGATTTAGCTTTTTTAAAGAAGGGATCTAATATAATCTACCAATTCAAAATCTAAACTTTTGATCAAAGAAAAGTCTTGACTTGATTTTAGAACAATCCTTTGATTCAAGTTAAAAATAGCCCAGAGAAACATATTTATAGTTTTTTTGAATCGAAGGTTAAGAACACAAATCAAATCAACTCCTAAAAATTATACCAAACGAAACCCTAATCTGTAAACAACTTAAAAAAATAAACAAATTAGCCTTACAAGGTTGAGAATGGATCTCTTCTTAACTCTAAACATTTATGAACAAATATTAATTTAATATGTATAAGACAACGGTGCGGCTTTATTGTTTGCACTGGGTCAGAAATTCCACAGGTAGCAGGTACTGGCACCGGTCAATGCATGGCGAATACTGTCATCTGGGCATTGAACGTTGAAATATTCGTGCTTGGCTAACATATTTCTCGATGGAACCCATCAAATGGAGATTGACAAAGACTGCACCCTGCTGAGAAAACTGAGAGTTCGAAACAAGTTAGTGGTCATGTCACAGAAGCAAGCACTGGTGATCACTGATGAGCGATGACCAGGTTGATGATCATATATTGTGGCTGGGAATCGTAAGTCTACTTGTTTGACTCGAAAGGAACAAATTATTTGTGGACGTATTGGAAGGAGGCTTGTCTTGTCACAATTCCTTAACAAATAAGCTCTTGAAATTTGAACTCACGAGGAACTTCTGCTAGCATGGTAAGATTGCACACAATTTCATGCTAATTACTGCAGTTTTCACGACCCTCTTAAGAATATTTCTATAATGCAAGGAAAAAAAAATTAAAAATAGCAATTCTTTTTCTCTCAATATGGCTAGGTGATAATGATTAGATAAAAATAAATAAATTTAAAGTTCACTTCTTATCGCAACATTTAACTATTACTAAGAGCACATGATATCTTTTTTTTTAACCCACCATTAGAAACTTGGCCCGCGCTCAATCAAGGGTTTTGGGTGGTGTTTATTTTTACAGTGGGCATGGTACTTTTGGAAGAAACTTGAATTTTTTTTATGTGTTAATATTAAAAATAAATTTTAAAAAAATAAATTTTTAAATAAAAAATATTTTAAAAAACAATAACTAAAATACCAAACACTTAATTAGCGCAGCCCAGGTTATGATTCCCTAATTTCCATTCGGAAAAATCCAACCTGTGAGCCCATCCATATTGACTTTAAGGCTTGGCTATAAATCCAGCTCAAACGGGCTGATAAAACAGGCCTCTGAGAATGCCTTTCGTTTTTAGTAGTGGATCACGCTTCTTGCTTCTCTACTAACCGGGTCAGCCAAGGTTTTTGCATGGGCACGAAACCGGTCCTCATATTTTCTGAAATTATGTAAATTAATTTCAAGTACCCAGAAAAAGCGAATATTTTGTATAAAATAAAGAGTTAAGTTCTTGGCTACAATCCCCGGCGGCATGATACGTGATTCTCCAAAGAGGATATGAATGGATTTCGGACCCTGCTTCTTCCATTCATGGCCAAAATGGGTCCTTTATCAACTTCAGCCGAATTTAACTTCACGAAAAGGTTCCCACATATTTCTACCCCAAAAGACGAAGGAAGTCCAAAAATTTTTCATTCAGCACTGACCCCAGCTCTTCAATAATTTTTAGGGATGGAGTTGAACTGATGGATTCTAAATTTACTTTTTAAAAATCACACGGTTTGAGTTTTGTAAACTTTAAGATCATTAAAGATTTACATAGTCGTTAATTTCAGGACTCATGAAATTAGTCGAAGTACGCACAAGTTAATCAAAACATTCATGTTAATAAAAAAAAAAACTCAGTGTTTTTTTTTTTTAAGATCTCAATGGCATCGGATTTTTTTTATATTCACTGTAGTGCAGGATATTTTTCTAAAATATTTTTTAAATGAAACACATTTTTAAAATATATTTAAAAACAAAAACTATGTTCTTAAACACTGACCAGTAGTGATCGTTTGTTTATGTATTAACAAAGAAACTTAAATATGTGGCCATTTTACTAAATAAAAATTTGCTATGCGGGTTTTCACATTTCATTGTAAATTGAATCAGTGATTTTTTTTTTGTTTTGGTCGTCGAGCTTTTTCATTACAACTTAGTCATTTTATAGCCAAATTGATCATCAAGTAGTTCAAATTTATTATGGAAGCACAAGATTAAAAGACAAAGGATGAAATCACAAGAAAACTAAAACTAGGTGGCAATTTTAAAATTAGCACAAAAGGTTAATTATGGTCTCCCAACATTCCAATAGATACATTTCCGGTCTTCTTAGTTTTAAAATTTTCATTTATGGACAAAAACTTCATTTTTTTTATTTACAATTTCTAAGTTTGAGAGAAGATGGAGACAGTTATTGAGTTCATGTGGTAGAGAAAGAAAATCATCAGTTAACATCGATTTCATTTAAAAAAAATCAATCTAGATATCAACCAGTTTCATTTGATGAGAGCAGTTCTACGAAGATATTATTTAGCCTTCAACTTGTCTAAGAGAATGGATTCGGTTCGTAAAGTTTTTTGAATTCGAATTAATTTTTTATTTTTGATTTTTTTATTGATTTTTAGGTTATTTCAAGCTATAAATGAGATTATTTAGATCTCTAGGGTGTTTTTGATCAAACAAAAATGGGTTATAAATGAGATTATTTAGATCTCTAGGGTGTTTTTGATCAAACAAAAATGGATTGAGAATGCATTTTTAGGTGTTGTTTGATTAAATAGCATTCAATTTTTTGTTTATTTTCGAGATAGTTCTTAGCATTTTTTCTATAACATTAACTGGTGCACTTATTTTAACCCTTTATAATGGTTTTCTTATCTTAAATTTTATTCAGTGTCTTTCCCATGCATGTCAAATTTTATTATTGTATGGTTCGATAAAAAATCTAAAAAAATTATTCAACCAATTCAGACCCATTACTTGATTCATAGATTTGATAGGGTAACTTAAATTGATTCAATTCGATAAAAAAAAATATTATCATTTCAATATGTAAAAAAAAAGGTTACATTGACATCATCTAAATTTTTTTACTCTTGACACCAAACCTGGTTTTAAATAAGTCACATTAGATTAGCTTCTGTCCGATTCAATTTGAAAATCAAACCAAGTATGGGTCCAGGTTGGGGGTCTCCAATTTAGCATGTAAGGTTGAGCCACATTTGGTGACATTGCCAGAAAGTTTTACATGGCAAAGCATTGTTTTTATATATTTCTTAATATATCTGTATCAATCCATCGGAGTCCATTATCCACTTCGTTATGTTAATCCGAGTTGATTCAGGTTAATAAAAAGTGTTATCATCTCAATATGTAAAAATAAAAAAATAAATTGATGTTATCTTATTTTATATATATATATATATATATATATATATCAAAATGGGTTTTTTTTACTTAGGATGGAAGGTTTTAGTTTTATAAAATATATTAATCATAATTTATTTTAATCATATTAATATTTGAAGTTAAAGAACTTTGTTGAAGAAAAATTTCCAAAAACATTTTAACCATAAAAGTAATTATTACTCCGTTTAAATTTTACCTCAAATATACACTTTAACAATGTTTTATAAAACAAATTAAGCAGAAACCACTAGCTAGTGATTGATTATTTTGAGGCAATGATTTTGTTAGCATTTTGGCGCTGCTTATTATCAATTCAACCATCAGCTTTATAGAGGAAAATAATGCTGTAAAGGCAGCAGCAGCAGCAGCAGCAGCGCTTGTGGCTCGGCTTGCACCAAAAACAAAGGTTTAAGATTTATTGCTCTCTCTGTTATTTTTGTTTCTTCATTTTCTCTGTATCTTATCTTTTCACAAATTATTTCATTAACTTTTCCTTTCCTTTACCAATAAGTTTTACGTGATGGGAAATGGAGAGGGGAAGACGCTGTCGATTGATTTATCTGATGAGTTTATTAATGAAGAATACAACGCCATGATGACAACTTGAGGCTGAGGGGGCGACGGCGAATTACCAGGTGCCTAATGCTAATAGATCACAGTTTTTGCTCGGTAAGGCAAGCTGGGACATCTCATATTACGTGAATGCAGTAAAAATATTTTTTTTTTAACTGAAAATATATTAATTAAAATTTATTTTTGATATTATTATGTGAAAATAATTTTAAAATATATATAAAAATAATATTAAATAAAAAAATGTCAATTTTTTACTAAAGAAGGTTTGGGCAGCATTCTGAAACGCTACCAGTTTGCAAAATCAAATTATTCTCTGAATTTTCCATATCCAAACAAAGCATAGAAGAAATCTCAAGACAACTCGTCGCTGTATCTTATCTTAATCATATAAATATGTCGACCAGTGCCTGATTTTTACTAGGTAGATACCTCGATGTTTATCTCATGATCATCATATGTCACATATGCAGTAAATCTACTTTGTGTGAACAAATTTGGGAATGGTCGTTGATGGCAATTAAGAAAAAAAAATGCCCTGCTTAATTTTAAGCTATAAATCAACTAACTATTACTACTTCTCTATCCTTTTTTTTTCATTTCAATTTTATTATTTTTTGAGACATTTCAATTTTATTTTTATTTTTTCAAATTTATCATCAGATTTTTCTTAACAACATCCGAATTATCTTTGAATCATTCAAGTTAACTAAATTATATAAAGGCAACTCTTATTATATTTTAATTTTAAACTTTGTTTAAGTAAAGAGTCAGGTCAAAAGGTTTTTTTTTTTCAATTTCATCATTTTTTTCTTAATTTTATTCTCTTTTTTTTTTTTTACCGATCAAGCAAATTGTTTTTGAACCTATCAAGTTTATTGGATCATGTCGATGCAACTCTCACACAATTTAATTTTAAACCCGAGTTAGGCAAGAAGTTGGGTCGGGAGTTTTTATGTCAATTTCATCAAAAAAATTCTCAATTTTATCTTTAGATTTTTTTTGTCGTTTGTATGGTATATCTTTAGACTGGCCATGTCAATTATATCATGTCATGACAATTTTCATACATTTAATTTTTAAATCTAAATTAGGTAGAAAATTAGATCAAGATATTTTAATATTGACATGCTAAATTGGGTTTAATAAAACTATAAACAATTTTCTACGATCTAGATGTTTTTTATTATATTAAAAAAAATTGATATAACACACAACGAAGCTCAAGCATATAAGTAGTGCATTTCTAATTCAAATCAACTAACAAAAATGAACCAAATTCATGCTAAACATCTTTTTCATAGATTGATTTTGTTTTCAATCGATCTTAGATAAACTTATGGGCGTAGAAACTAAAATCCTTTCATTATCATATATTTAAAAACCATCAAACGATTGTAATAGACAAATTAAGTTTGTTGAATTCCATTCATTTCAACCCAATCTTAAGAATTTATACTAATGGAATGAAGAAAAGAAAGTGGATGTTAATCCACATTTTGTAAGGATCAGAATTTAAATGCTTGACAACATGATGTACTTTCTCTTGCTGAGACTTGAGATAAAATGGACTGGTGAAAATTCCCATTTCTTTTTTAGAGGCCAGCTGGAGTGATAGATTTGTATTTTAAGCATAAATTATATAAAATTATATATTACGTTGAAATAAAAAGAAAAGGAAAGACCATCCGTCATTATTATTAAATAATTTTTATGTAGTCTTATTTATTAAGGTTAGAATAATATTTTCAGTTTGACCTATATATACTTTATTTATATTTAGGTTAAGACCAGGCATTCATAATATACAAATTATTCAGAATTCTAGCTTCCTTTCTCAATTTCATCTCAATTAATTTAATAATTATCACTAGAAGTTACGAAATCCCATCTCCTATCAATAACTTCTACTTATATATCTTGATTTGTTTTTTTTTTTTAGGATTTTTAAGAGTAATTTTATAGTGATATTTTATTAGTTATTTTTTAGAATATATTTTTTAAAAATAGATAGATATAAATCTTATATGAATATATTTTTATTGGTCATAGATTTTTTTTCTTTTCTACTCGTGTTTGCTTTAAAACAAAAAAATTTCAAAAAAAAAATATTATTAATTCTTTAATATCATAAATATCTCCATTCTTGCATATGTTGACAAAATCTAATGGCGGCACCTCAAAGTTGTTAGCGTCGTTGGTAAATGTATTCTTCAACATGGTTTTCTTAAGTTTTAATTTTTAGTATATAAATAGATATTACTTGCAAGTTGATATGCGATTCCCTATTGGCCAGATTAAATTTGTTTTTCCTGTAAAACATATCCTAGAATTATCAACATAATAAAAGAAATACGTGTGAACTCAGACTTCGCTGCATGTATTTAATAATAAAAATTGAAAAATATGTTAAAAAAAATTGTTAATGGTAACAAGAAAAAAAAAAACTAAGTCGGAAGGGATACTAAAACGATTCAAAAGCCGTTATGGAATACCGTGTTTTGTCAACAGACAATCACGCATATATTGTCTGAAGAGCGCAGAAGCCTTCCGCATATCCTATTATTATCAATGTATTTTTTAGCAAAAATAATAGTTATGAACTCAGATTTTGCTGCAAGTATTTAATAAAATAAATTGGAAAACATATTAAAAAATTGTTAATGTTAACAAAAAAACTAAGTCGGAAAGGATGCCAAAACAATTCAAAAATCATCGTAGAACATGACATTTGATCAATAGACAACCCCGCACACATTGTCTAAAAGGTATAAGAGTCGCCCACGCACTGACGTGTGAAACATTCTCGCTAGCCATCTTTTTTAACATTATTTATATTTATTTCATTATAAAATTACCCAATACTAACTTAAAAATAACAAAAAATACTAATAAAATATCAAAATGCCCTTGAACAAAAGTCATAAAAATTTAAATTTATGAAGGTATTTATGTTATTTTAATGTACTTAAGAAATATAAAATATAAAAATATCTTTGGAAATAAATTTTAGAAAATTTAAGAATAAAAGTAATGTAGTTATTTACTCAAAGCATTTATGTTATTTTAACGTGTTTAAAAAAATTAAAAATATAAAAATATACCTGGAAATAAATTTTAGAAAATTTGAGAATAATGGTAATGTAGTTATTTACTGTTCATCATAAATGCAAAAAAAACTATTTATCCCTTAACGACTAATGAATCCCTATAAATAAGATCATATTGCCTTGCGAGTTTGTTTTGATTAGGAAAAAATAATTTTAAATTGGATGAACGATATTTTTTTCATGCTTTTTATATTTTATTTTATTTTGTTTATAATCAAAATCATAATATAGTGATTGTGTTTGGGGAGGGCCCGTTAGCTACAGCAAGAATGGATAAGATCATAGCTGTCTTTATTTTTTTATTATTATTATTATTATCTTTAATGAAAGTACCCGCCATCACGTGAAATACTACAAAATCATTCTAATAAGTGAGTGTAGTTCTTTTATGTTTTTCTTTTTTCGACAAACATTATAAATAATAATTAAAGCGATCTTCTTCTCCTTTGCGTTCCTCTTCTACTTCAATTCTATATTCTATCCATTGAATTTGGGTCCATTATGAAAACTTGTTGTGGGAGGAGTAGTTCTGCGTACTGTTTTTAAAATGTTTTTTTATTTTAAAATATATTAAAATAATATATTTTTTAAACTTCGGCACATCAAAACAATTTAAAATAATAAAAAAAAACTCTTCCGAACCGCAACACCAAACACTTACGAAGAGGTAAAAGAAAAATGGATGAAGCCGAACAATAAAATGCTTGAAACATTAAACATCGTTTTCTTTATAGAAAAAATAAATGTAAACAGTATTTTATTGTAGTTTAATTGATAGTGTTGTTGAACCAAAAGTGATAAAACTAATGAAATTATTTGGCATTGTTTTGACAGAGCATTAATTAAAATTGGCATGAGTTTTTCATGGAGTCGGAGGTACAGGGTAGTAGCTTGGGGGTGGTTCTCCTCCCTCGCTAATTGCCCATGTATAAGAATTTTCAACATAATTTTTTTAAAAAAAAAATCACGTAATCCGGCACGATGGGGTTACCAGTACCAATCAAATTGTCTGTGTCCGTGTTTTGTTTCTGTCCCGTAGTTACGTGGACATGAGTAGATGACCACCACATAATAATAGGATTAGGATTAATTATAAGAAAAGTTAAATCACATGGGGAAATTGCTGTGGTTTTTTTTTTAAAATACTGTTTATTGTTATAGTATTTTTTTATATTATGAATTTTTTAAAATTATTTTTATTGATTTTATTTTTTAATATTGAGATTGTTAAGAATTTAATTTTATGATTTTTTTTCTTTTTATTTTGTCTTTTTATGAGATTAGCGTGGTTTATAAGTTTGTCGAGGTAACACAAGTTGCACCAGTTTATGGATGCTATGTGTTTTTTTTAATTAAACTTGATTTTTTTATAGTCTATTTTTTATATATATATTGTTAAAAAAATATTATTAAACTTTATGAAGTAACAAAAATTAAAGAAAGTATGGGAAACTGCTGTTCACCCAACACTAATTGCATTATGGATTACGAACGTAGTCCTCAATGTTTTGCTTCTTTTTTTTTTCAATTTTTGTCATGAATTTTTTTTCAATTTTTTTTTTTTTGATGATTTCATCTTTGGAAATTGAGATTGTTGAGAATTTAGCTTCGTAATTTACTTCTTTTTATTTTGCCTTTATATAAGGTTAGCATGGTTTACGAGTTTGCCAAGGTAACTCAGGTTGCCCCGTTTTACGATTGGTGGATTTTTTTTTATTGAACTTGACTTTTTTTATAATCTATTTTTTTCTTATATAGTTACAAAAAAATAGTTTAGAGAAAGTCATGTTATTAAATTTTATAAAGTAATAAAAATTAAAGAGTGAGGAAACCATTGTTCACCCACACATATTGCACCGTAAATAACAATAGTAATCTATAGTGTTTTGCTTTCTTTTTTATGTTTTTGAATTTTCGTTATGATTTTTTTTTCAATTTTTTTTATCGATTTCATCTTTTAATATTGTCATGGTTGATAATTTGACTTCATAATTTATTTATTTTTATTTTACCTTTCTATAAGGTTGGCATGGTTTGTGAGTTTGCCATAGTAACTCGGGTTGCCCTGACTTACGAGTTTGGTGAGGTGTCTTTTTTTTATTATTGAATTTGACTTTTTTATCATCTATTTTTTTTCTCATACAATTAAAAAAAATAGTTTCACAAAAAAGGTTATGTTATTAAATTTTATAAAGTCCATGAACCTATTTACAGGTTTTGCTGGTTAACTTGGTTTGCGGGTCTAGCAAGTTTAACTTTTTTTAAAAAAAAATTCCATCCTTAGATATTCGGTTAATTGGGAATTCAATTTCATAATTAGTTTTGTTTCGCCTTTTATGAGGTTATCGTGATCAATAAAACATCTCGGTACTGAGTTAGTGTTTAATTTCACAATCATGCATTTTTGTTATCATATAGTTAAATAAAAAATAAATTTAAAAAATAACAAATTATAATTTTAGTGGAGTCCATAACTCAATTCACAGGTTTGACATACTAGTCTGGCTTACTCGATTCACAGGTTTAACAAGTTTACCCATCGATATGATATTATTTTTTTATTTTTGGTCTTTTAATTGTTTTTAATTTATTTTTTTATTTCATCATTTAATATGGATTGGTTGGGAAATGGACTGCATTATTGATTTTTATTGCTTTTTAGGGATAATTGTCTCAAATAAATATCTATTTTTAGGTTGATTCTCAATTTTATGAGTATCTGTTTTTATCATACAATTAAATAAAAAAAATTATTAAACCCAATAGAGTTCATGACCCGGGTTGCGGAGGGGCGAGGTTGATCTAACATGTCATTATCTCAATATGTTTTAAAAAAATTATCATCTTGAAGTTTTTTTAAAAGCTAAGTCATTTTTTTTTCAATCATTAAGATTGCACTTAGATCTATGAAATCGATCGATTTAAGTCAAGTTAACTCTCACATGGTTTAATTAAAAACTTGAGTTAGATAAGGAGTTGAGTCGGGAGGTTTCAAAATTAACCTATTTGGTCAGATTTAATAACACTATTAAAAAAATTCTCCATGCTCTTAATATTTTTTTTTACATTTAAAAAAAAATTAATCCAACCGGTGGCAGAATGCGGGCCAATATACTAGTTAATTCTACGGTTTGTGAGAATAAAATATAAATATCTAAAATTCAGTTTTGTATCATTTTATGTTTTCAAAACTAAAAAAAATTAATTTTGTTTTTATGGTTTTTTGAAAACCATTTCTTATAGAACAATACTAGCTGTCCCTTTTTTTTTCCTTCAAAATTGATGTTCATGTGTCACAAACGGGTTTAAAAAAGATAGAAAAATCTGCAACTCAAGTTATAAACTTGACTAGGTCAAATACATTAGTTATATTTTAATTAGATGATAAAAAAATAAACAACAATAATAGATGAACCAAATTAAAAAACAAATCTCAATAACTTTGAATTGTTTTTCAAAAGAGACAGAAGATGGAGCTCAATCCCCTATCCATTAAAGATGAAAGAACAAAATTGGGTAAGAAAAGACCTCAAAAAATTAGCCTAAGTGAATCCATGATAGCATGGCAAACCCTGATAATTAGAGTTAAGCCAATTCAAGTTATCCCACCAAACCCGCGGTTCAGATCACGAGATCGAGATAACTTGATAAGAAAAAAAACGAATAAAATTACAAAGCCTATTTTTCTTAAAAAAGAAAAAATCAATGTTGAATGATGAAAGCATATAAGAAAATGAGTAAAACAAATGTGGGTAATATTTATATTTTTATACCTTGTAAAAAATAAAAAATTATCATGATCTTAAAACAAGTTTTAAAATAATATCTTAATACTTTGTATGTGATTGATGGAAAAAATAAAATAAATAATAACAAATAATATGATAAAATCATGTCATGAATATATGTAAAAAAATTTAAAATATTTTTTTAATTGAATATTCCTAAAATATTTTCTATTTATTTCATATTAGACACATAATAATTAAAAAAAAGAGATAATATTTCCATTAAAACCTATAATATCATTTAATATTTTGCCTTTCTAGGCCAGGTCTAGGTTCATGTACAATGAAAAAAAGAAAACGAAAAAGACATTGAATTTTTATTTCATTGTGAAATTCGGTCCTCAAAATCAATTATTTTTAACTAATATAATCGATTAATTCAACGTCTAGGCACTTTTTTTTATTTATAAAGAATCTCATGTTAAACTAGTCAAAATAAATCATCAAGTTTAATCTTAAATAAACTTAAAACATTTCCATAATATGCTTTAAGTTACTAATGTAATTAAAAAAGCAAAACAAAAAATGTCTATTGTTATTATTATTATATAATTAGGAGTATGAAAGTAATTATAATATGTATAGGGGAATTACTGTTCCCCCACGCAAAAGCACTGTGGATTATAACAGTAATCCACAGTGCTTTCCTCCATTTTTGTTTACTAACTTTTCCCTTTTTGTTTCTTTTTGTTTCATTTATTTTTTCTTTTGTTTTTTTTAAAATTATTTTTGTTGATTTTACTTTTTAAATATTGACCTGGTTAAAATTTTTGCTTTGTAATTTTTTTCTTTAAAATACTGTGAATTGCTGCGATATTTTTCCACATAGTTTTTCTATTTTATTTCTTTAATTTTTGATTTTTTTTAAATATGGAGCTGACTGAAAATTTAGTTTTGTAATTTTTTTTTCTTTAAAACATTGTTGATTGCTACAATGTTTCTCCGCGTGGTTTTTTTTTTATGATTTTCTCCAAAATTATCTTTTGTTATTTTAATTTTTAATATTGAGCTGGTTAAAAATTACAGTTACAATATGTGAGAAAAACACTGTAACTTTCCTCGAAAATTACTATTGATTGCTATAGTGTTTTTTCCCACATGGTTTTTTTCTGTTTTTGTTATGTTTTTCCCTAAAATTATCTTTTTCAATTTTATTTTTTAAATATTAAGCTGGTTAAGAATTGCAATTACAAGTAAATACAAGTTTTTCCTCACAAAATACTATGGATTGATACAGCTTTTCCTCGCATGGTTTTTTTCCAGTTTCTTTTGTATTTTCTTTTTTTGTAATATTTTTTTCCAAAATTATCTTCGTCGATTTTAATTTTTTTTAATATTGAGTTGGTTAGAATTTAACTTTGTAATAAAGCTTAATCATGTGGGGAAAATATTGTAACTTTACTCATAAAACATTGTTGATTGCTACAGTGTCTCTCCGCATGAGTTTTTTTTTGTTATAATTTTTTTCAAATTATCTTTTTCAATTTTATTTTTTTAATATTGAGTTGTTTGTGAATTAAAATTATAACTCATTACAAATAAGGCTAAATCATGTGGGGAAGCACTGCAGCTTTCATCACAAAACACTGTGAATTGTTACAGTGTTTCCAACATGATTGTTTTTCCTTTTTTTGGTGTTTGTTTTGTTATTTTTTTTTCTAAAATTGTCTATGCCGATTTTTTTTTTAATATTGAGCTGATTAAGAATTTAGTTTTGTAATTTTTTTCTTTAAAACACTGTGAATTGTTGCAGTGTTTTTCCATGTGATTTTTTTATGATTTTTTCCAAGATTATCTTTGTCGATTTTGTTTTTAATATTGAGTTGGTTAAAAATTATAATTACAATAAAACTAAATCATATGAGGAAAGCGTTGTAGTTTTTCTCACAAAACACTGTGGATTGCTACAATATTTCTCTAAATGATTTTTTATTTTATTTTATTGGGAAAAATGCTATAGTTTTCCTCACAAAATATTGTCAATTGTTGTAATGTTTTTTCTCATGGGTTTTTTTCTTCCAAAATTATCTTTGTTGGTTTTTTTTTATATTAGGTTGGTAGAGAATTTAGTTTTGTAATATTTTTTTTCTTTTTATTAATTGGAAAGCTAAATCATGTGGCGAAAACACTATATCTTTCCTCACAAAATACTGTAAATTGCTATAAATCATTTTGTTCAGTCTCTAAGTTTTTGTTTACCAACATAACTTTTTTTTCCGTCATAAAATATTTGCTCTATTATATTTTTAATTTTTATTATTTATCTAGTACATATTTATAATTATAATATTTATTTTATAAATCCGTACAGTAATGTAATCTCGTTTTAATTATTTCTAATGATTCTTGGCAAGGTGACAAATCAGATGGGGCCCTGCAAGCCAAGGAGGACGTAGTTTTTAATAACTCTGTGTTGGTTTGGTAATCGGTTGGTACACACAGCATCTCTCTCAAATCCGGATATTGCATAAAAAGAAATCACGTGCTGTAATGCTGTCCACGTATTTCCCAACTAAACAATTAACTTTACATCCCTCCCACGCGTTCACATCTGTAGTATGTTTCACGTTCCGAAAATCAGAGAAAAGAGCAATCACAAATACTTCTGAAAAATCCTGGGAAAAAAGAATTGAGTATAAAATCTTCATTTATTTACCATTAATTAGAATCTCGAATCTTCTTTTTTTTAATACATTTATATTTCCAAATGATATTTTACAGTTAAGTATCATGATGTTGAAATTAAGAATATCCGAATGACATTATTCAAAAAAACCATCAAATTTCATTATGATTTCTTCAAACAGTGCCAGTACTGCTGTGCTATATATCAGTGTTGCATTTCTCCATCTTTATCCATGTTGTCTGTAAATCACCACAAGCAAATCTATCTGTGCGTCTTCCTAGTAAGAATATGCTCTGCAATCCATGCCGTTTTCTCACTACAACATATGCTCTGCTTAGCCACCCTTCACATCCCGAAAGGCGCGTTTGACAAAAATATCTCATTTCGAAACATCCCCCCTCCTCTTCCATGACCAGCTACTTCGATTTCTTCTTTTGTTTTCTTCACTAGTTGCGAAATGAATTAGAGATTTTTTGCAAGAGCTGATGCTTTCATGCCTTGCCAGATGCCTATTTTGTCATTGTCATTTACACATACACCACCCATTTTACACCACATGTTAAGCAGGATCTCCGCTTTACGTTAATCTTGGCTTTTTGTACCATATACTATCAAGTTAAGCACGGATTTTGACACCAAATCAGAGTTTTACTATACTACTTTCTTTTGCGTTAGAGTCTGGTACTTCATTGTCAAGAAGACAAGAATTGAGCATGGTCATGCGAGCTATTGTTGACTCCGAATGACGAAGAACCCCATAATATTTTCCTGTTAGGATCTTAAGATTTTATTCAAAAAAATTACCTTAGAATTTATAGAGAGAGTTTGATTGCTTTGACTAGCGAGGTTGTGGTTAGTTGGGATTTTAGTTGTATTGTCATTAATGACTCAATTGAAGTTTTTCGATTTCAAATCAGCATCTCTGTCTGAGAAAGCAGCTCTCATGGGAAGGGCAGGATCAAGCCCGTTTTCGAGTCTCGGGCATTCAGTTGGTGTTAGATTTTCTCAAGAGTTCAGTTCTTGCAGAGGTAAGTGGGGATGATGACGAATCGTTGGTATTAGCTCTAGAAGAACATGTAGTGCTGTTAGATTCCTATGTTTTTGTCTATGTTCCATGATGTTTTTGGCAATCAAGCAGGTATCATGCTCCGAGCCATTATGTTTTCCTTTGAATTTCCCTTTTGAGTGTTTACTGAGGTTGGTCTGTTTTTTTTCTACCTGATGCTTAAACAAAGACCCAAGTGTTAGCACATAATTATAAATGGAAATCGAGTCTCAATTCATTAACTTACAGCCAGTGCCGGCCAGAAGCAAGCCCCCACTTAACAAAAAAATAAACAAAGATTGTTAAAGATTTTACTTGTCAAATATTCATAAAAAATATATATATATATATATTTCTTAAACATTTTGAAAGTTTCAATTTATAATTTTGTTCAAGACACCTTCACCTTAAGCCGGCTCTGCTTACAGCATGTACTAATTTCTTGCTTTTGCTTTCTAATTTGGCATGGTCGGTGATTCAGCATTTCATCAATATAGAGGAAATTTCTTCTCATTAAAAATGAGCTAATGAGTGTTTTGCTTCCATGGCTTCTTAGGTTCAGGAGTATTTACGAAGGCATCTTATTCGAGCAGTTCAAATGGTACATATATGTCAAAGAGGGCTTTAAGCTCAGTTGACAAAGAAAAATTTGCAGCGGAGAATTACTTCTATCAGATTAATGGAACAAGTGTTTCTAGTTCAAGTCTGTTTTCCAGAAATGTGAAAGCACTTGATGCCTGCGATGATGAGTATGGGGGAGTTGTTGTCGATCCAGATAGGCTACCGGTTAATCCAGATGCCTTTGCTTCAATGCTCCGTTTTTCCCTCTCTCATTGGAAAATGAAGGTGATTTTCGGCCGACGCTTGACTGAAATTGTGTCTTGGCTATCCTATGTTGGTCGAATGTGGAGCCATAAGATTGTTTCTTGGATACCCTATGTTGGTCACCAAATTGACTTCCAACTATTTCATCTTACTGCAGGGAAAGAAGGGAATTTGGCTTAAGTTGCCCCTGGAACGATCAGAGCTTGTTCCAGTTGCTGTGAAGGTAACTTCTTATGCTCAAACTTAACCATTACTGAATTGTTTCCTTTCCTTGGCTTCAACCATCTGCACTTCAAACAAGTTCTTCAAATGACTCAAGAAAATGCTGAAGAATGTTGTCTCCTTCTATATTGTCGCAAGACATAGAATCTGAGTGGATGAGTTGATTTACAGGAAGGTTTCCAGTATCACCACGCAGAACGAGGATATGTGATGTTGACTTACTGGATTCCTGAAGGACCTTGTATGCTTCCCACTAATGCTACACATCAAGTAGGTGTTGGGGGATTTGTGATCAATGACAAAAACGAGGTATGGTTATCGAGGATAAGAGATGTTTCTAAGCTGCCCCTCGTAACTAAAATTCACAAATTTAGGACGCTCAATCTTTCCGTAGCTGCCATCTGCCTTGGGTTCCTGCGTATCCAAATAATGTTTTATTTTGAATGACAGAGAAGTTTTTGGTTGAAATGGGTACACTTTTCTTGTGTGTTTTTTCATTTAGCCTGCTGTTTACATGTAGAATATGAGAGCTCCCCACCCCTCCCAACCAAATTTAACATAAGAGAAATGAAGTCAGTCAAGCACCTTGGTTGTTTACATCTGTGAACTGTCTTAACTGCTGATCACCTTATTGGGGGTCACAAAGGAATTATTAAGGCTCTGTATCTTGAAAACAGAGGAGCCTAAATATCCAGTGATAATTTAGAGCACCAGTAGTCCTTCAGCATTAGAACGGACTCGGATACATGGATATTTTTTTTAGAGTTCTTTGCCAATCAATTGCAGGTTCTTGTAGTTCAAGAGAAATTCTATGCTCCATCATTTGCTGATCTTTGGAAAATACCGACTGGTTTTATTCTCGAGGTACGTAATTTGATCTTCAACTAAGGAATCAGTTACTTATGAAAACCCCGAATGAAAGACCAGCCTCAATATTTTTTTTAAATCTCGATTGTTATATAATGTTTCAGTCAGAAGAGATTTACTCTGGAGTTGTAAGAGAAGTCAAGGAGGAAACTGGTGTAAGAATCTTGTACTTCTTTTATTTACAATAATATTTAGCAACTTACATCAGCATAATAAATTTACATTGCATGATCAAGCCTTGCCAATCATGTCAGCTGAGTTTTTGTTTATTTTGCAGGTTGATACTGAGTTTGTGGAAGTTATAGCATTCAGGTAACAACTATTGGCATTGCCTTCACTTTTTTCCTCTCATGCCAATAATCATGCACTGAACAGTTCAGGAAATGTGCAGATGATCCCTTTCTTTCCGGTGCAAAGGAAAAAAAAAAAAGAAACCTGTGATCTTCACGTGATTAATTTCTAATGGAAGCATCACAGGCTCATAATCATGTATATTTAGCTATGAAGATGCCATGCCCGATGAAACCTTCTAGAAATTACAGAGTACATACGTGCTTTTCCCAACACACTGTCTAATGTCTTCTTCAATTCCAATTTCAGGCATGCTCACAATTTGGCTTTCGACAAGTCAGATTTGTTCTTTGTTTGTATGCTGAAACCTTTGTCAGCCCAGATAAAGGTTGATGATCTTGAAATCCAAGCAGCCAAAGTAAGTGCCTGACCTTACTGATGTGTGCAAGTTAGCTTCACTTTATTCATTCTTGCATAAATAATTGCAAAAATCTTGGAAAATAATTCCTTTACCTGATCTAAGATATAATTCAATCCACATAAGCTATGGTTTATTTGTCCCATGCATCACCAACTTTCTGATTGGCCTGATGATGATTCTTTATAATCGCACAGTGCTAGCTTGTTCTTAATTTTAGCTGGGAAAATTACTACAGGATCGTAAATCTACTCTCATGATTTGTTTTTTCCCCAAATGCAAAGATAAGATTGCATATTGGGATCATCAAAGAGTGCTGGAAACTGAAGCTGAGCTAGGAGTTTCCAAGTGGATGTACAAGATTGGATTTTGCCTGACTATTAGTTGACACTGACTACAGACTAATAAATCTCCCTTATTATCTTGTGCTTTCATCCTGCAGTGGATGCCCCTTGTTGAGTTTGTGGCGCAGCCGCTAATCCAAGAAGATGGCATGTTCAAGAAGATCATTGACATTTGCATTGCCCGCCTAGGGAAACATTACTGTGGACTATTACCTCATCAAGTAGTTTCCAAATTTGATGGCAGGCCTTCCTGCCTGTACTACAACGTAATCGACGATCAAGATGTCAACTGCAAAGGCAATTGAAGCTATCCGAGAACTATTTCACAATCTTAACATCCCTCGCCTGTTGTTTCCTGGAATGCGTCTGGTATTTTCCCCTTTGAAGAACGCGACGATAACAACAACAGTGCAAGCATACGAGGCTTGACAAGCTAAAGACCAAGTAAATATATGTTCTTCTTGAAGAATGCGGTTCTTGTAAATGAGTGACAGCACCAATTCTTCTGTTACTACCTCCTCTAATTGATTTTACATATTTCTTCCGGAAGTTACTAATTTGTTCGTTGTGGCATTAATATTACAAGCTGCCTTCGTATCCATTGTGATTCACTGCTAATCAAACTGAGCATTGTTCTATCACTTCTATGTAAACGAAAGCTAATGAAGGTGACGTGGAAAACGTATTGCGATATGTTTAGACAAAGGTAAAGCACGAGAGCGTCAAACATGCGCGCACCGACGCTTGTGGCCCAGCGGTAGAGGCAAGGTTTCTTTGTTTTTGTTATCTAGATTCGAGCCTCAGCGTGCACGTCTATCACTCTCGCAGTGTCTTACCTGTCTACTGGGCTTGCAGGGTGTTCAGTGGGTCTGGGAATTAGTTGTGGTGTGCGTAAGCTGGTCCGGACACCTTGGGTTACCCAAAAAAAAAATGCGCTCTGAAATTATAAACCAATTTTTCAGATGGTTCGACAGTCCTGGCTATACAGGAGGGGTCAATTAAAACTCTCAAATTAGACCTAGAATATGCATTTTTGTAGTTTTAATTATTGTTTTTGTTAATTTTAAATTTTAATTACCTTTTCTATTTATTCTTGAATTCTTTTGGCTAGATTGGTTTTTTTTTCACTAATAAATCAATTTCTAATAAACCAAATAAAAAATGTGAGAACTCCATAGAAAAAAAAAATTGAAACTCAATTTCTAATAAATAAAATATTGAAGAAAAAAAATCAAAAAAAAATATAATAAAAAAAAGATCAAATTTTTTTACCTAGGTGAAGATACAAAATTTTTGACCCAATCATGATGTCAAATTGAATAAAATCATAAAATTTAATTATTGAATAACCCAATATTAAAGAAAAAAACAAAAAAAAATTAATTAAAAAAAATCTAAACCAACTCGAATTAATCTGTTAACCTTACAATCATTACCACAACATCAAGATAAATAAAAAGAAAAAAAATATAAAAATTAATTTTCAATAAATAGTAATTTGTCTCAATTGGTACAGTAATCGTATCACTCTCTAAAGAACATTTTGCTTCCAATACATAATTTACTGATTTTTTTGGGCCAAGTACAATTTCATCAAATTCCTATTTTAATAAATAGTAATTTGTCTCCGGTGTCATGGTAAAACCTCCTTCGTCCTTCCTTCTCCTTTAGTTTTTTTTTTTTTTTTAATTTAATTAATTTACACTATATATTACGTCAGAAGGTATCCGAGAAATGGAGTTGAGCCATTCTGTTGCATCTGTGAAGTAAACAAACGCCGAATCAGGGACAAGCATTGGGTCCTGATACCCAATCAGAGTTAAACAAGTGTTATATGATGAGCTGAGCAGTTACTTTTGGACCTGAATAGGAAAGAAATAATCTTAACTAAAGGGTTCTCGTGCGGATGACCAACCAAAGCACCAAACCTTCAGGAGCTACAATTATGCCTTTTTCAGAAGTTTAATTATGCGTTTTTCAGTTCAATTAAATATTACAATTATAATTATAAAAAATAATAAAAGAGTTCAGGGTTTTGCATAGTACATGCATACTATGTACTCCCTCACATGTCACTGAAGTGGTGGATTATGGACTCAAGTAGTGATTTTTTTTTGGTCGAATTAATAACTAATTCTTATATTTTGTTATAGAAAAAAAAATTAAAAAATTAAAATACTAGAATATAAAACATGGCTTAATAATCGTGTCCAGAGTGAAATTCACACGAAAATTCATTTTGGCCCATCTATTTCCCTCTTTTTTAATTCGTAGACCTTTTGGTTTTTGAAATTTTAGATTTTGCCGGTAACTTTATTTATTTTATTTTTAATTTCTAGATTTAAAAAAAAAAGAAAAAGTCATTGAAAAATGATGAAAGAAATAGAAAGTCATCATTTGATTATATTTCGACTATGCAAAATGTTATTTTTTGTGTGAACAACTTCCATTCGACGAGAAAAGTTATGTTGAGATGATATTTTTACCTTTTTCTTGCCAAAAAATAGACCAAGAGATAATTTTTCTTTCTCAGTTTGATTTTGTATTTATAAACGAGTTTTAGGATGTTATTAGTTGATTTATTGGTTTATTGATATAGCATGGGTTTTTATTATGTTTTTAGGTAAAATGAATTGAAAATGATATTTTTAGATTAAAAAACCACTAACCTGATTTTCCGACCATATATTTGATGATGAGAAGTTGGGTAGGGAAAAGACACGTTATTTGCTCTTATTTTTTTTAAAAAAATAAAATTGATGATATGTCATTTATTATTTTTGCTAATGATAAAAAGAAAGAAAGAAAACTCGTTTTTTTATAGGCAAGTTTATTAGGCCATCTAGACACAAGCACTTATTCTTCATTTTCAGCTTTAGGCCCCGTTTGTTTGCTGGAAAGTAGTTTCCTTTTGGGAAGTGAATTTCGGGGAAAGTGAATTCCGTGAAAGTAAATTCTGGGAAAGTATTTTTCGATGTTTGGTAGTGTAATGGAAAATAAGTTGGAAAACACTTACCAGTGTTTGATTATGTTATGTAAAATGAGCTGGAAAATAACTTATTAATGTTTTTTTTTTTTCAATTTTATTAAAATA
>Ga0307511_10001980_pt1 | contig 21503 bp, 30 predicted proteins | sample 13_EM_MG_FD_200266 | JGI IMG/M metagenome (GOLD analysis project Ga0307511, IMG submission 200266) | Populus trichocarpa ectomycorrhiza microbial communities from riparian zone in the Pacific Northwest, United States - 13_EM | ecosystem: Host-associated > Plants > Roots > Unclassified | place...
GATCCAAACTGCAGCGTTCGGTTATACAACGACACGATCAGCGAGCAGCATTGCAAAATAACTTTCGAGGATGCTAAGGTACGAGCCCGGAGCGTGGCGTTCGACCATCCTGCTCAAACCCTCTCAGGCATTCTTGACCATCTACAGCACCTCTGAGAGAACCACCTGTTCTGCGGTAACCAATCTTTAGCATCACAACTTGGGGTGGGGTCGGCCGGTCGGAATTCAGCCGCCAGAGTCATTGATGAGGGCCTCTTTGATTATACTCCATAAGTTCCTGTGCGTCCTGTGCGTCAGCGCCAAGATTACAAAACATGCGCGAAATTCCAAACCTTCAGCCTTTGCCTGGTTCGGGAAAATATTTCGTCAGTCGTGAGATTCAGGCTCTCCTCCTTATTTTTGGCCGATAACTTGAACGCAATGGTCTGTAATCGGTGTTAAAATGTGTTGGTGAATTTCCGTGGGTGAGTCTGGGGACCTCTGTAACGGGGTACGTCTGTCCAACGACGAATAGGTTCTTCAATTCCCGGTTATAATACGTGGCGCCGCCCTTGATTGTTCTCCTATGCAATTATGGGTGTGATCAGCGGAGGTGGTGGTTTGGCCAATGGAGTTATGAGCTCACTTGATGACGGGGAACTCGGTCGCATGCGGCTTATGCCTGAACAAGGGCACAGGAATATTTTGGCCGGGAGCAGCTGAACCGAACTTCGTGAATGAAGACCCACCCTGAGGTTCAAGCACGAGTGGAACGCCGAGGTATGAGGCCGAGAATGATCCGCACGCGCAGTCCTCCGTATTCGGAACGTGGTCATCCTTGTCACTCTTTCGATACTAGTTGACAAGGATGCTACCCATGCCGATGTTTGATATTGCCGGAGGTTGTCCTTCCTAACAACCAGTGAGTAACACGACCGCGAATCCGGCCGAGGTCGTACCGAATATTCTAGCAGCACGTGATTGCTAGGTTCCTGCGACTCAATCCGCCGTTCTGGAGACTTTTGCGAACGTTTCCACATTTACCAACCTTCCTGCCGGTCCTATACTTTTCCTTCTTTGCGGACCAAATCTTGTTGAAACTCAACGTCCGACTGGAATTCCAGTGCCGGGCGGTGGAACAATCTCGCTTCTTGCTCATTCAGTCGTGTCTTGTACTGAGATGATACGATGAGAATAGAGACACCTGGAATCGATACCCTTACGACACACAAAGGGTAACCGCAGCTTCTGCGCAGGGTAAGCACGTTCCATGACAAGTGAACCGAACGTCTGCCTGACCCGATAACGAATTCCGTCTTTAGAAACCTCGGAGAAGTTATCGCTCGAGGGATTGAACTTGTCCTTGGGATGCGGATCCAACCGGTGACGCTTCCTAAACCCGAAAGTCCAGGCTGCGAACGAAATTAAGAAAGGTCAAAGTAGAATGTAACCAACGTACCCAGCAAACGTTCCTCCGGCACGTCCTCTTCATTGAGTTTCAGGGCAGTGAATTCGCGGAATGGAACGTCGGGGTTCCAAATGATGCACTGGGTTCAGGCACTGGATTCCAGAACCTCGTTTGTAGGGTCCGTGAGGTTCCCACCAAGTATCAGGTCCAATGACCTATCGTCGAGGAGAGTGGAGCGGCAAAGCCGGAGGTTTTACGGATCTGGCGCCGGGGTGAGTTGGAACCCTAATACTGCCCCACGAGTACGCGTCTTCATGGCACGCCGCAGATCGTGTTCAACGCTTCCAGACGCCACGACCTCTTCCATGCGTTTATACCACCTGATGCTCAGCACCACCCACGATGCTCCGGAGGTACCCCTTTGGGTCCTCCTTCCTTCGGGGATACACCGTTTCCACTTGAGGCACAGACAAATTAAGCTCATGGGGACCACCCCAAATCACCTTGCACTATTACGTGCCGTGGAACGTCGCTTTAGAATCCAAGGTTTGTGTCGAAAAACCCTTGGGTAACTCCGTAAAGTCCACTGTCCTTCCCAAACGTTGGATACCGTTCGTAGACAGTTTCCGGTCGCTCGATGAGACGGGTGACTGTCTTCATTCGTTTCAGTGGTCTCTCCTCCTCGGATACATTCTCCTTTTCCATCTTGACGTCAAAGTCCTCCTGATCGTCCCACAGCCTTCGTCTTCGTAACCCTTCCCCGCACCGCACCGCACCCGACCGCGCCGTCGTCGTCGTCGTTGTCCTATTCTTTGTTGTAGATCTCCCTGAGAAGAGACTAGGGATGCCAGATATACCTAGCTGACCAGCAAGATTTGGACCTGAAGGAAGTGACGAATCCGTGAGGCGATTGAGAGAACTCTGTGAGGGCAGACATCGTGGTTTGTTCGTCCTATGTGGTGTTGAGCGCGTTGCGAGCAGGAGAAGGGGGATTATAGTCTCATACCGCAACCCTCCTACCGTGCCAGACCGATTGTGAAGGGGCAAGATCGACGGCGCACGTGCAAGACTCACCTCGGTTGCTGTCACAGCAGCCGCGACCAACGCCACCTTTTCCCAAACTCCCATACATCTCCAACACTCGGAGCTACACATGGCCCGGGTGACGAACAAGGATCTCAGCGACGGCCTCGAGACATGTTCCATTTGAGATGTTGATTGTCCAGTTACTGACAGCGCTGGTGTTCCAACGGAGTTTTCGTGCATCGATTGCTGCTGATTGCTGCTGAAGCAGACCGCACCATCTATCTTACTTTCCTACTAAAGGCGAGTGAATATGGACCCTAGTCGAGCCACAACTAAACGTCCCCCAGATATTGTAATTTCCCACCCTACCCTCGTCGGCGTTTCGTCCCCCCGACCAACAAATTTATTGAGAATTACAGAAGCGTAGAGGATATCAACACCCCATCATCTATCACGGACCGACACGACGGCTGGCGCCACAATCTACAACCCGAATCGCGACCCAGACCAAATAGATACCAAGAAGCGCAAACGAGGGCCGGATGGAGAAATTGCTAACAGTTACGGCGTCGACGGGAACCCCAGGAGTGGGGCTGCGTATACTGGTCAGCTGAAGGCGAGCGCTCAATTACCGACCATCCACATGGAACTCAAGGAGGAGTACGAGGAGTTGGAGAGTCTGACAAGCGAACTCCAGCGGGCTCAGAAGTCAGTCACAAGCCTATGTGACCTTGCACGGCAACGCCACATCTCCCGCGTAAAGATATACTCGGAGATCCTCAAGTATCCAAACATCGACGACTATGTGGTGCGCGCGCCCGCATTCCTCCTAGTGATACACTCACTGATCGAATTGTGCTCCAGATTGTTTTCCGAGAACATGACCCATGGCGCACGTTACACGACCTTCGAACCATGTCAATACGCCATGCTCACAGATATCGTATACAGGAATATCACGAAGATATTTTCGCCAAACGCTCTCCATTCCAACCACCAGACTAACGCAAACATCGCGCGGATCAGCGGAGTTGAATTTAGTGGGCGGCAACATTGTTCCACCAATTCGCTTTCCGTACGTGTTCAGTCCCCACTGGTTGAACCTCCAATAAACCCTCTTCCTCCAGCTTGCGCTATCACTCCCCTTTGTCCGTAAACTAAGTTACGATGTCTTATGCCGCTTTCGATTCAAACACGCCAACCGGCAGAGTGAAGAAAAGTATCGAGAGGGGGAGCTGCAACCCCAAACCGAGTACAGGTTCGAACTCGCGCCAAACGCTCCTATCGGGATCAAGGTACCCACTCTTCGTAATCGTCAACGTGCGCCTGAATTTACTTCATCGATAAATCCATCTATATCAGCTCGTGGATGGTATGCCGAATGTTTTTCGCAACCGGGATATCGTACCTGTTTGGGAGAGCGTGTAAAGCCGTCATCTACACCCACAGCGTATGCACACTGGGGATGAGTTCCTCACTCGATGCCCGACCATTGCTTCAGAGCCTTGCCATTTCTCCCTTCCGTATATGGGATGTCCGCAACAGAATACATCGCGGAAAAGACCCCCATGGGCCACTCTGCAAGTATACTATTCGAGCAGATGCGAGCTCTTTCGTTGGCAATTGCGAATGGAGTACCTTTGGATGGGCTAAACCCTCAAAATGCCCCAGTAACTCCGCAGTACATACTCTCGCTGAATTCTGGAAAAACGACATCATGCTGTACGTCACTACGTGGGGTGCGTGGCAAGGTGTGGGGAAACTTGGGGGCGTGGCGAGTGGTCCCAATCCTCGTAATTGTAGACGTTACGTCTGACGATTCCATCATCTTCCAGGGTCCACGGTCTGTCCTGGAGATCATTTCCGTCACCTCTCTATCCCCACCGTTATCTGCCTCGACGTCCGCATGTCCATTGTGACTGTTGGCGTCAACCGCGCCAACAGTCTGGTCCTCCAACACTTTGCTTCCCTTGACATATGACATATTGGTATCGTCACACTGTACTGTTTGAATGTATCATCCGGAATCGGGGCGTTCACGTACAGGAACGGTTGGAAATGGACACCAAAGGTTCCAGGCACGTAAGGCTCTCTCTCCGTAAGCCTACCGGCGTCGGACGACCCAGGCGGGGGGGGGACTCCCTTGATGATCTCAAAACGACGCACCTCATTCCATTCATTTGCAGGGCATACCGCCGGGGCCATCATTGTTGCCTCTTCCTCGTATGAGGAACATAGGAACAATCTCATCAGAGCGCGCATTGAGACATGCGCAGCCAAAAGGTTGAGGTTCCAGACTGGTGTGATAATGGCGAGGGGTTACCTCTTCGACCACGAGCTCACTGCGGATTTGTCCTTGGCCCCATTCTCAACCGTCGTCTCCTTCGACAGTATCGCGATTCATAGTATTGGTGGAGGTACAGTAAGATATCACATTCTATTCGAAACCTCCTATTCAATCGTGTTGGAGTTGGTACCAAAGCGGTAAATCCCGGAACTGGCAGGTCAGCTGTCTCTTCATCATATTTTTCGCCATCACTAGCCGTAGAAGCTATGTAGGAGCTCCAGAACCATATTCAAGAGACCAGAAGAAGCGCTTGATGGATCGACGTGCAAGGGAAGGAGTTCGGTTCCTGTCCTCGAGGCACCAATCGGAAGCGCGGAAGATGGCGCCACGCACTGTGTCGGGTCGACATCAAGATGTCAAAGGCAATAGAGACAATAATGGGGACGTGACTTGGTTCCTCGGACGGGGTGGACCTCGTGGTTCGATCCGGGCGCTTCGAATGAAGCGCGGCGACAGAGTTTACGTTCGTAGACTTTGATTTTTCGCGAATATTTCCGAAAGGCATCAGCAACCCCATTCCACGCCAGACTAGCCTCAAATTCCGTATACTCAATACCTGTCGTCATTCGGGGCCCGTGCAGGGATTAGTTGTGCCTGTGGGTTTTACTTATAAGCCAGGCCAGGATCCGAGTCTTACCTGCATCCTTCAATCGCCCACCTCCAATCACCCACCTTCAATCACCCACCCTCAATCGCCCAGACCCAATGTCCCAGTCCGCACAAGTCAAGTTTGTCCTCAACGAGTGGCTTCCTGCCCTCGAGACGAGGGACCTCGACCTTATCGCCAAGCTCACCCATAAGGACTATACCTCCGTAACTTACCCGAAATCTCTTGGTCACCCGGAGAAAAACAAAGAGGAGACGCTTGCATTATTCGCTGATTATTTCCCCTTCACGACTTCGAGCAAGGTAAGCCGCATTGATCACTGCTCGAACCCTCTTCACCGTGATTGAATTCCTCCCGCAGTTCACCGTTCATTCCGTCACAGACACTCCGGGAAAGGTCATCCTTCACGTCTGTATCCTGATTACTCAGACCGACCCAGCACCTACCTAACGTGGTCCCCATCTCATAGATTACTGCTAATTTGACCACTGGGGGGGTTGAATCGGCCCAGGAATCGATCATCATTGATCATATCGTCACCGACGCCGACGGGAGCCTGAAGATCAAGAAAGTCGAGGAGTTCACCGACTCCGCAGGCCGTCTCAACTACGTACAATCATTCGCTGCGGCCAAACTTGCCAGGAAGTAGTAGTGTTCTTCGCATCCTTGACGAAGGTGAAGTTGTATGTTGCGAATGTACGGCAAACTCGTGCCAGCTGTTGTAGTGTGGAACCGACCGTGTATACAGTATAACAAGTTTTGTGTAAATGACAATTGCAACAAGTTCTGCGAAAATCACGAAAGATTCTGCGAACGAGTGCATCCGCAAGGAATGAGGTGCATACAGAGATGGGATTGAAAACACAGGTGTCATCCGGATGGAAAATGGATCCAGGGGGATCCCTTACTATTACTGTATTAGGAACGGGCGACTTTGCAGTTAGATAACTCTCGTTACTTACCGTCGTTGATCTTCGGATCGACTTTTGATGTACTCGTATAGGCCTGACTCGTACAGAGCTTCATCTCAGCGCTCCCTCACGTAATTAGCCACGGAGGCGGGCTATCCATTGTATATCCAGCGTCTCGCACTCGACCGTTGGTACTTAATGCTCCGTCACCCAACGGCCAACCACAGTTCATTTTATCGTCGGTTATCGAATGCCCGAGCCACAGGACAGAAAGGAAACGACATGCTAACCAGAATGTTGGCGCCCTCCGGGCCGGTGCGAGCGGATGGTGAAGCCAACACGAGGTTCCATTGGCCTCGAACAGCAGTCCATCGGATGGAACACTAATGTTGATGACTGAATTCCTGGGGGTGTAAATTCTTTGTTTCATCCACGGTATCTGCATCTTGCGGGACGTAAATGCTGACGTAAAAAAAAAAAAAAGAGGCTACTTGTTCGCGTGTTGAAGGGACGGACGTACCGCGGGGTGACCGTTGCTGGGTGCGGTAAACACAAACCTGAACGGGTTGGCGTCAAATTAAAGCGCCTCGCGTTTGCACCCAAGTATCCAAAGGGGTTCTAAGGCTAGTGCTGGGCATCGAGCTCGAGAGCCGGTTCAGACGAGGCGTTGAAGCGAATGGATCGGCGAAAGCAAGACGGACAACGGGGAGGAGGAGAAGAAGGAAGAGTCAAATTGTCAGCCTACGCATTGTTCGAGGGGGAGTTGTTTTGGGCCTTGTCGTCCGAAGCCCTGGCTTACTTTGACAGATCCAACGAATCTATCATCTCCCTCTGCTTCTCCCTGATTTAACTCACGAGTGACCTCGTTACCTGCTTCTCGAAGCTCCTTTTCGAGAGCCGACGCCGCTTCGAGAACTCTCTCGTCTTCGGTCCCATCCGTGGTGGGCGCTAGTTGGAGTTCTGTTTCGAGGGCAGGCTTTCGAATATCCACCAATTGTTTGCTGATCTCCCGTATTGAGTTAGCGAATACTCCATTCAACATACTCCTCGACCCGCTCGGTGGTCTTCCTCTGCAACCCAAGAGCAGGTAGTATCGAACTCTGCACAGCTCCAAGTTTCACACTGGCATCAGACCCGGATCTCTTCTCGAAATAGATCAGCAATGAGACATTGGGAAGAAGGTCCATCACAACGTGGCAGTCGACCGTGTTGTTGGCGTACGATTCGAGTCGTTTGAGGTCGAATGGTTCGAGGTGGATACTCAACTCGGCGGCGCCGGGTCTGGAAGAGTGAGGTTACGCATAAAACCTGAGGAATCCTAAGCAGCTGACCTTGTGCTGATTGATGCTGTTCTGCGCTTTTGGTACTGGTGTTGGAGGCTCAGCAGATATCCGTTTCTTCGAGGCACGCCTACAGCAGCTGTGTCTATGTGTTTTTACGTTTTTACTTATAAGCCAGCCCAGGATCCGAGAGGTTTTACCTGCATCCTTCAATCGCCCACCTTCAGTCGCCCCTATCCAATGTTCCGGTCCCCCCAGGCTGAATTTATCCTAAAAGAATGGCTCCCTGCCTTCGAAAGGAGGGACCTGGTCACCATCGAGAAGCTCATGCACGAGGAATTTCTCCACACAGTTTGCCCGAAGTCTCTCGGTTGCCCAGAGGAAAACAAAGCACAGACGCTTGAACGACTCGCCGGTTATTTCCCCCGTACGACTGCGAGTAAGGTAAGCCGCATCAACCGCTGCTCGAGCCCTCTTCACCGCGGTTAAACCCCTCCCGCAGACAACCGTCCATTTCTTCATAAGCATTCCAGGAGGGGTTATCCTTCACGTCCGTATCCTCATTGTTCAGATCGACCCCGCATCTATCTCATGTAGTACCTCACCTCACAGATGACCTCCAATTTGACTACGGACGGGGTTGAAGTGTCCAATGAATCAATCGTGATCGAACACGTCGTCACTGACCAAGACGGGGGCCTGAAGGTCATACACGCCCGGGCATTCGTCGATTCCAGAGCCAATCCCGACTTGATAAGTGCCAACTGTAGTGCGGAATCGATCCCGTAGCTAGGTGGCAGAGCCCGGGGCGGGTAGTTCAAGCGCATATCGTATACAAATCAAATCAACCAATAGCCGGGCGCTCGCATTCCACAGAACCACAACGTAGAACAGCGGGAAACGTAGTGATGAGGGAGTGCCAGAAAATCCACAAACAAGCGACAACAAGTTGGTGCTATGCCGCCAGTGTCACCATTGGCAGAGGTGTACGGAATGTTGACAGCATGCGGTGCACGATGGAGAGTCTCTTGTCGGCGGATTAATCGCTACATCTGAGAGGGTACAAGGAGTCAAGCGAGATTCGTTGTAACCGAAGGAGGTGTCAGAGGAGAGGCATTGGCAAGAGGTAAACGGGCGAACAGCCAACCGGGTGCTAACTATGAGAAGGGGAGGGCGCCTCAATAATTTAAGGCGCCGGTTTTGATATGTAGGGGCGGTTGTCGGCGCAGAATGGAATGATTGAGGGTACACGGCAGATTTCGCCGGAACACAGAAGCAGAGATCCGCGACACGTTGAAAGGGGCGCCAAAAGGGAGGAAGACATCGGCTCAATCCGTAGCCCATCTGCGGCGGAGAGCCGCCTCCAGGGAAACTGCGTCGCGATCCTGATCACCTTCACTCCAGACAAGTAAGCAAACTTGTTTTCTTGGAACTGCTGCGAAATGGTCCAGGATATCCAGCGCGGGTGCCTCCACTCAAACCGCCCATGATCACCTGTTTGCTGGTGTTTCTCTCCAACGCGACCTGCGACACAGCGAGAGGTTCTGGTAGATTTGTCTCGTCGGGCCTTGACAGGCGGAAAAAGCACGGATAGGCGGTGTGCAGGGGCGTCGGACATGAGTTGGAGGTCGTTTGGTTGGTTCTTGTAGCGCTCGTAACATAGAGAGCCATCGTTCGTTGGAGGTTTTCCTCCAACGCAGGGTGGTAACTAGAAGAGTATCCCGCGGGACGTAATAGAGCTCGCACTGGGGGTGTGGGGGTAGCCTTAATCCACAGATCCGTTGGAAACGATCGTTGCATCCAGGCGGAAGAATCGGCCTTATCACCATCCGAGTAACGAATCGGAGTCCAGGGTTTGATCTCACGAAGGGAGCGATACTTCGGAGCTGCTGTATGCGCGGGCTTTTTTGAGATGGAGGTCGAAGCACTCGCCTGATCCGTAATTGGTTCCTCTATGAAGGAGGGTTGATGGATTCTCGGAGTTGCCGGATGAATTTCAAAGATAGAAAACGACCAGTACCCCCGTAACCGTTGATCGTGGAGGCCATGAACAAGGGGTAAGGGCCGATGGAGGTTCCGGACAAGGGGAAGTTGTATCGCGGCGGTGTCTTCAATATTAACGATCACGAGTCCAGCCTGTCCAAGCGAATGGGTATCTTTGTAGTGAGATTAGAAGCCACGAAAACTCCAGATGGCTCCGGTGGGAGCGGACCTGAGCGGATGCGCTCGTTCGCAGAACTTGTCGTAACTTTCGCAGACTTGTCATTTACGCAAAACTTGTTACACAGGGTCGGTTCCACACTACAGCTTCACAGCATACAACATCACCTTCATCGAGGATACGAAGAACTACTACTACTTCTTGGCAAGTTTTGCCGCAGTGAACGTTTGCACGTAGTCGGCACGGGCCGCGGAGTCGGTGAACTCCTCGACTTTCTTGATCTTCAGGTTCCCGTCGGAGTCAGTGACGATGTGATCGATGGTGATCGATTCGTGGGTCGATTCAACTCCCGCAGTGACTGTAGAGGCGGAAATCTGTGAGATGGGGACGTTAGGTAGGTGCGGGGTTGGTCTGAACAATCAGGATACGGACGTGGAGGATGACCTTTCCCGGAGCTTCTGTGACGGAAAGGACGGTGATCTGAGGGAGGAGTTTAATCGCGGTGAAGAGGGCTCGAGCAGTGATTAATGCGGCTTACCTTGCTCGAAGTCGTGAAGGGGAAATAATCAGCGAATAATGCGAGCGTCTCCTCTTTGTTTTTCTCCGGGTGACCAAGAGATTTCGGGTAAGCCACGTAGGAATAATCCTTGTGCAGGAGCTTCGAGAGGAGGTCCAGGTCCCTGCTTTCGAGGGCAGGGATATATTCGTTTAGGATAAACTTGACTTGACCGGACCCGGACATTGTATCTGGACGATTAAGGGTGGGTGATTGAAAGTGGGTGATTGGAGGTGGGTTGGAGCGGTTGAAGGGGAACTTGCTGATAATCCTGAGACAGGTACGACCTCTTTATATATGTAGATAGGACCTCTTTGCAAGTAAAAGTAAATACCCACAGGCGCAACCAATTCGCGCACGGACTCCGAATGACAACAGGTAATTGAGAGTACGTACGGAACTTGGGGCTAGCCTGGTGTGGAACAGGGCTGCTGACTCGCTTTTTCGTGACCATTGAATCCAAAATAATCCAAGAGAGAGTACCGTACCAGTCCGACCAACTCGGCGAAACATTTCACTGGTCAATTCAGTTTTTGACAACCTTAGCTGGGAGATGGAACGCTTCGCCGAATTTGTCGGATTGGTACAATATTCGTATCACGAATCTGGCTTGGCCCACCCCGAACCAAACCCACCTACGCCTAGATTCGACAGCTCCATGTTTAAATCCGACCTCGTGCCCAGAAAAGTACGTGTTCGGAGCTGGAGTTTGAACGGGCTGCCCATCACGATACAGTGCCTCGACGCCATTCAGGACCCTGAACCAATGGGCGATGTGACACTTCCCATCTGCGCTCACGAGTGGACCGTTCCATCAGCTGCTTCCATTCTAATCGGTTGCTTTCATTGCTCTGGCCCCTACGTTTCTTTGTATCCTGTGACTTCGAATTGGGGCCCCATTCTGTGTTCCCCTTTCAAACCATACAACGGAGTTTTTTGTATGCTCCGCGGTGGGGCATGACCAGCACGCAGTCGACTCGTCTTTGTTTCGATTCTAAGCATGTACATATTCCGCAGTGATCGCTATCTAACTCCGCTATCAGACAGGCCTTTGATTGCGCCTGACCCCATTCTCGTTGAAGATTATGTATCACATTAGGGCCATGATCTCCGTTTGCCTAGAGAAAGGTTCCGAAGTTGGGGAGAGGATAATCCACGAAAATCCATTTCGAGATCTCGGAGCGGGGTTGAGGGAGAGAGATCAAACATCTTGTTGACATACACGAGAATAAACCCCTGAATGGGCAAGTCACCTATCTCTTCATCACATTGTTCGCCATCACCAGCCGTAGAAACTGGGAGCACAAGAACAGGGTTCAAGGGACCAGAAGAAGTGCTTGATAGATCGACGTGCGAGGGCAGGCGTTCGGATCCTGTCCTCGAGGCACCAATCGGAAGCACCGAAGATGGCGTAATGGATTATGTGTTGGGTCGACATCAAGACGTCGAACGCAATAGAGACGAGAATGAGTACGTTTCTGAGTCAGCGCACTATCCTCTGCCGGAGAACCAGGGAATGAACTCGATCAATTAACCGCAACACGGCTGCAAACCCCGTTTTACTTATTTATTCACGTATTTTTATAACGGCTGCGGGATTAAACCGCTACAAGCCGTCAGAGAGGCTTGAGTACCTCACGCTAGCTTCCAAAGAAGCAAGGCTGGTCCCCATCGAACCACCTAAGACTTCGTGCGTTCGGATCTCTCACCCCCAGAACGGGACTCAAAATCCTACATCGCAGTTGACTACAGAGGCGGGGGATTCTGTTATCTAGCACACAGTCAATTACATCCAATGGAGGAATTGGACCTCTGACTGGATGAGCGAGAAACAAATAAACGGAAAAAGGAACAAAGGAAAATGAGCGGCCCTAAACAAATCAGATTAGTAAGGGGAGAAAGTAAACCAAAAGGTCGGTCATGAGGGTAGGAGGGTCCTGCAGGGCAGGGGGACGAAGATTTGAGGGAGGGGAAGCTAACATGATTCGAGGAAGGGGTTGCCCCTCATCTCCGGCAGAATTTCGCTGACCACGTGGGCACCCCACCCTCCACAAAGATGTCTTTGCGGGTCCATCATTGGTGACTAGGTCAGGAGGGAGGGGTTCATGCCTGGAAAATACTACCGGGAGAATTTGTGACATGCCAGGAAAGGGGGTTTCGACTCGTCAATGTCAACACCCGCTTAGGGCAACGACAGCAGAGGCTACCTCATTGCTTTTGACTCGGGGCACGGCACCACAGGTAGTCTTGAGCACCGTCTTAGGGCAACGACGATCTTACTCAGTATACCCTCCACGTGGACACACGAGCAGGGTTCATCTTCTTGTAGTGTAGCATTGCGCGAAACGGTCGCATCCCGTTGACCGTCCAGACCCATAGATCCAACAAGGGAGGACCGTCCACAGCGTTTCCATTACCGTGAACCCGCGGCGGAACCGGGCATTGACGAGCCCCAATGCGTAAATAAGAGAGCATCCCATCGATAGTCCTGATAATTGAGGATGGGCAAGCCCATCTTGTAGATGGGGCCGTGGGAAAAATCCGCGGTGGCCCACAACCCCGACGGCTGTGAGATGCGGTCGGATGATAGGATGCGCAAATCTAGCCAAAAATTAAGTGAGTGGGACATGGGAGAAGGGAGGTTTCGAGCGAAATGTGATATCTTACCTCAGCCAATCCTATAAATCGTGATATCGTCAAAGGAGACGACGGTTGAGGATGGGGCCAAGGACAAATCGTGGTAACCCCTCGCCGTTACCGTACGGTCGGGTACAATATCTCAACGTTTTGGCAGTGGATACCATTCTGAATGTGATGGTTCCTCGCTCGTTGCTGGTGCGCACGATCCCGGTCGACAGCCTGGAAAAAAGAACCACATCCAAGGCCCAGGAACATGGAGTGAAGAGAGATCGATGAGAATTAAGGCGTTCAAAGTAAGGGGTTCAAAGGTGGTCAATTTTTGTCCTTGACCGGATGGTGCAAGTACGGTAGAAACGACGAACACCACCAGATTTGGGCAACCCGATCACATTGATTGGCCTGCCATATGGTCGTTGCTTCTCCCTGCCGAACTTGTCTTGTCCAATCGAGAGGATGACGTTGAATGTTCGGGGAAGAGGGGAATAAATGGTAAGCGTAATGGAAGGTGGGCGAACCTTTGAAAGTCTCGATGCACACTCTGATTAGATTGTTCCTGTATTCCTCAGACGAGGAAGAGAACAACGATGGCCTCGGCGGCATGCCCTGCAGACGGAAGGAATGAGGTACATCGTTTGAGATCATCAAGGGAGTCCCCCCTGCCTGGGTCGTCCGACGCCGGTAGGCTTACGGAGAGAGAGCCTTGCGCGGCTCTAACCTTTAGGGTCCGCTTCCACCGTTCCTGTACGTGAGCGCCCCAATTCCGGATGATACATTCAAACAGTACAGTGTGACGATACCAATATGTCATATGTCAAGGGAAGCAAAGTGTTGGAGGACCAGACTGTTGGCGCGGTTGACGCCAACAGTCACAATGGACATGCGGACGTCGAGGCAGATAACGGTGGGGATAGAGAGGTGGCGGAAATGACCCCCAGGACAGACCATGGACCCTAGAAAATGATGGAATCGCCAGACGTAACGTCTACATTTACGAGGATTGGGACCACTCGCCACGCCCCCAAGGTTCCCCGTGTACAGCATAGTTGATGAACGTTTTTCATAATGTCGCTTTCGCAGAACTCTCGGGGTCGAGGGCGAGTGTATACGGCGGAGTTGTTAGAGCGTTTTGAGGATTTAGCCCATCCAAAGGTGTTCCATCTGCAATTGCCAACGAAAGAACTTGTATCTGCTCGGTGCCCATGGGGTTTCTTCCGAGATGTATCAAACGGAGGGGATAAATGGTAAGGCTCTGAAGGAATAGTCCGGCATCGGGTGAGAAACTCATCTCCAGTGCCCATCCACTGTGGGTGTAGATGACTCCCCCGAACAGGTACGATATCCCGGTTGTGAGTTCGATTCCAAAACGCTCTGCATGCCCATCCACGAGGTAATATAGGCGGATTAATCGGTGGTGTAAATTCAGGCGCACGGTGACGATTATGACGAACGGGTGCCTTGATTCCGATAGAAGCGTTTGGCGCGAGTTCGAACCTGTACTCGTTTTGAGGTTGTAGATTCCTTCTCTCGATACTTCTGTTTACTCTCTGGGCCGCCAATTGGTGTGTTGGGATCGAAAGAGACGTAAGGCATCGCAACTTAGCTTATGGACAAAAGGAAGTGATATCCGCAAGCTGGAGGAAGCGTCGATGTCCATGGTGGGAATGTGAGTGGTCACGTGGGTAGAGCGCGTCTTTCACTCGAACCGCGTGCCTGTGTTCAACATTTCCCCACGTCCGCCACCATGACTATGGATTCGAGCTACGTCGGCCGCTACGGCACACTCAGCCTCATGAAGAAGGATGGCTCGAATATCCCCATTGCCCACTATCCTATTGACGACGAAGAGGTTACTATTGGACGAGATCCAAACTGTAGCGTTCGGTTATACTACGACACGATCAGCAAGCTGCATTGCAAAATAACATTCGAGGATGCTAAGGTGCGAGCGCGGAGCGTGACGTCCGACCATCCTGCTCAAACCGTCTCAGGCATTCTTGACCATCTACGGAACCTCCGGTCTTGTGGCGGACGGCTTCCCTCTTTTTCCGACCGCTACCGGTCCGACAACCGTACCACTTGGCAACAATACCGAGGTTGAGGTCCATCACAAGCGATTCATCTTCACCTATCCACCGAAAGACCTTCGAGCCATGATTCTGGCTACACCAGAACCCGATCGAAATGGCAAGAGGAGGAGGACCCTACGGATGTCCATGATCGCTAGCGCAATGGTTTTCACTCCAAGGCCCAGCCAAGATCCTCGGGAAAATTTGCGCACTCTCCAGAGTCCGCTCAAGCCAAACTACTCCAGTCCCCTCAAACCAACTCACAGCGAAGAGCCAGAGGAGGAAGATATCGTCCTCGTTGAGAGCAATCACCCCAATGTGGTTCAAGACGACGAGGACAACCTCGTTATCCTTGAGAGTGTGGAGGCATCGAAACCACCGGAGACCCCCAGACGACTCGTTCAGTTCACCCCACAACCGCACCAGTACCAGACCCCTCGTCGGGAACCACGGAATTCACTCCATCGAGCTGTCCTCATCCGGTCCGCCCAAAGAACGGCTATGAAGGTCGAAATGGAACTGGAGGAGGAACAAGAGGAGATGGAAGTGGAGGATGTGGTCACGGAGCTGGAGGAAACGAATCTGAACGATGAGTTTCCTGAAGAGGTGCGAGTGTGGTCGCTCATCCTCATCCAGCCTAACATCGATTCCAGGGTGGTGATGACGATGATGCCATGGAAGAGGTTTCAATGGAGGAGGAAACAGACGAACAGCTGGAAGAACAAGAGGTGGACGAGGAACAGGAAGAGGAAGAAGCTCCCCGACCACTCGGCCCCTTCATGACTCCCCAGCCTTCTGCCGTGCGTGCTTCGAGCGTCAGCAGCCAATCAGGCCTATCTGTCCAGGGCCCTCAGCGCATTCGCGTAACGCAACCATGGAGGGTCAAAGACCTCATCGTTCCCCTACCCTCGACGACTGGCGTGAAGAAGGAAGACCCAGAACCAAAGGAACGTATTTCCGAAGCAGAGAAGAGTGTGAGTCAATTCACCGTACCATACCATTTGCAGCTATTTTATTCTCTATTGAACCTACAGGCCATACGAGCGAGGCGGAAATCAGCACTCATGACGCCCGATCCCGCCGACTCCCGGATACCTGGCTCCCGACGTATGTCGACGATCACCCAACCCCCACCTACCACCGCTCCTTCCATCCCTCCATCGTCCAAGAAACCATTTATTAAACCGGATCCCAACCCACCAGAAGAAGAGGAAGACACGGAGGTCCTCCTCGAAAAGGTCAAGGCGAAAATCGAGGATCTTAGACGTGTGCAGAGCATCGGGCTTGGTCCCCCACCTCTGGAACGCCAACGGTCACGCAGCCCAACCAAACAGGATGCGGAATCGTTGTTCTGGGGATCCGATAGTGTGACCAGCACAAGGATCGATCAAAGGGGCGACGAGGGTAATGTCGGTATGGTTCATTCACAATCTAAAGATGAAGACGAAGGAATGGATGAAGATGAGGCTGAGGAACAGGAAGTCATCCGGCAGACAACCCCCGTTAAATCGTGGAACCCATCTCAAGCAAAACTTCCTCCGAAAACCCCAAGGATGGACGGAGTGAAGGGGTTGTTTGCGGATCCGAAAGCGGCACCATCTACACCTGCTATGGGCGGCATCAGGCAGCTGTTCAGCGAACCTGTTGAGCCCAAGACCCCAGTCTACGGCGGAGTCAGGGATATATTCAAGACCGCCGCCGCCCCGGACGTGCCAGGGACTCCAGTTTTCGAAGGCGTTGGAGATATGCTGTCTACTCCTGCCGCTTATCGCAAGCAGCAGCCACCGCCGGAAGCAACGGATGTGTCGATCGATACTACCACGACAGATTCGGAAGTGGTCGTACCTGGGACCAAAGCGGCAGCGGCGGTACGGAGAAGAAAGGCTGTGGCCGAGGCAAAGAAACCAGCTGAAGATTCCGTGCCTCCCACGGTTGGCGTCAAGCATCCGCTGAAAATAGGTAGACCAACCTCAAAGAAGCCGGCGAAGGTAAACAACTCCCTCCATTCTGTTCCATTCGTCGGTGTTAATAAGTCACTCCCAGGAAGCGGTTTCATTGCCGAGACCCACTCGAACCAAGAAGACCGCTGATGAGACCGTAGGTTCTTCAGCCCTGAGTATTCCAGACATCATTCTGACCCACCCTTGTGGACCCAGAGTCTCAATAAGCCTGCACCTAGCTCTGAACCAGCCCGAAGGACGCGAGCAGCAACGGCCGAAGCTGAGGAACAACCACAACCATCTCAAACTACTGACACTGCTGGCAGTAAAGTTGTGCGCCGAACTCGGAGGACACCGGATGTCCCTTCGAATCCACCTCCCGCCAGGGTGACCCGCGGGCGGACCACACCAACCCCTACAGAAGAGGCCGAGACCGCTGTCACGGCGACAAAGAAACCGAGTTCTTCGTCTAACTCGAGGACAACCCCCAGAAGGGGCACACGGAACACACCTGCCCCCGACGAGGATCAGCCCGACCCCGTTCCACCCCCCAAGAAAGCTACTCGTGGGAAACGCGTTGAGACCATCAAGGAGGAGGATGACAACGACGACGTTCCATCCCAGACCGCCGCGCAGAAGGGAACACTGACGAAAAAGTCTCAGCTTCCAGCTCGGTCGCGAACAACTGTGAGCGAGAAAGACACCCCTACTGAGAAGGAGAACGAGCCAAGTGATTCCGGCGACAATTCACAAAGTCAAGGAGCACCCCCAGCGAAGACGAGGAAGACAGTGACAAAGGCTCCTCCGGCGAAGGTGGATGTTAAGGAAACAAAGGCTACCACCGCTAGACCAACCAGAGCTACGAGAAGTAAGAAGTGAAGATGGCACACGACTGAAGATATAGACAATGTAATCTACCAGGTTCTATCTTGATTGTTCTGTTATACCTACGATGATACCAGTTGGTTGATACCAATACATCCGGCTTTCTGTTAGATTCTGCTGAGAAGGGACTGTTCCCACCCACCGCGATCAGAACGAGAAACCTAGAGAAAATCATGGTATCTCTGGAAGTGGCCGGCTACAAGAAACAAGTACGAGGAGGTAAGGTAGCAAGTCGTCCTCAGCACTTTGTTCTATACGAAGCACGCACTAGATCGAGCCTACTTTACCGAAGAGCCACCATCACATTCCCGAAGTACTGAGAACCGCGTGTAAGCGGGCAAGACCGCGATGAGTAGGAATAGAGTGAACAATACGTAAAAAGTTTGGGCCTGTTCAGACCGTCTTGTCGCTCGGACTCCTTTCACCACTCTTCTTGCATCGCCATCGTGCCGATTTCAATGGTTCCGAGGCCGCGTTGTGGACTGAATGTAACTATCTGGGAACTCAGCCAGGTTTGGATTGGGCGTTGGAGAGCTCGTCCGCGATACCATCAGTCTTCGGCTCTGTTGACATGTTCCGAGCGGGTTCGGTGTATGATGCATGTCAATTGTGAGTTCGGGATGGGGGAAGGCAGGGTACTGAACTCCGTTGGTAACCTAGAGTATCTAGTATAAAAGTTCTGGCCTTATATACTAATACTCGGAGTCCACGAAATCATATCCCCACGATTGTAAGGGAGGGGGTCTTGTGGTTTCAATCTCTCAACTCCGAGAGGGAGCCTTATTTTTGAGTCAATTTCAAACCGTTTTTACCCAAGGCCAAAATCCCGGTATCTCGCGTGCGCGCCACGCCGGCCCGCGGCCGTCTCTGTCGATGCGCATGATCCAGGCGGTCTTCTCGCCGCCAACCCTCCTGGCACGAGTTCTAAGGAAATAGATGCAATTTGGGTAATTTGGTGGTACACGACCCAGTTGATAAAACCGCATCGTGCGGCAGAGACTTAGAATCGATCGCCTACACCGGTTCTCACGGTACCATAGGTGTTGCGACGGTCCGAGAATCCGCAGAAGAAATTTTTACGGAGTTTACGATTGTAGACAACCACGTAATTTAAAAGGGAAGAGGGCAGTTGGCAGGGATGTGGCGTGACGGAATAATGGCAGGGTTGACGGCCGCCCCATACACAAACGGCTGTGAACCCTGCCGCTTGTCAGCACTAAGTGTACCTCATCTAAAAGTCCAAGGAAAACGTGGCCGAGTGAACAAAATATCTAGTCATGTCTGGACCATCGCGTGGTCGTATGTGATACAACATGAACGTTTTGAACTCTGATTTAACTCGTATCGGCGATCCCCACTGGGATTCACCAGATATACGGGATGTACATATATGGAACCTTGATTTTGTACCGCTTGTATTGTTCGCCGAGCACGGGGTCATCAATCATCGTCTGTTCCTGGGGTGTGGACTCGTGCGTGAGCTCACTTCAGTATGGACATCGGGTGCGAGCACGTACCTCAAGTGGCATTCTTATACCGCAGCCAAGGAATGAGAAGAAAAGGGTGTAGAGAGGAATACGCGACCATATTGCGAAAGCGAATGATATTTGCACGAGAGTGGCCCCGCTGTGTGTGTGGGTCAGAAGGGGCACGGTTCGGCGAACAGCGAATGGGAAACTTGCGCAAAAAGCGGGTGGCGGACGTATTCATATGGTCCGTGGTCAATGAGCCTAGGTTTCTCCCTTACCTGTAACCCAGGGAGGCGCAAGTCGCCGGTCAGTATCCGATAGTCCACAGAAGAGTAGTACACTCGCTCCAGCTGCGGCGTATTGGTCACCCAAATGTTCTATTGCGCCACGCAAGATGGCCCACCCGATGCGGACGCCAAACAAAGCGACTACCCTTCCAACCACTTCCCCATTAACTCCAAAGACATCGGGAGGCGGTGGGAGGGCGTATGCTTTCATCCAGTTCGGTTGGTGAAACCCATTGAACGCAGTGGTCGTCCAGTAAATGAGTTGTGGAAAGAAAAAACCTAGATACTGTAACAGCACCGTGAGGGCGAGCCAGAAAAATGGACCCATGGAACCGGGCTTGATTCCGCCGGCTGTCGGGCTTGGCCTTGCGACCTTGGGGTAACAGGCGTAGGTGGTAACGACCCAAAATCCCGCAGTCATACTCCAGGGGAGCAATTCCATCGTGGGGATATTGAGGAAGCGATCTGTTATCCCGGTGAGGTGAGCCATGGTGGGTGGCAAATGAGATATGGTCGGCTGTCCATATGGCGCTTGCATTTATACCTCGCTGCGTGGAGATAGTGCGTTCTAGCCCATCCGTGTGCGGTAACTCCTTTGCTATGCGGCGTTACCCACTAGGGACAACAGTTTTCTTGAATTGTGATGTGGTTTGGATCAACGAGGGGTGAAAGCAGGTAAGTAGAGTCATACGCTAGCCAGTGAGAACAGCCCCGTTAATCTCGCCGAGGCGCGGGCATTTATACCTGATGTGGTAGAAGCCCTGACCTTGACAATGTGAGTGCAGATTAGCGCGTGGACCAGGTATGGTGGTCTTCACTTCCTCCGTGACACCAGACCAACACGCCACATACAGTATGCTCTGATCTAATCTAATCTCTAATATATTTCTGATCTCGGGACGTCTTGGTGGATCGGTGCTAAAACGCGGATCAAATTGATGATTAAAACCACATGTTCTCCACGTGCGTTCCCTGCGTGAGTTGTCGCGTATAATCAAGCAGATTCACCATATTGAAACAGCCGTTTTCCACAATCCATGGAGAAGGTGACCCTATTGTTCTGTCCAACTGAAAAGGCGCGAATAAAGGTAATCAGCGATCCGTTTCCCGTACGCCTGAAACCCCGTGTGCCAATATCACTCCTGTGGTTGCCCGTGAGTTGTTTGAGAGGTGTACATGGGGGTCTGTGTCGATGTGCTGTTCCCCAAGGTACCCGATGAGAGTTAGGCTCGCGGCCTTACCCCCAAGGAACCTTCTCGAGCAGGTACCCAGCTTTATGGGTCTCAGGATCCTGGACCCTCATTGATAACCGGTCTATCGCTCCCAGCCACCGGTCCCTCCGCTCGGCTACCTCCGATGTTGTGTTTCAAAAGCTCACGACCCATAATATGGCACCAGGGTGTACAACCATGTACGGTGTGGCGAGGAAGTCCCGAATAACTCCCCGACTGTCCAACACGGAGACAATGGTGATGAGCACAGTTGTGCTCTTCGGGTCGATAACGATGTGTATGCGCGGGGACATGGTGTGTCATAACGATGGACCTTTTCTCTTGCCAGCCACGTATATTGTCTCCACGTTTCCTTACCTTCGAGTACCATTCCTGTCTCTTTTCATTACGGCTCATTACACCGTTTCTGTAAACCTCTGAAAGCGCCTCCTAAAGACCGGGGTAAACACCAACATTTCGGTCCCCGGGTAAAAAAATTCGGGCCTCTGGCAGAAAATGTTCGGATAGCCGCACCTGATATGCATCGAAATTTGTTCGGACGGAACCCAACCTCTCGCCTATCTTGACCGGGATTTGTTCGGACTCTGGGAGTGATTTCCCCCCTAATATTCAGGGGAGAGATTGACTGGACACTGCGTAAAAACATTCCTCAATTTGCCTCTCAAGGAGGCAATGGTGGACCCTGACGACATGACTCCCAACGAAACGC
>Ga0307511_10001981_pt1 | contig 21497 bp, 28 predicted proteins | sample 13_EM_MG_FD_200266 | JGI IMG/M metagenome (GOLD analysis project Ga0307511, IMG submission 200266) | Populus trichocarpa ectomycorrhiza microbial communities from riparian zone in the Pacific Northwest, United States - 13_EM | ecosystem: Host-associated > Plants > Roots > Unclassified | place...
CGTACTGATGTTCTGATGTATTCCCCAGACTTTGTCAATCACAGTGTTCTCCCTCCTGACAGGCGGATCATTAAGTGATTAACCCCTAGCCTCCCTTGTTCCCCTCTACTCAGCCCAGAGAAGCTACCCCTCCTTCTCTAGTGCCGAAACGCGTCACCTCGGCCTCTATTCTCTATCTACCCGAACCGCCGATATTCCGGAGCCGCAAGTTACGCCAACACATACGGGAGTGGTCTGTCTCGACCCACTCTGAAGAAATCCGCGGTTACCCCATAACTTCGTGTACCGAGCTCTAAGAGAGACTAGCATCGGTTCAGTAGGCCTGTTGGCGAGGTCGGTTCTGACAAAACCGTGGTGGATCAATAAGCTCTGGACTCATCCATCGGGCTGTGCCACCCTGTCTGTATGAGCTTGAGGACAAAAGGTCTGTTGGGTCAGAGATGATTGTGAGCAGACCAAAATCTGCAAGGCGGGCTTGGCCAGCTTGGTCAATCAGGATATTGGCCTTGGCACTGAAGTCAGTAAAGCAGAAATATAATTCCAATCATCAATAACATACACCCTTGAGATCCCCATGGATCATTCCCTCACTGTGAATGTAGATCAGCCCCCTAGCGACACCTCCCAGCTAGAGGGTAATACAAATGTCAACAAATGGATGGCAACAAGGCCTTGTATGAGAACATACAAGCCTGGGCTGATCTACATCTGGATGTGCCTTCACAAATTCACAAATGTTTCCATTTGCCATCCACTCTGAAACCATTGCAAACTGATTCTCAGTCATCATCACTCCTATCAGTGGTAGCACATTTGGGTGCCGAAGGGTTTTCCATGTCACAACCTCCTTGCAGAACCGCTATACAAAACTTGGTCAGCACATCAGCAGAGGAAAGGAAAGCAAAGCCTGCAACCCACACCAAGAATCTTCTGTAAGTCACTGTCTGAATATGTTCTCAGAACCTTCACTGCAACATCCTGACCACAGTGTTTCCCCTTCCACACATCTCCATACCCACCCCTGTACAATGCAGCTTCTGTTCGGTCATAGCAAATAGGGACCTTCAATGCTCTTGGAAGAAGTCCGTGGGAACGGCAGATCCTGTACAGTGATTTGAGACATTTTTTCCGGGCCCGTGGAGACAGATCAGGTCTATCCAACGCCTAGTTAACAGAACATCCCAGCGTTAATTTCATTTAGCTGCATTTCGTAACGAGGAGTGTAGAACGAGCCTCATCTATAACATCGATAAAGTTCTGGGCATCATCCCCACGAAGGCAATGAACCACATAGCTCTTCTTCTTGCTCGAGAAGATCGCCTCAATCAGGGAGGGAAGCTCGTGCGGGCCGAACGCGCGCTCAATCAAGCGTTTACACGCTGGGGTGTTGAAGTCATGAAGAAGAGCAAATCAAGGAACAATTAGTATTTCGCACAATATCACTAAAGTAGGGTCGAGGGCGTACGACTCTCAACTGCAGAGGCGGCAGCGGTGAGGATACCGAGAATATCTTGGATCTCCAGCTTGTGTGCCTCGATCTCCTCCTTGTTGTACACGGTAGGTGGCGTCATTGCTCCCCCTTTGAGAGTCTGCTCGATTTTGCACATAAGCCTGAGGTTGCTTGAGATGGCCAGCATGCAGGACTAGGGTCAATCGGCATACCTTTCCAAATCCTCCAGTGTCGCCTTCACGGATTCGTTGAGATTATCCGCATGCGTTCCTTGGATTACAGTATCCACTGCCATGCACACATTGAAACAGTACCTCGAAAGTTGCACACAATCCTCGTTATGAATCATCTCGTTCTGGTTGGCCACCAATGAGAATATGCGGGTGGGAGCGGAACAAGAACGCTCACCCGGGTGAGAGCTAGGATTTCGCTCACGGTTCTGAAGACCTGCCGTGTGGGGGAGGCATCGATTGCGTTCTCGTCCAGGATTTTGATTCTGTCATCGAGAACCTTGCGTGTCCGTGTTTCCATTGTCACCGACTATGTGAAGGGTGCTCGCACTCCGATGGAGGTTGAGTTCAGAGCTGCAGGCAGTCGTGCTGGAAGCGTCCACGGCCTGCGCCGAATGTATGTGGAGGGCCTCATGGAAAACCGAAGCCTCGGCCTTAACCGAGTGGGACAAAACAATGTTCACGTTATACCCATGCCACACCATGCAGGGTTGTGGTCGTTGTCCATTCAAACCGCTGGGCAGAACTCGGAGGAGGGTAAAAAATAACGCGCATCCCCCACGGAGAAAGGTGCAGACTGTCCCCATCAATGATTCTGAGAGAACGCGATAGGATACAAAAATACTTTGGGAGTACGCACTACATCAGTGTCGCCGGTTGATACCCTACATAACAGAAGGACAATTGTAACCACAAAACTACGTGACCCCATATTGAGTCCACGCTCCGGTATGATAGAAACCATTAGGGTAAATGTCCGTGAATGACTCAGGTAGCTAGCCTTCACTCGAATCGTTGGATCCAGTGACACCCTCTCCCCGAGCCATGCATAATGGATCTTGATGATTCCCTCATCCTTCGTAAGCTCCGCATAGGCCATGAACTTGTCGGCGCGGCGGGCGCTTGGCGTCCTCGCTTTAATCTCCTCGTGTAGTTGAGATCCAACGAGGTAGTTTCGCCTCCCCGCTCTTCCACATCTCCCCAACGTCTCGACCGTCCACGAAGTTTGGGTCAATCCCACACCCCTTCGAGCTGACTGCGAGGGTCGAGCGGCGATTATTCCGTCCTCCTACTGTTTGCCAGACTGGGAGGTGCCCGACGCCGGCTTCAGCTCTGTGGGTCTTGGGTCACAAAGCGATACCCAACCATCGCCTTGCTTCATCCCTCTGGCTCGGACCACACCCTTCTCCATCGCAAGGATAATGTAATCCGTAAACTTCACGACACCAACAGATGCGTAAGCGTTGGGTTTCCTCTTTAGAAGCAGCGGGACCACGCTTGAAAACCTGGCTTCCGATTCTTCAGTTGACGTCCGAAGCTCTGTCAGGACCGCAGCGAGGTCCCGAAAAGAGTTTGGTATGGTGCTTGTGGATGACGGAGAAACCACGGTTCCTTGGGAGGAAGGAAGGGAAAGTAGAGGTGTAGTGGAAGCGCCAGGTTGCGTCGGGGGTTGTGGACTGGTTGGTTTCGCATCGCGGAGAGAAATCAGGGCGTCTCTGGAGGCCGTTGTACCGCTAACGAGCGAGACGGGTCCAGCAGCGATTGCCGCGTCAATATATTGGCCGAAGGTCGTCACACCGGAAACGCTGGTGTATAAGGAAACCAAGCCGGGGTAGCCGAGGGTCGAGATAAGGTGGGCAAACACGTCGGAGAACGGGATCGGTTGAGCACTCGTCGATTGTTTGGATTTCAAGAAGTCGACCAGTGGGGCGAAGGGAGAAGTGGTACTAGCCGCACGTGTCGATGGGGTACTTGAAGAGCCCCCAGATGCCGAAGATGGCAGAGGGGGGTTGCAATAAGCCGGGGATAGCGTGAACCAGCCATCACCGTTCCTCACTCCCCGAACGGTAACAACACCCGCTTCTACCGCCGCTTCGACGTATTCCTTGAACCTTGTCACTTTCGCGTTCTCATAGACAGAAGGAATCTTTCCTAGCTGTCGTGCAACGGCCCTGAACTTCGGTTCAGGGTCTTCCGCGAGTCGTAACTCGTTCAGGACCTTGATGAGATCACGGAATCGCGACTTCGCGTGTTGTGATGGGGCAGGTTGCGAGGGAGTATAGGAATTGGCGTTCCGTGGGTGACGAAGGGTGATCCAACCATCTCCGCCTTGAGGTAGGTGTTCAACGGTCACGACCTCGACTGACTCGGCGAGTTGGAGATAAGACTTGAATTGTGTGACGCCAACCAATTCGAACGCGTCCGGTTGTCTGTCCTTCAACAGCCGAGAAACAGTCCCAAATCGAGGCCGCGAGCTCCCATTCGCGGATAGTTCAACCAAAACGGCAATCAAGTCTTCGAAGTCATGCTTCGTGGGTGTTTTTGCGGGGGATTTCGTGACTTGAGCTGGGGCCGTTGTGGTGGACGTTGGGGTGAGCGTCGGGGCAAATGTCGGGGTGGGTGTTGGGGTAAGTTTTGGAGCGGGTGTAGGGGCAATCGTTGGAGCGGGTGTTGGGGTGAGCGTTGGAGCGAGTGTTGGGATGGGTGTTGGGGTGAATGTCGGGACGGAAGAGTTCAGGGGAATCTCGGGGGCTGGGGACGATTCTGGGGGTGGAACTGCCTCCGCCGGTAGCGGTTCAGTCTGCAGTGGTGCAGGGGATTCACTGGGAATAACACGCGTTGAGCTTAAGGCGCATGTAGGGGTGGAGTTCTTACCGAGGGGGAGACTCTACCTGGCAGTCGCTCACAATCTCCTGGGCCGGGGTTTGGGGCGCAGGGGTGGGTGGCTTCGCACAGATCTTGCATTCGCATGCTCGTAGAATGGGTGTGATGGTACGCGGTGGGCCCGCATCCCTATGGTGCTGGATGTCGGGCTCGACTGGACTTTCCTCGTCGATGAGAAGCAGGTGTCCCGGGGAGGGAGGGATATCGTCCCCACCCTTTGACGGAAACATTTCCGGTGAGCTCTAAGATTCTGGGATTAGCGGTCGAGGCGGGATTCACTCCGGCAAATGTACTCACGAAAGCGGGAGAGTAAATGCCATTGTCATCAACGTCATCTTCATTGACCGGATCGATTATTTCGGGCGTAGACTGATCCTGTTGGAATCTGATGTTAGCGACGAAACCGTGAATGACCGGGGAGCGTACCGTGGGGGATTCGCTTGCATAAGCAGACACAATCTGGCCGTCGGAGGTAGGGGTGCTTGGAATGCTGGCCGGTGCGGGTTCGGCGGGAGTTTCGGCCGTTGGAGGCGTCGGCGTGACCTCTGGCTCCACGGGCGGGGTGTCAGGCGGTGGGGTTACGTGTGTAGGGCGTATTGTGCTGATAGTGGCAATACTAACTGGGTGTGGGGGCAGAGTTAGAGGTTGGGTGACGGTGGGGATGTGCCCATTTGGGAGACCGACGGCATGAACAGCAGGCTCATGTGAATGTGAGTTATCCGACTCTTGAGGGGTGGCGAGAGACGCAACGGAGGACAAGGTCTCGCGACGCGGTCTGGTTGATGGTAGTTTGGATGAGGGTCGTGCTTTCAATATGTCGGACTGCCAATCGTATGTGACGGAGGCTTGGGCGGTCAGGCTCTCGTGGGTCATGAAAGAGTTGCTGATGAGCACGACGTTGTACTTTCTCCATCGAATTGTGGAAAGAAGGTAGGCGAAATCACGATCGCCAGAGATGAGGATGATTGTTGCCGGAGGTGGATTGTCCTTGATGAACGCCATGATGTCCACTAGACAAGATATAAGGACTGCAACAAGGCTTCTGACACGTAAAAACGACTCGCCTATCATCATCAAGTCTACCGAGTTCTTTCCATTGTGGGGGCAGTCTGGGGTAAGAGGTAAGCGAGGTCGTGAAATATGACGGGGAAGACGGACCGGTTAGAGACAAGCCACAGGACTGAAATTCGGATCGGAGGGAGGATTGTCTCTGAGAAGACTTGTCTGGGAGTTGGAGGTAGGTCTTGAAGACGTTGACCGCGCCGAACTGGTCTGCTAGGACGCGGATGTTGTCGACGATGTTGTATCCAGAGGAATTCGTGGAGGGCGCGCAGTTCTCTGTCTGAAAATCAGTTTTAGAGCGTGTGATATGTCGGGAATGAGCTGACCGTAGTCCCAGAAGATGCCCACGGGGTTGTATGAAGGCGGGGCGGGCGAGAGAGTTGGATTAGGGTGTTCAGCCTGAGTGGATGGAGGGAGAGGGAACGACATCTGTGGTGGGCGGTCCGTGCGATAGCCTGCAGGTTGTGAGTCTACACTCTGGTACAATGGGGCATGGCAGTCTGGTGTCACGGTCCTTCAGGAAAAACACGGGGTCTTCGTTGAATGCTGTCGCGCCGGGAACAGTCGAGGAGACAAGCGCTGACAGGCATCGACCAGTGCCGATGCGGTGTCAGGCCACCGCCTCGACAGCCAAACAATGCACAGACTCGTAACAGACGCGACACGGACGATAGAGGAGCTGGAAATACAGGAAAGAAATCGGGCAAGCCGCAATGAGACAAAACATGGATCCAGCGAGGTGAGGTCACCTTCGGCCGGACCGTCCAACCGGTTGTGGGTCCCACCCGGGTGATGTGGTTCGCGCGCCGCTCTTTCTCAAATCACTCCAACAGAAAAACCCTACTGTAGATACGACCCACCCGTCGAGCCGATCTTTTTTCCCCTCAGTGGCTCGGTCCTCCATTTAGAATGGGTGGACCTCGTCCCAATCGTTTCCTCTCACCCTCCATTCAGCAGCTATAACTCCTGAACCGCGTCTAGATATCTTCATGTGACGCTGATGCTCTCCGCCCTGACCGGCGACCGCTTGCCAGCCCTTGTTTATTCAAATTCGATCCCCCAGGTCGCGTTTCTGTAAAAATATGATGATCTAATGTGTCTGGTTCCCCTTCGAAAGTTCGGTCGTCACCCTAGGTTAACCACCTCCGCCACAGGGTCCAGAGCTTCCAGAACGCAACACAGGCTTGACTTGATCATCGTGGGGTGTATTCAGCCCTCGTCATCATGCTCCGTCACTTTCAACTCAACTGCCATTGAACGGAGTGGAACCGAAATTTATTCGAAAAGGTGAAGCGGCAGAGGTCCTAATAGTTGGCCGCGGGTTTGTACCAGGTAGTTGTTGCGGGATTAGAATGTGGAATAAAGGAGAAGGGACAAGTTCGAATGGTTGTCACTACCTGCGCGAGTGCGTGATCAACAGCGAACCCTTCGACTTCATCCGCGGAAAATGCACTTCAACGGGCATTGTTGACAACCCAGTCACAATCTCGACGGTGAACCGAAAGCCGTCCCTTCGAACAGCGTGCTCATATAGATCCTCGTCGACCAACTCCCACCCAGTACCCCACACTCTGCGATGATTACCTCCTCCTTTGGGATGTCGTGCCACCCTCGACACAGTCGGAGGGAAAATTCCGAAAAGTGGGGCGACGAAATCGATGTGAGAGTCTTGTGAAGAAAAGGGGGGAGTATGTCGAGTTCCGCAAAGTCCACAGTCAGTTTAAACCGCCTGAGGACCCTGTTGCACCCCAGGTCGACTCTGAGAAGGTCTCTGGATCTCCAGTCTCCGTGTTCCCGAAGCCTTGTGTCTGGGGGAAAACCTAGCCGTGACAAGTGACCCTCAGTGGATTGACGTGTGTGTTAATGCGGCGGACCTACAGCTTTCGAAGCAACAGATGTTGAGAACCTCAAGGGTGGAAGAACATGCCACCAAAAGTTTCGCCGAGTCCTTTTGATCACTATCAATCTCGATCGAGCGAAAACGGATACCACCCGGAAGATCCAACAGACACTGGACGAGGGAGGAGCCTCCTCTGAGAACCAGGTGGCCTCCAAACGGTAAAGGTCGTTGCGGTCGTGGCCCTTTTGACCCCGACGGAGCGTCGACGAGCCGTAATGAATCACCCGGACCGCACGGATTGACCAACTTCAAGTCATCCAGGTGTGGGAACCGGCAAGCGAACTCCAGAAGCTGGTTGGCATCATCGCAATGCGTTGATTCGAGACCGAGCGACCGCACGGTCGGAACAAACTGGGAGAAGCAACGATCAAAAATGGGCAGAATCTTGTGCAGGTCCAGCCTTTGGATCGTCAACGTGTGAACAGTCCCGAGTGCTAGGAGATGTTGTAACTGGAGAACCTTCTCTGGGTTGCCAACGCCGAGATCAAGGTGCACTTCTCGTACATATCCATAGCGCAGGAGACCACGTTCCTCGGCCGCTGAAAGATGACATGCGTGGAACACATCGGCTTGGTCCCAGTTCCCAGGTCCGTAGCGAGGCGCCATCACCGAATGCGAACCATGGACGAGTGATCTTATTCCCAGCGCCATCCTGCTGTGGACGAACGGTCGAGCGGCAGAGTAGAAGGCCCTAGACGTCAATGAGCAGCTTTCGAGCGTCTGGCGGTCGTTGTAGCGCATGATCTCGTTGATGAGTTCCCGAGGCAGGCCCATCTCTCCTTCTTCGTGGTATGAGTCGCATAGTTGTTGAAGATCAACCGAAGGGAAGTAGGTGGCCGCGTACCAGCCACGGAACCGCCTGACTGTCCAGTTGGATATCGTCAATCCCGGTTCATTTGCCAAAGAGATGGAATAGCATACTGTAGCCCCCGGCCACCAGATTATAGAGGACTCGGATCGATATGACGGAAGTGACCGTGGTCCAAAACCCTTTGGTCGACCGCAACATCCACAGAACGGTGAGCGAAGCCGCCACTAAGAGACGGGTGAATAGCGGGCTCAGCTGAGGAGCAGGCAGAGGATATGGGAGCCGGAACTGGAACCGGCGTCGTCTGGGGGCTACCATTCTGTTCTGGTGGACGATAGAGGATGACGAAAGGTGAGGAAAGGGGGTGAGGGCGTCCAATATCTATGTCGGCACGTGCGTGATCACGAGATCGTAGGGACATGACATCATTCTAACTTGCAAGGGGAAAGGTTCAGATAATTCCAGCTTGAACTCGTCCGTCATGCTCTTTCGTTCCTTGATTAAGTCGCCGCGCGCGATAATACCAGCCTTCATCCAACCGGCTACACCTCTCCGGGCGAGGCTCATCGCTTCCTCATCCAAGCCACCTTCCTCCACTGCCACCAAAGTCAAGGCCGCAGAAGGCGAAGCGCCGTTATTCAAACCATCCTCTGACCAAAACAAGCTCTCCGCTCAGGACCTCACAGAAGGCACCTACGAGAAGGAGGTCGAAACGTCCCCAGAGCCCTTCACAACCTACTCGGGAACTCGCTCCTACGTCGTTAACGAACCTGACCCCGCGGACTCGAAGTACGAGATCCCAACAGGAGCGTATCATTCCACTGCGCCGTATGAAATGCTGGAGGAGGTGGAGTACCAGGGGTATGGAGGGGAGAAGGGTGTCAGAGAAGGGAGCAGTACGAGCTCGGAGGTTTCCCATCCGGTCACGACGAAACGGGTGCCGAGACACGAAGGGGGAGTTGGAGAGAGCGCCGCTGTGAGGTCCGGTAGCTCGCCCGGTGAGATGGGGAAGAGGGGAGGTGGTGATGGTGGGTTGGGGTTGATGGACAAGGAGGGGACGAAGGAGGGGGTTGATTGGGTCTTGGAGAATAAGCCTGCTGCTGGCAAGGCGTGATTTGAAACCGGGCCAGGTTAAACTTTTGGACTTTTGGGGGTGTTTTCCTTCCCTCCAGGTTGTTAAGATATCGAACTGAAGTCGTACCCCAAGTTGTATTGTACTCGTTACCTTTATTTGTTACCTACCGCCTTTGTACCAGCAACCGTCTTCATTTATTCAATTGGCATCGCGATCCCGCCCACGCCTGACGACGTTTAACCCTCAAAAACCCCAACCCCGCGTCGTGCGCCCATCACCAGAGCCACAACCGCGGGCCAGGTTGTCGATATCCCGATGATCGACGGTCGTCGCTCCGTTCTTATCATCCTCGATCATCTCGAGCTTCCGGTTTCTTCGGACCATGCCAGCGGAATCGCTTGTGCCCGGGTACAAACTCGTGGAAAGCTTCGGTCCCAATTCCGAATACGAAACTCGACCCTCTGTAGATTCAGAGGGGAATGAGGACGGGGGAGAAGAAGTTGAGGAGGAGGTTGAGTACGTCACGCTCGAGATATCTGGGATCGCGGACGTGGATCCGAACCTCCTGACCTCGTATCGCCTAATAGTGAGTTTCAGTGGTTGACGCGCCCCTCCCTGCTTTTCGACTCCTTGAGGGTCGCGTATCCTGTGCTTTGTTCGAAGGAATCGGATCGGCTGACCTTGTCCCGTCTCGTCTGCTTCTGTGCCTATACCTTGCGCGTTACGTGTTTGCGGCACGTCCGAGCTGTAGGGTGTGGACACGCCAACACCCTTCCTTCAACTCTCGAGTTCAGGAACGATCTTCAAAGGACGTCACCACAATCTCCTTGGCACCGAGCTTCTATTCTCACATGCTCAGGGTGAGTAAGCACATGTGCCTACATGATCGTCATCCACCCACTCGTCACCTCATTCTCCGCCCCCCATTCCAACTCCTCCCACACACACCCTCATCCCCGTTACCCCGAGGCCGGATTACTAACTCAGGGACCGCTGTCTCCCACATTACACCCACTCCTGCGAATGTATAGGCGATTCAGACCCATCGGCGAGGCATATGTCCCCCCTGGGAACGACGGAACAAAGGATCGTGTTTTCGCCTGTAGAAGTCCGCAACCCTGCTTCCCCTTCTTCTTCGACTTCCAAAGCCAAGCCGCCAGGGAACTCGAAGAAGGGTAAGAAGAAAGCGAAAGCGAACGTTGGAGCCAGTGGGATTGAGGATGTAGCTGGGAGTCTCAATGCTGGGAGTCTCAATCCCACCGTTGGGCCAGGTCCGATTACTCGCAGTATGATGGGAGGTAAGGAGGAGGACAGAGTGGGACAGGACGGCGACGACGACGACGACATGTACGTGACCGAAGAAGAAAGTGCTATTGATGAAGGTGGAGGGGACGGAACCATCGAAGAAAAAGCTGACGGCGAAGGAGACATACAAGTGGGTACGAGCGCGGATCCCCCTCCGCGGAAAAAACGGAAGTCCACACAAAAGGACAAGGGAAAAACTCCGGCCAAGTCCACCAGGGGCTCAACAGCGAAGACAACACCGACGACGGCAGCTGAACCAAATGCTACCCAAGGCCAACATCAGCAAGGGACGCCCCCCACCGGCAGTGGCATCTCCATGGCCATCGACCCCGCCCTCGAGACGCTCCAGGTGCCGAGGAACCAGCCATCTCCCCAAGCTTCAGGAAGCGGTGGTGGAATCTGATGATCCCGGTCCCGACGAAACGCCGACCAATACCCCCCGACAACCTGAGCGGGGATCGAACCTGGGGAAGTAAGTTCAGCCGCCATCACGGTCACAATCTGTTCAATACAATAACCGAAGTCGGCAGGTAAACGTTTTTCAAAAGGATCATCGATTTACGGCCTTGGCATCTCGTTTCGAACTTCGTATCCTCTACAAGGAAGAGGGTTGGGTGAAAGTGGGGCCGATAGAGCGTTTATTGTCCACCCGCTGGCTACGGAATTACAATTACTTCGCGTAGCACGTTTGTCTCAGAATGAATCATACCAAAACACGAACCCGAAGGGAGACCCATTCCATGGGTGCGGGCGAAACATTCCCTCGCGTACCTGTTCCCACGTAAGACCCACTTGATTATTTGTTCATGCTTACAAGTCCCCACGTTTTTTGTTGAGCCGAATGCAGTCCTCGGCGGATCACCAGAAACAACGCGAAACGGGGGAGAACTTCGGTCCGAGCAGGCCATCCATTTGCAAAATGGTTAGACGGATAGAGAAAAGACAAAAAGTAGGGAAGATGACCAATCCGCAACGTGAAAAAAGTATGGAAGGAAGAAGAGAGAATACATCCCAAAATAAACCAGATGACGACATGGGTAAATGAAAAGCGGGCGGGTTGCTCGACACGAGCTGAGGCAACTATTGGGGAAAACATGGACAAATTTCAGAGCAATCACAAGGGGACGCAGCACGTAATCGTCAATGTCTGAGCTGACCCTGAGGAAGCTACATACATGAACGAGGGGGAGACAAGAAGGGAGGTTGCACGATGAGAGCATGTGGAATGCGAATGGGTCTGATGGGTAAAGCCACATCTGGAAGGAAGATCTGGAAGACGTGAATAGGTGGATGGTTCGTCAGAAAACTGCGCGGCTCGTCTCATCTCGCTTTCGTGTTAAATAAGCGAGTTGATCATCCGCCTCGAGAAAGGCAACTCTCGGGTTTCCACGAAGCGGCCCGAAACGAGCTGCGCAGCGTACAGTTGACGATCGGAGGATTTGCTGTTTCACACGACGATCTTTGCAGAGAGGGCCTTTGCGGCGCACTCGGGACTGGGCGTGTTGTCGGTGAGACCCTTGCAACAGGCGAGCTTGTTGAAGACCTTTGTTGTGAGGAGAGGATAGGCTATGCGTGAGCGGAGATTGGTCTAAAATAGGAGGTGCAGGATAATTCACCTGTAGGTAGACGTCCCGGGTCTGCCCGCCACTAATGGCCCACTTGCCATCGATAATGACGACTGGCACTCCACTGATACCACCCTTGCGGGCTTCCTCGATTTGATCTTCGACTTCCTGGACGTCCGTGTCCGAGTTGAGGTACGCAACGGCCTGGGTTGATGATGAGTGGGTCAGGCGCTACACGTAAGGAAGTGAAGCTTGTTGGACCTACCTCGTCCTTACTCATCAAACACGACGCATCCGCTATCTCACTGAGTATTTTGATGTTCGAGACATCCTTGTGGTCGATGGTGAGGGCGTGGAAGAGGTTGGAGATAACCGTTTGTTGAAGGGACTGGCCACCCTTTTTCCAGGCGCGGTAGACAAGGCGGTGGGCGCGATCGGTGTTTACGAGAATACCGCCGTCACCACTACGTACGAGTGAGCGCCGAGTAAGGGTGGAGATCAGGGGGGAACAGCTGACTTACACCTCGAGACCAACGGCTTTCCCTCTCTCCTTAAACTTCTTTGCACAGGCGCTAGCCCTCTCTTTACCGAACGCCTGCAGGCAATAAGCGGTTCTGTCCTGAGGCTGGTCCGGCTTGATGGATGGATGGAGGACGTAAGGCCTGTACTCGACCTGGAAGTGGAGGGCGCCGTACGTCCGGGTGACTTCGTTTATGGCGCTGAAGATCTCTTTCTGCCCGATGTAGCAGAATGGGCAGTTCTGTGAGGGGGAAGAGGAATGAGCGGGTCGTGTGAGGACGGGAGGATGTGGGTCGCTTACGAGATCGTAGATGATGGTGAGGTTGACCTGTTTGGCGGTCATATTCGTGGGCTGGGGAGCGAGAGGGAAGGAGGGATGAGATGAAGTTCACTGGGGTTTACTAAGGGTATAATATACTGCGATGTCATAGGGTACAGTCATGACTTCTTCCTAATCCGGGCTTGCTGACTGTGACCCACTCCACTTTTACCCACGTACAAGGGGGCCAACTTTTAAGAATCTTGCTCCGCCGGCACTTCGAGTCTTCGTAAGCGACGACTTTTCTAATCCCGCACTACGGAACTCCCCCTCACACCTCTCCGGGTCCACCCCTCTGACCGAACGACATCGAATTTTATTGTTGATCGCCCCAATGATCTTCCTCTCACACGCTTCGAGCGCCGGTCCCACGGGTGTCCCGGCCGACGACTCCCGAGACCGGTTTCACTCGTCCAGCCTGGGCCACTCGATAAACAGAAAATAGCCAAACAGCGGTGGCCCGTGATTCCATGCGCTTGTAAGCAGGCCTCACCACTTGACCCACTCTCTCGAACTCGACCAAGAGGGAGTGGTGACCGAGCCAGTGGGTGGAAGGGGTGAATTTACGCATCCCGTGAGCGGAATTCCGTGTAACTTTTTTTTGTCTCGTCTGACACTCCAGTGCTCTCTATTCATCAAGAGACGCAGAGAACCACGCGCCGTTTCACATCCTTTCTGGAGCAACCTACTGCGCTCCGATCCGTCAAAATCGCAACACACGGGGGATCTTGTTCCTGCCCCGAGGCTTGGTAATGCTGACCCTGAAGCAACCACGCTGCACATATAGGGCCGGTCGCCACTCATTGCCCATTTGGATGGGTAATCCCGCCCACGCACAGTAATTGCTGCTCCCCAAAGGAAATTGTGACATCTGTCCCCTCGCCGTCCACCCTGGCGAGGTCTCTACCCCGTGAGCCGACCATGTTCCGGGGCCTATGCAATCGCGCTAAGCCACGAGCATGATTCCCTCACCCCCACTCTGCTGGGGAACATGTCCCTGACGCGCCGGCCTTCGTGCATCGACGTCCGACACGGAGGGCAATAGGGGAACGTGTATGGGCGTGGCGCAGGCTTGGTGTTCGACCCTGAGGTGATAATCCACAAACCGTATCCCTGCGTTCGTTGTTACCATACCAGCCTGGGATGGTCAGTTACCCTCCCTGTGGGTAATCAATCTGCCGTCTGTCACGATCAGATCTTTCCACCTACAAACTGGATCATCCGGGTCGCTCCTAAGCTGGTCGCCTTGGCTCCCAATGTCAATCGGCCAAGGACCTTTGACTGAGGCCCCCATCCATGGGCGTTTTCTGTATTGTTTCTCCCTTATCCCCAACAATGGATATTCTTGTCCACCATCCCCCTCTCTGTCCTGCCCACCCGTGTCGTCACGGCCAGTAATATCACCAGTAGCAGAGCCACGAAACTTGGAACTTCGTCGGTGTTTGCTGCCCATCTAAGTCACTATATACGCCGGTACCCTCTTATCGTGGCGTGCGCGCTAACCCTAGGATTCCACCGGGCGGGACCCCAGCCCCAGGATATCTACTGGCATGTCACGGATAACCACCACCCAGCCCGAAGCTCTTCATGTGCCACCCACCCCGGACGTCGCAGACGCACCTCCAACTGGAACCTCGATTCCTCACCCTCAATTCGACTCCTGTGATCGGATGGGGTAGGGTTTCAAACAACGACTCAACGAAAGGTCCGGGGGCTGGCGCCGCGGATCGTCCATTGATCTCCGGGGCGCTGAGAAACGCGGCGCCCTCCTCTGAATATGGGTGGGAGGGAAAAATATCCAACTCGATGACCAAAGGTGCGTATTCCAGATCGTGAAGCACGACACGCCGCGTTTACCATACTTGCAGCGATTTGCATATCAAAGTAAACATAGCCTTTCTCTCATTCACGTCGATCCGTCCCACCCCCGATCAAGCAGGATCAGCCCGATTCAGCCCGTTGTACCTGTAAAGCTTACTGAAAAAGTCTGATATGACGCGAGATGTCCGCTCGATGAACACACACCGGTCGTTGGCATGGTATCGAGCAAATGGCTGTGCGAAGTTCACAAACCGAGCCTGGGCTGGTTTTTCAGGGGGGTTGGGCCTTCAGGCGATCACATCAGGTTGCGTCCACCTTTGGTTGATCAAGTTGTCCAGGTCTTTCGGATTAATTAGTTCCCGCTTTGGTGGGGTCACGGCGGTAGATTCGGATGCTGTGGTCTACGGAATCTCTCGATCTGGCCTTGACTTCTTACCAGGAACAAACAGATAGGCACGGTGAGGGGGGGCTCTTTCCCCTTTCCCGGGGTATTTCTCTGCGGTAGGTAAGATCAGGAGATCCATTCGGAGAGCCAAATCGGTTCAATTATCGATTGGCCCCGATCGAATTGGAGGTCACAATGTGGGCGTTGTTCGAGTCAGGAGGACCCACTACATGGTGAGCGGCTGCCATAGAAAGAAGCTCCCCAAGATCCAATTCCTCCTCCCAGAGCACCTCTATCACCTCGGAAGTTCAACGTTGGCGCTCAAGGGCGTTTGTTCTTGTCGACCCTGACGGGTAATAGAAGAAGCAATCGCGTCGGTATCAAGGACACCCCGAGCCACAGGTGGGCTGCTGTGGCTGTGTCGGAATCTCCAACTCCCATCCACCGTTCACTCAAACAGGTAAGGTAGCATCCACGTCGAAGTGAACGATCTGGTTTGCAACATTCCGCTCTACCAAGCCTTTGTTTTCTGTGGTCTCCCCAGGCTACTATATGCCCTAGGAACCTCTGGGAGTTCAACCATCAGAGATGAGATCACAAACGACTGTTGTATACCAGGCCACGTGCGAGATCAAGTGACGACGGGAGAAGACCTCGTCCTCGCCAAAAATCTAAGTACCACTGGGTCGGGGTGATGGAGACGCTGGGTGCCCGATATAGCGTACCACGTGAAGGTGAAGGAAGGGTCAGTAGGAGACGGCGATTCCCCTGGTTAAGTGTGAGGGTGGGAGATATGTATGTGACCCGAGTCTTGAGACGCTACGCATTGTGCAGGCTGGGGAGAGGAAGATGAATTCGTGGAAGATCGAGGTGCGGATCACCGGTCACCGGTCACCAGCCGAAGGGGCGATAATCGGTCCCGGGTTGTTCTCACCACCGTGGCTCTGCGTATTCCGCCGAAAGGTCGCGTCTGTGGCTGAACAAATCGTGCATATACGTATGACTCTATAAAAAATCACCCTCGTAGAACGCGTTCAGTGTGGAGACGTTATTGTGTCGGGCCGGAAGGGGACGAAATGACCGGTTCACGCTATAACCGCTCAATTGTGGGAGCCACACATTGTCTGTATTTCGTTAGCGTTTGAATGTATGGGCTGTTGAACGTGGCCGGGAAGATAGGAACCCTTATGGTGGGGGGTGTGGTCCTTGCTTCCGCGGCCCAAGGTGTAGAGTTAGGCCATGAACCCATAGGTTAGATCCCAGCGCTGTAACAATCGCCAATCAGCCGGTTAGAACTGGTACAGATCCTGCTGCCTTAGACGAGATAACGAGAACGCCCCAGGGACGACATGAATATCATATGGGATAGATAAGTGGCGTATGGTCGACGACCGTGCGTCGCCTGTGGGAAGATATCCCTCCCTCTTACCCTCCAAGCCTTGCGGTGGAGGTGATGAATTCGTTTGATCCGAACAATCCGTGAAATCCTTCCCGGAGTTCTTTACTTAAATACCCGGTCCCTCTTTTCTCACAAAGGCGAAGTGTCCTCCTTGAGCACTCCTCCCTTAACGACCTCCCGACCCCTGCGTCCCCGCTCAGGTTGGAGTCCACGACGACAAGATGGCGAACCCCGTTGCAAAGTCGAAGCTCAGCCAGGTTTCCCTCATTTTCGCGTGAGTCCCGCACAATGAGCTTATCTCCGCGCGTCCGACTTGGTTCTGACGCTTGGTTGTAGTTGTGGAACGGCGTTGTTCTCTGATGGTACGAGTCTTCAATACTCTCGAAGTGATCGGGTTGGGCTTAGATAGCTAGGATACGCCAATGGTGTTATTGGATGTGGTACGTTTCTTCGCGCGAGCCCGTCAGACGACCAGCTTCTGACCGCCGACTCCACCTATAGTCAACACTCGTAAGCTTCCGCCACAGTGCCCAGTAGACGCCAATTGAAGTTCCTCGCCCAGTGTTGCGACGAATCTACGGAAAACGAATTGATGATCACAACTACGCTACCACGTTGGCTTCCGTCGCGTTCGCGGGAACAATCGTCGGTATGCTCACCTTTGGTTACCTCTCTGACAAAATCGGTACTTCCATCTCCACATCCGCATCTCCGAGTCACATCCTGACTCTTTTCTAGGACGCAAATTCGGAATGGTTAGTGGTACATCTCGATCGTTGATCTCGATTGACGTTGTCATGTCGGGCTCTTTCACCTTGGCACATCCTCATGGACGCGTCTCAAGATGACCGCAACTGGTATCGTCGCCCTTTTCTCTGGCTTGTCGGCCGCTTCGAGCGGTGCCCACGGCAGCCTCGGCGGAATGCTTTCCATGCTTATTGCTTGTCGGTGAGTTTAAATGCACTTTCCTTAACTCCGCGTTTGGTGGCCAAGCCCCCACTAAGCTTCGATCACGTCTCCCCTCGACTTGGCTGACGTCTATCGATGATCTGCGGTCCCATAGATTCCTCCTTGGTATTGGTGTCGGAGCTGAATATCCGTGTGGTTCCGTTGCGGCTTCCGAGCAGTCCGAAGGTAGTGATATCGCCAAGGGTGCTCAACACCGTTGGTTCGCCCTCGCGACCAACACCATGATCGACTTTGGTTTCGTGGTCTCCTCTTTCGTGCCACTGGTCCTCTACTGGATGTTCGTACTTCCAACTACCTTTCTCGACCGAGCAGTTTGACCTAACATCGGATTGTAGCTTCGGACCCAACCACCTTAGGGCTGTCTGGCGTCTTTCCCTTGGGCTCGGTGTCATCCCTGCCCTTGCCGTCCTCCTATGGCGGTTGAGGATGGAGGAGCCCGAGAGGTTTAAGCGCGATTCCATGAAGAACGCCAAGATCCCTTACTGGTTGATCCTTAAGCGATACTGGGTCGGACTCCTTGCCATCTCTTCCTCTTGGTTCCTGTACGACTTCATTGTCTACCCCGTGCGTCCCCCCTACCCGGTCTCAGCCCGGTCTCGGTTTAGGCGCTAACTTCCGTTTGCAGTTCGGTTTGTACTCCACCACCGTCGTCAACAACATCACCGGTGGAGATGACTCCCTTTCTACCATCTTCGCTTGGGGTATCGTCATCAAGTGAGTATGCGCCGCCCTCTGTTCCCGCTGTCATTCACCACATTGTATCACTTACCACTTCCCTAAATAGCGCTTTCTACGTCCCCGGAACGGTCATCGGCGCCTTCATCGTCGACTCTCTCGGTCCCAAAAACACCATGATCATCGGTCTGGTCGGCCAAGCAATCGTCGGATTCATCATGAGCGGTCTCTACGAAAAACTTACCAAACACATCGCCGCCTTCGCCGTCGTCTATGGAATTTTCCTTTCCCTTGGAGAAGTCGGACCGGGAAATAACCTTGGTCTCTTGGCGTCCAAGACTGGGCCGACCGCTGTGCGTGGACAGTACTACGGTATCGCTGCGGCTATCGGGAAGGTTGGAGCGTTTGTTGGAACTTGGGCTTTCCCCCCTATTATCAAGGCTTTTGGCGGTGAGACAACCATTCGTGGAAATACCGGACCGTTCTGGATTGGGAGTGGGTTGGCGCTTTTGTCGGCTTTGATAACTTTCCTCTTCGTCAAGCCCTTGACAGCGGATGGCATGGCCAAGGAGGATGACGAGTTCAGGGCTTACCTTGAGGCTAACGGTTACGATACCAGCCAGATGGGCATTCGCTCTGAGACCTCCACTGCCGTCGACGATATCGGAAGCGAGAAGGAGAAGGAGAGGGACTCCGCTTAAGGTTTCTTTTCCTTTCCCCTCGACGAGTTACCCTTATGTGGGATACCAGCGCACAGGTGTATTCTCTTACAGTTTTCACGCGATTTTAAACGTCTGCTTTAGTATTGGTGTTCACTTTTTCCGACCCATCCCCGCATTGTTCTCTTGGTTTGGGTTGGGCGTACCTAGTTATTCTGTAACTTACAAGTTTTATACCCCTGGCCTACGTGTACCTTGATCACCCCCAAGATGTTTGGTGAAGCGTGCTCGAAGCCGGCCGCGGGACGCTCGCGTCATTAGTTGGGACTCGAGAGAGGGCGGGCTCGGCTTGAACTCAATCTTTGGGAGACCTGTGCGAGTGGCCACACCACACCACCGACACCCTTCGGCGAGACTCGGGGACTTCCGGGTGATGTGTGATAAAGTGTGATTGAGTCCCCTCCTTGGCTTCTAGTATCTCGTCGGGAACTCATTTTGGAGAAGATTGCCACACCTGCAGATGAGGAGCCTCCTAGATCTGCCAATATATCATGGAGACTCCTTGGGTGCAATCCTACTCTGTTATCTCTCAACCAGGAAGTCCTTGTCTCTTGCCCAAGGTGGAGCTGGGGGGAATACAGCCCGAGCTGCAACCTCACCAAACCTGTTCCAGAGGAGGGGTTAAAGCCCACCTGGGCTCAGCTGTATTCTATCACCTCTCAACCAGGCAATCCTTGTGTCTAGGGTCTCCATAGCTCCAACCTTGCCATCATTGATTGTTTTCAACCTTTCTTTTCCTTCTTTTCCTTACCTTTTTGCCCCAACTTACACACATGTTCTCTCATCCCACCTTATTCTTTCTTTCAAAGACCAAATGGAACACAGGATCACATTGAAGGTACATGAAGGGGCTATACAGGTCAGGATACTGGTTGGCATTATTCCCATCCCAGTCCATCATATCATTCCTATCCTCCCCCTGTCACAATTTTCACCTTTTTCTCACTTTTTCTTCTAAGTCCTAAGCACCCAAACACTTGTTCAAATCATGACATGGCGTTATCTTATCTTATCTTATCTTCATTCTTTCACTTCAAGTCATATGAACCAAGACAGGGAAAAGCAGATAATATTGGATTGGAAAACTGAAGAGGACTATCTACTTGTCCACAGGAACTGCGACCCACTCGTTCTCCTTATTGGACCCCCTATCAGCCATCTCCTCTCCAACATCTTCCTCTGATTCCTGATGAAGCCAAGCACGGTCATAATCAGACCAGTCAAGGTATTCGTCCACAATGGCTTGATTGACGGTCAAGCCAGGAATCTCCTCAGAAGGAGGAAAACCGATATCCAGAAGAGGAGTGTCCAGACGAACAAGAGATGATGAACCAGCGGCAGGAATGAAGACGGATCATGAGGAGGATTGACCAACTTCAACACCAAAGACTCAAGGTATGAGACCCTGGCCTTGAGATCCAAGATCTCCTTCCTTGAATCCTCCAAAGCATCCTCCAACTCCCTCTTGATGTTCATCCGATCCCAACCGTCAAGAGCCCTCTTCTTCTGCTCCTCCACAAGGTCATCCTTCAGTTCCCCGATCAACTTGTAAATCTCAGCCCCCATGACAGCAGCGTACCCAAGGCACGCATCCATGTGCCCATCCATGCACCCATCCATGGCGTCGCCAGCATGGTGGATCTCCCTGAGACCCCTCATCAACCACACCTTGGGGAATCCATCCTGGAAAGCCAATCAGCTCTAACCCACTAAAAGGGAGAGAAGATTGAGCTTACCAGATCCAATTGCCTCACATGCTTCCTCCAATGCTCCTTCCCAACCATCACTGCATCCCCTAAGTCCAAATCCCTAAACTGGTCATGATGATACTTCTTTGTTGACAACCTCTCTCAAATGCTATTGAGAGATGGGTAGGGACGAGTCGAGTTGTCCCGACGGGACTTCTCTCCTCCCTGGCTGTATCGGTACACAAACAATTTTTGGTCCTGAGCAACACACACTTCTTCAGTGGGATGATGATGGTTTCTGTCATGCACCTGGCATTTTTCACCTTCCTTTATACCTTCTTTCTACTTCTTCAAGACTCACTCAAGACATCCGACAAGAGATACCAGACAACCTTTGTTATTAAGAGCATACGAAGAGATACAAAGGTTAATACAGGACTACTCGGCGTTGTTACCATCCCAATCCCACATGTCATTGTTGTCAGAACCGTTGGGCCCACCCGCCATCGCTACCCACTCGACAAGGCGATTTGCTTGGAAAATCATATCCTTCATCTCCAGCTCGGCCTTGTGACGATGGACTTCTTCTTGCAAGAAGCGGAGGAAGATAGAGACGGCTGGGTCGATGGGTCGAGTCTCGGTCTCCTATGGCACAGCAACGCGCTGTCGAGCCTGAGGTCTGTACATGTAGAAATACCTCAGTTTCTGCACCTTCCACCACAGAACATAAAAGACCATAATACAATAGAGGTGACATCATCAAGGTGACATCATAGACACGACATCATCAGCCTGACATCATCTATCAGAAGACACACAAGAAAAGTACAAGTGGCAAGAAGACATAGCCTCGAAGACACAGGATGGTGTCATCGACCCATGACATCATAGACCCATGACATCATACTTATGACATCATCACTATGATGTCATTTGCATGACCT
>Ga0307511_10001983_pt1 | contig 21496 bp, 19 predicted proteins | sample 13_EM_MG_FD_200266 | JGI IMG/M metagenome (GOLD analysis project Ga0307511, IMG submission 200266) | Populus trichocarpa ectomycorrhiza microbial communities from riparian zone in the Pacific Northwest, United States - 13_EM | ecosystem: Host-associated > Plants > Roots > Unclassified | place...
AGGAGGGGCGGGAGTAGTGGCAGGAGGGGTGGGAGAGGTAGGAGCAGGGGCTAGAGGGGCGGGATCAGGGGCTGGAGGAGCGGAAGGGGCGGGGCCAGCAGCATGATGAAGAGGCAGTAGATGAATTGGGTGTTTTTGTTTTTTTATATGAGGGAGGATTAAGGGTATATAAAGGAAAGGGTTGGAGAAGAGCAAGGGAACGTGCTGGACGGGAGGAATATTGGGGTTGCTGTATGTAGATTGATATTGTGTTTGGGTTGAATCATTGTTAGTATTATAGGGATTGTTTATGCCGTGATTGGGGGGCGCAAGGGTTCTGGTAGAGGTGTGTGGGGGGTGCCATTGGGGGTTGTAGGGGAGCGGGGAGGGTATGGGTTGTGGTATTGCATATTGCTTGGATGGGGGTTATTAGGGAGGCGCAAGAGTAGATGTGGATTTGAAATGGGAGGAAGCAGCAGCACCAAGTACCGGTGACGTTCACCTGTGACATGCACGCGTGACAAGAACCCGTGACAAGAAACCGTGACTGAACCAATGAGAGAAACTCGAGCTCACAACAGGGGCAAGAACCAGTGACAGAAACCTCATGGTAGACGCAGTTGTGGGCTAGATGGTGCAATCCCTCGTGTAAACGGGGAAGGAATGGGGGACTATGCGAGTACATAGCAGGGTGAGAATATATCCCGCGAAGAGCCCATGACATGAGCCTATGACATGAGCCTATCACATGAGCCCATGACATAAGCCTGTAACATAAGCCTGTGACATGAGCCCCTGACATGAACCAATGACATGTGCCTGTAACATGAGCCCGTAACATGAACCCATAACGCAATGAATGACTGAACCCGGGAGTAGAGAAGACCACTTATCGATAGGTGTGCTTGCCGCATATTTACCGAATATTCTGGAAAAGGCGAATATTTGAAATATACCAAAGCTATCCGAGTAGGGTGACAGTAGGGATAACCCGAAACGAACCAGGCTAGAGGACTCAAAATTCGCAGGGCAAAACGAATATTGGCAGTCCGAAGCGGGAAAGATTCGCCTCACGGAGCATCCTATATAAATTCATAATGAGTTCATTCATGTAGTAGGTGACTACATGCGTATATCTAGGCAGTTTATGTATATAACAGGTCAATACATATATATGGGATTCATTTATATAGCAGGTGAATATCTATATATCTAAGCAGTTTATATATTTCGTGAGTGAATATCTTTATATCTAGGTACTTTATGCATATTAGAGGTCAATATATATATATATACATATATATGGAATTCAATCCAATTGCAAGTCTATGTCTATATATTTAGGTAGTTCATACATATTGCGGATGAATATGGATATATATATATATATATATTGAATTCATTCATATTGCAGCTGACTATACCTACATCTAGCTAGTTTATGTATATTGTAGGGAATATATATATTAATATGTATATTTATATATATTAGACATGACGTGCATATAGATTATTGCCCCCTATTATTACCTGTTTCGGTGATTCCCGTTGCTAGGAGTTATAGCCCTGGTAGGCTGGCAAGGGGTGTCAATCATCTCTTATGAGTCATACTATACTACCAGCACCTACTTACTTAAAAATATATGGTAGTCACACACAACTCGAGGATGGTAATCTTTCTCTTAAGCCGGAGGCCTGGAACTAGCAAGTACACCTCTAATAAATGGTAGCGACTTTTCAACAGGTGGCAACAGTACCAGAGGCAGCGATAAGCCCACTTGTAGGCAGCATATAATCTATGGGCAGTTGGTAGTAGCTGACTTAGGTGAGTTTCTACCTGGCATCCCTAATGATTAGCAGTATAAATCATTTAGCAGAATCATTGGCACTTTACTGGCAGCAGCAACCTCCTACTTCACATATGGTAACCAATGGGGTTAGAAAGCAAAAGGCAGGTCTAGATAAGTGCTTACTTGTCATCAGGATACATAACAAATATTAATTTTTCTATGGAGTCCTAGATACTTCAAAAGTGGCAGCCACATACGCAGCAGTAGTGACCTACTCGGCGCCAGCGAACAGTCCCGCGTGAGCTCCTAGGCCTGCATTACTGACTAAGCTTGCGCCAGCGACCCCTATAGGTGGGCATTACTAGTCCACCACTATTGTTGGCATCGCTACATCAGGAACCATGTTAGTTTACCTTTGGGGCGTTGGACGCCAGGAATGCCAGTAAAGGCAAACTGACAGTTATGGACGCGCGCCCTGGAGCAGCGGCGTCCGGACGCTGGCGGAATGGCGCCGGAATGCTGGCTGCACCCTGCGCGCACCCGGCATCCTACAGGAATCGCTGGCGTCCGGACGCTTGGTGCTGGCGTTGGGGCTCTCAAAAATCGTTCCTGATGTACTAATAATTTCGAGCATTTGGAACATGACACGATGTAGTTGAAATGACATGATGCACATGATACTCCAAATGCACTCTAATGTACAAACCAAGAATTTTTTTTCTAATACGGGCATGTCTCATTTCTTTCATAGTATATTGGAGATTAATATTTTGATATCCTTAAGTATCATAACTCCTCTTCGTGACCAGTTATAGGTGCACTACTTGTCTATCTTGAAAGCTATAATATCAATTACTTATTCTGATATTTTAAAGTTATTTTTCCCCCTTGTCCATATAGTGTTGTGATAAGTACATCCCTCCAGACATTAGAGATTTCTGTTCAACTTTGGATGATTGTGGTTCAGCTGCCTATATTAGATATAGGTGGGACAGTAAGGACAAGGAGTGCATAAATGCTATTTTATCATTTTCTTCCACTCTTACGATAGTAAGTACTCCTAGGGAGTGGGTTATACCAATAACGCATAGGATACACTTGATAATCAAAGGTTTTGGAAATAGTGAAGGTGGTAACAACAAGGCCATAAGGTGGTCTCTTTGTATAGAAGATATAGACAGTTCAAACTCCTCGATTTTTGAACTAATACATACTCAAGATGGTTCAGCTAGGAAGGAGGATAGATGTTCTTCACCTGTAGGCAATCTGGTATTCGATGAAACTAGGTATAGCTATGCAGTTCCTACTGTTATTTCTTATATTTCTTTCTGAGAGTAAGAAGAACGAGAGTGAGCCTGGGGATGGTGATGCTTACTTATACGCTGTGATTATTCCTAGCACATATGGTTCCGAGATTTCTTAAGCTCTCTAGTACAAGAAGGTGAATGGCGATTGTAGTTGCTAGGAATGCAAGTGGTGATATCGATATTAGTTGGGTAAGGTAATAGAACAAGGGGGGAATTGTTTAATATTATATACTACTGTCCATTAGAGCTCTGCCTTGGTGATGTATTCCTGTGGCTAGCTTTTGTTGAATGTAGTATATTTTATTGAGTTGTTGACGTCTGATATATGTGATACCTTAAAAAGTATTATAAAGATACCAATGGGTAATAAGGCTATAGTTGAGGTTTTAACAGTTAGATTATTTGGTGTATTAAAAAAACGCAATTGGAGATCCCAATAGTACCACCGCAGGCTGTTTAACAGAGTCTATACTATCACTGGAATGATAATATATGTCTATTATTGGTTCTGCTAAGTGGAGGACTAAGAGGGTCTTTGATAGCCTACAGATTTCCCAAGCGGGAAGAGAATTTACAGGTGTAATCTCTCTGTATTGAAGCTATCTAAGGCTTGTCTAAACTCTCGCTGAAGTAATCTGATCTGCGAATCCTTCTTCAGAAAGGCAGAATGGCTCCGTACTTCTACTACCCGCCAAGCCTTCTTCACTTAAACTTATATTAAGTAATAATAAAAACGCATTATAATGCAAGATTTAAAAGAATATAAGATTCTTTATTATAGACATATCCAATGTCATGATAATACCTAACAAGGTAATATAAACAAGGGTACTAATGAGATAAATAACTATCAAGAAAACAAAATAAACTACTATTTAAGTAAGTAGATATAATAGGAGATTGTAGTTAGTAAGGTGACATATATGAGAGAAAATGAGAATAATGCAGAAATATAATAGGTAATAATAAAAAAACAAGTCAAGAAAACATAGTAGAAAAATAATAAGTCTAATACTAATAATCTTTCCTAATCCATAACTTGTCCAAAAGAAGTACCTACTAAAACAGGCCAAAAATATTCTTGAATATAGCCCAACCAAATCCACTTAAACTACTAGAAGAAAAACACATGAAAAGAAACTATAGTGATATCAACAATAGGTTTGTAATTTTTACTTTTCTAGTCTTATTTCTGTGATGTTTTTTATGTTTGGATAATGATTTGTGTTTTTTACATTTGAGTATTGTTAAGTTGTGGCAGTACTTATTATATAATTATTAGTAATTTTGAGAAGTATAGTTTATTTAGAACAAGGATATATAGGGTCAAATTTCCTATATATGTTTGAAGTAAGACTGTTAGTTTGGAGGATAAGGATTAATAAAGAAAGAGAACAGGACTGAAAGTAGGATGGTGAATAGGTATAATACAATAAGAGAAAATAAAGAAAATAAACAAAAGTCTGACATATTCCCCCACTATACCCATTATTTTTTCACTAGTATTTTTATATTGTAACAAACAGACTCTTGTTTATTTTCTTTATTTTCTCTTATTGTATTATACCTATTCACCAATCTACTTTCAGTCCTGTTCTCTTTCTTTATTAATCCTTACCCTCCAAACTAACAGTCTTACTTCAATCATATTTATTAAATATTAAAATTTGAATACTATATTAAAATACAGGTCATAGATACTTTTCTTTACAACCTGTATACATGCCTTTCTATCTTTTAGAAATAAATAATTACTCTTTTTCAATTACTTTTTACTTATTTACTTCTTATATCCTACTAAATATCTTATTTTAGATTTATTACTTAAAATTTCTAAATAAACTTTAAATTCTCTACTTAAAATGTTACTAATCTAATATTGCTTCTATTTATTTTATCCTTCTCTTCCATATAGCAGTTTACATACATATACCACTATGTATCTTTTATATACACTATCTTTTTCTTAAGCCTGCTTTATAGTTAATATTTTATTCTGCTACATATATTAAAGTTTAGTTATTTTCTTGATTGCTGTATTTCTTTGACCATGTTAACTTTGAAGTATTTTTAATATATTTCAACTTCACTGGTAGATTTAGAGAATCTTAAGCATTTTAATGTTAACCTTCAGAATCCGGTAGAGTTCAGTAAATTGAACATTGCAGATACAAGGAAATGAGGGTCGTAGCTCTCTCCCCTACTGTCATATCTCGTTGCATGCGAGGACTCGTTGTTCTACTATAAAGCTTGTAACCACCGGACAGTCACCACACACTTTTTCCTTGCGTGATCGGCATGTTTCACCAAGACTTTTGGGCAGAAGTCTTTTGAGTGTTGCGTAATAACTGTCCCCCACGCACAGTAGCTATTTTAAATACACGGCTCGCTCGTGTTGCGTATAGCGTACCCATCCATGGCTACCTGAGATATTCCGCATGATCTGGTCAACGACCCCTCTTAGCAGCAGCAACTACACTAAAGAGCCCATCAAGGTTCTCTCGCCTGGTCCACGGCCGCCTCCACATATAGCAAGGCACAGGTAATGACAGCGGTAGTGAAGGCGACCCGGACCAGGGTACCGAAAACCAAAGCAAAAGTGATAACTAAATTCGGCAACTGGTACTTGGGAAACAGCGTCTTTCCCCTTATCTAGCTAATAGTGGAAAAGAAAGAAATTATTGCCAGATATGAAACAGTCTCAATTCCCTCAATCCAGAGAATATGAGTGCCATCCTGCGGAGCGTCGCTCAATTTGAGATTCACATCACGTTTCGCTTGTAACTTGGCAATTAATTGTTGCTCATTTTTTGCCGGCCATGTGAGTCGCATCCGAGTAACTAGAGCTCCATGTACAGTTTCGTCACGTTCCACATTTATATACCCTATCTATACTTTGGATAATGAGATACTCCCCGCAAAATAATAATTCACTCTGCATCTGTACACAGAAAGACTGTCAAATTTCAGTCATCGTAGCTGAACGGAGACCAAGATGAAGAACAATTTCTAACTATTTGGATAATTAAAAACGCAATTAAATGATCATGGCAAGTGAGTGGTTGAAACAGGGAAGGGAATATGTGAGAAGCGGACATGCGTCCCCGCCCATGATTCGCCGATAGGCTCATGTACAGCCTTGCAGCTAGTAAAGTTGGTTGTAATAGGCCACTTTATTCAACAGGCCAAAGATTGTTGCTGTCAGAACTCGGGTTGTCGTATTGATACCTGAAATCTACGCCCCCCATACGATGACACCATGCTTCTGTGGTACCTTCCCCTGCCAGTATTCACTATGCTGTTGAGACTGGTACGAACACGGGATAGCCCCGCTTTGAGGCTGCGACATCAACGATTAAAAATCGTACTGGTACTGTTCAAATAACCCGAGCTGGCCTAATTGAATGCCAAGCATGCATGCATGCATCTTTGCCTAACCACGGATCGATATAGAATAAGGGACGTTAGGTAATGCAGCTACCGGAAGGGCCGAATAGATCCTGCCCGTTTTGCCAGCAGTGGTCTGACGGCAGCACCACTCCAGTTCTCCACGTAGTACGTGCACACTTCTCTTCATCTATGTACAATTGTAGGTACCTGTTGTCGTTCCTGTGTTGTACGTAGGCTTATTTTCCATGAATCGACTCCATCACTTCCGCCACCTCTACCACAACATTCCGCTAGCTCATTACATCTTAGTTTGCCACCGCGGCACAGGTGATTGTAACTATGGACTTGTTAGCCGGAATTCAATTTAATTTGTCTGGGAACAGAATTTGCATTCTCACTTCTCAACGGGCTCCTTCCGGTGATCTTGTGAATCGCAACCATGGAATCGTATGAAGTCCACGCTTGCGCTACCTGATGGTTATCATTGCAAGAAAACCAAACCCACATGTACACGGTATTCCCGCCGATCTTCCCTCGGAATCTTATCAATCCCTCACTACCAAGAGCAGCTATTGTATCCCAATATAGTCAGCAAAACCCCTCTTGAGACTTACAAAGATTGGGGTGGACCAACAAGTTTGAGCGCTTATTGTGAATACTTTGTTGGATTGGGCTGCGATTCGGGTGAACAGCTTCGGTGGGCCCTGGGGTGTGACATTCCACGTGCCATCCTCGAGTGGCACGTTCAGATAATTTTGAATCGTAATTGTTGTATTGTAGCTTGGGGCAGAAATAAATAACTGGCCGTCCGATCCCATGCGCCGAGAAGCTCCATGGTCAGAGCCAAGCTCACCATCCGAAGCATCGTTATCGCCGGAAGCAGAAGCCAGCCGTTCAGGGCCCATATTCAACACAACGGTTGAAGTGATGGCGGTTTGGGTCTCGTTGTCAAATAGATCCATAGAACAACTATCCAGAAGAGCAACGTATATGTGTATATAAAAGCTAATCAGTATCCAAGTTGTATATCCATTGAAGATATACAAGTAGCGATAGGGCGTACCTCACCACTGTGGGAATCTGGGATCCTGCTATATATGTGTGGACAGTCTACCAAGCAGGATCTAGATACCTCATAGGGTCTTGGCGGAAGTATTTTTGCACTCCTAGATCAGATTGGGCTGGGAACCTTGCCTTACACAGGTTATATTTTACCACGATCGGTTGATTTGTGCAGACATGGCATGCAGAGGGCAACCCCACAGCTATTGCTTTTTTAGGTAGGGGCATTGTTTGACTGATATGAAAATTATTCCTTGAATTCACAAATGGCGGTTTCTTCTCGCAGGTACAGATATAGTGAAGGATAGTAGATATTGACGCTATCAAAACATACAGGGTGCTAGCTGAAACATGTTTTCTTGTATTTTTGCTTCCTTAGTGTAGGGCACACTCCAAAACTCGCAATTCCTTCTCGTAGGGATAATAGAGAAATCGATGACCATATAGATATGCTGGTTGTGGCATCTGTGCGCCGCGTCTAAGTGGCCGCGACTGTGATGATGGCTAGCACGAGTAGATTAGTCTCAAGATTTCGAAAAAGGGCAAATAGCAACTTACTGTTCAATGGCCTGGCCAGGGTTCCTGCTTGGGGTCCAACGGCAGTCATACTTGTAGCTGAAGTGTTCGCATGTGCTTCGGTACGGTTGGTGTTGCAAGCGAAGGTGATTGTAAGGTAAACCCGATTTGCGCCGACTGTTCCAAAATATGTGATCATGCCACCAGTACCAATCGCGGCTGGTACTATCAGTCATGGAAGTACATTGGACAATTAACAAAGTACTCACCAGTTGCTGCTGCGGATGTGATATTGCCAACACCGTCGGCAGGAATACTGGCAGGAGCAGCGATGGTCGGGCGATTAGTCATTGGAGTGTTGGTCTCCAGAGTGAGGGCTGAGCCCAAGTTATTCATGACTTGGACTGTGCTGTTATAGTCTGGTGCTTGAGTCATTCTGAATTCTGTAGCGTGCGGCGGGGTAAGCAGAGATGGAGATGGATATGAAGATGGAAATGGATGTGAAGAAAAAGATGAAGAAGTGATGGAGTGTTATAAAGTCAAAGTCAGTGGGGAGATGGCTGGTATTTATATTCTACGGGTGGCCCACTGGATAATATGGAACTTTGCTTAATCCAGGGACCATCGCGCAAAGGGTGTAAGGGTGATTGATTGAAACACCCTGTGAGAGTGGGGAGCCTTGTATGAACCAGGACATGTGAACTTCACATGAACCAAGTGCTCGTTCACAATCCAATTGAGTGCACACTTATTATTTGTTTGGGGGGGATCATTAGTCCACTCGGGTATAGTAAAAACTGTATTGAATCGGCTTTCTACAGTTTACAATTATACTGCGTGAGCTGAGTAGCTTATGGCGAGGAACATCTGACAAACACGACATGAAGCAAGATTAGGAATGGTCTACATTCCGCCATAGTGCAAGGTTGTACCCAGAGGAGCAGTATTCCGAAATCCTGTCAACGGAATGCTTGAATATTGTTCTCACGGGCTGAGGGTACACCTCACCAGCCGGGCGACCACTTACATTGGTTGGGAGGCGGCAATCATGTAGCTGCAATGGGATGGGATGCACTTGGCTTGAGTGCGTATCACATTGTCATATTTACCCTACGCCGTCCGTTTGTACGTGCAGGCTAAAACAGCTCGGCGGCGCGGTGCGTGGGACATCTACCCGATTCACCAAAATAGACCTCAAATATGGGAACATTCTTCAATTGAGGTCCAATCTGAAATAGGTCAGACACATATGTGAGCCTATACCGCATGAATCCAGTGGCAGGTAACAAACTTAGTGCGAGAAAAGTTCACTAAGAGGTCAAACATCGATATGAAAACGTGTAGCCTTAAAACCTCAATGGCTACGCAACAGGAACGTAGGCCATCGGTTATGGGTTTGATCCACGATAACCAGGCTGCTGTGAAAATAGCTGACGCTCCATATCCGGGTTGGTGCTTCATCCATGGCTCAGGAGTAGCTCTACTATCACATTCGCTGACGAAAGACTCACAGAATCCCAATCTATCACAGTGTGGGTTAGATATTGCAATACGGACCACCTTTGGATGCGCACCATAGCGGGGGTACAGAAGCTGGTGTCCTTCCATTTCGCTTTGAGAGTCTTCGGCATCCCGACGCCCCAACTGACTGCCCTACTGGACCACCATGCACCCTCCCATATACCATTGACCCCTCGTCCTGCATTTAGGCTTCTTTATGTGCAGCTCCGCCTTGATTCCGCGGGCCTTCGTGCTCCGGAGGTGGCAGTGGCGTATCGTTGTCGATGCTGATCCCACATCTATGCAGTGTCAGCCAGGATTTGAAGCGTCAGCTATTTTTCTAATACTGTCGCGATTGTCCTGAATTATCCCCATCACCCATAGACTATGTTCGTATTGCGTAGGAGTTCAAGTTTTAAGGATAGCAGTCTTCATATCGACCTCTTAGTTAACTCCCTTTATATTGCCACCTAAACTTGTTACCTATCGCGAGAGACAGGCTCATACATGTGTCTAGGTGACCTATTCGAATTTCTGCTCAATTGAAGAACCTTCGAATATTTGATGTCTAATTTAGTGCATCGGGTAGATATCTCACGCACCATGTGGCCGATCCACGTGGTGCAGGGAATCTCTCTCACTTACATTGGTTGTGTTTCCAATCAAGCTGATGTACCAGGTGTACGACTGCACTGTGATAACGGATGTACGAATAAAAATGCATAATAGAGGAGAAATTAATATAGCATATCTCACAAGGAAATATGGCTGGTATTCGAGCGCATTTCAAGCCTTTATGTTCGCTACTCTAGGCTGTGCTTGTAACAATGACAGGATTATGAACATAGGAGTGGCAGTGAGGGACAGAGTTTCTGTTCTTGCTTCTATAGACAGGCCTGCTCTGGCCGAATAGGTCTAAGAAAGGAAAGCGATTGAAGAAAAACGAGCAACTTATTAAGCCATAAGCTCATCGCCCCATGTCAACAAATTGCCCATGAAAGGAATCGGTAGCCCCCTGGAAGCCCGGCTTCGGCCGTAATCCTGTGGCCCTGTACTAACCGGGCAATTGAGGGACAGTAATTCAGCACCCCACTTCATTTATCGCCAACTATACAATTGCCACTGGTGTGTGTACGTGTACTACAATGGTAGGTTCGGTGCCCGCCCTGTGCGAGGTAATGTGGAGCCCGATGCATGGGGGAGTTGGTTGAAGGGCGCCGTCTTTGCTGATTCCGATAGGGAAAAGCAAGAGGGCGGTATACGGACGGTGCAGTCATCCACATGAAGACATCAATACGCCTGGGCACTAGCCTGGGCCGGCTGGAGCCCGACCTGGGAAAGGTTCGAACCCGGCCAGGCCTAGAGATCAGTTTCGGGTGCCCGGCATTCGAGATCTAAATGAGTGAGAGGCTACGAGGCAAGAGGAGATGGGCGGAGTTGGATGGCCCCAATTGGAGAAAGGAGGGCCACCAGGAACCTTACGACGAGATCGGGATTTTCTTCAACTTTATCCACCACGAGATCTACTAAACTAGGATTTGAATTTTCAGCTTGAGTTTTTTATTTCTTTTGGCATACTGAGGTCTCACACAAGGCCCTTTGTACAGGGCCATGTTGAGCCACCCAGAAACCTAGAATAGATCAAAAGATACGTCTTAGGAAAACCTTCAGCATCTCGGCCGGCAGTGGGGGGGCCCAATTAGTTAAGTACCGCTGTTGCTTGGCATTGGCACAAACCATTGAGATAGGTAGCATTGGAAATTTCGAACAATGATTGAAAGGTGTTCAGGCGGAAATACCAGCAAAAGCCGGCCAGCTGGTTGGTAATCTGCTGGTTATGTTACGGCTGAGATGCAGAAGGCGGGCTTAGGTGGTTGGTGGCCTGACGCTAACCCCGCTTTCGAATATATATTCGCACCCCCAGTGCATAGATATGTTCTACCAGACGCGAGCGAAGTCATGTATGTTTGGTGGGGACGATCTTTATACTGGAGTATTATCTTTCGCTACCGCACCCCTGGGTGCGATCAGGTATCCGGAGCCATGATATACGGGAACCACTTTGTCACAGATATTACCAGATCACCGACTCAACCCTTGCAGGTTAGTTCTGCATCAGCAGCAGGGGTGGCGCGGGATCGATATCATGCACTGGGGGCTTCCAGCAGAGTTGGGATAAAATGTGCTAGTGGCTCAAGTCTATTCCATGGGCAACTCTGACATGAGAATCAAGTATTTATAGAAGCTAATAATAAGTATAATACTTGTAGTACTTAATATAGGGGAAAAAAAGATTAGTATAAATAAAGTTGTTATATGTAAGGAATAGTTTTAGTTAGTATAGATATTTTTCTATATTATATGTAATAGCAAATTAATGATTTTATGATAGTTGGCCCTAAATAAACTATATGTATAAAAGAACAATATTGTTTTTAGAAATATCTGAATGCTAATATTTCTAACAGTTAGTATTCTGTAGCTTTTGGTGTCTTTTATAATGATATTAATAATATACAAAATTTATTATGGCCTCTAGTAGGCTGAAATGTATGTAAGAGAATATTTATAGTAACTAATATTACTATATAATGGAATAATATATATATTATAGATGAGTATTTTAGCTTTTTAAATATAAAGAAGTAATTTGTAAAATCTTAGCGGTGTTCAGTACTAACTATAACCGGGATATAGAGTAGACTTAATATGAGTTTGTGTAAATTAATACATTGTCATGTAGATAGATTTACCAGCCTGACGCATTGACTGTAAACCTGTGAATCTGCTGATAGTAATATATGATTTTCCTAGTAACTATAGCACACTGTCATAGTTATTACTTGTCAATAGGTGGCTCTGCCCACTAGAAGCTTGAATTAATAGGTTAGACCCTCAGGTCTCATAAGTTCTATAACTGTGTCTAATTACAGTTCTTCGGCTCTACCCCCTCCAACACTGGTGGCAGACCAGCGGCCCTAATAGATTTCACACTCACGGAATTAGTAAGTTAGTAGAGAGGCTGTGTGCCAGCTTCTGACTTATACAGTAAATGAAATCCATTTCTGACTCATACCCGTGTGACTCACCAATGAGTCACACGCTCAACTATATAAATGAAATACATGAGTTATAACTTTGTTTAGTGGCTATGGCTTTACATAAGTCACCTTTGGAGTCATAATCTGCCAACTACTTGTTAGTATCGCTTGGTTCCTACTAGAATTGGAACGTAATTATATTATGCCTGTGCATATATATAACTTCCTTACATATTTCCCTGTTTCACAATGGCAACCGCCTTTCTAAAGGTAGTGTTCTTGTAAAGTCCGTTGTTGCTGAATCCCAGTTGAAGCTATCCTCTACCCTTGTCTATACTTTCTTCCTTTGTGGCCAAAACCTAGTTGAGGTACCAAACTCACACTAGTATTCATTGCGCCTGATATATGAAAACAACCAAAATATACTATAATTAGGTTCCAATTCAAGTATATTCTTTAAAAGTAATAACAAGTGGTAACCAATTAACTGTCTGATTCGGAACTAAACTTGTATTATATAAGCTTACACCATATATATCTGTAATAAATATTTTTTGTAGTAGTGTAACTGAAGACCGTTTCTTACGTTTGTCTTAGTATGCATTTCCTAGCATCTATTATGGATACTAAATACCTCGAGCATAGTACCTTATGTACTATTTCCTTAAGTGTATCCAGTCCTTATGTACTTTTCTATATCATGATGCATTATGTATCTATACCTATATTACTGAGTACTAGTGGCTTGACCTCCCACACCTGTATTTATAGTCATGGAGGAGTGCTTTCTAAAACAGCCAAAAAGCAGGTTTTCTAGAAAGGCCAGAAAATAGGTTTTTCAGACTTCAGAAGGCTTGGCGGCGAGTATAAGTACTGAGTTGTTTTGCCCTTCTGGAGGAGGATTCTCAGATCAGATCAATTCAGACTGAGTTCTGACAAGCCTTAGATAGCTTCAATACAGAGAGATTACACCTGTTAATTCATTTTCTGCTTGACAAATCTATATGCTCTCAAAGACCCTCTAAGTCTTCGACTTAGCAGAACAAATAATAGACATACACTATTACTCCGGTAATAGCATAGACTCTGTTAAACGGCCCGCAGTGCCACTATGGGCATCGCACATTACATTTTTTTTGAAATACCAAATAATCTAACTCTGAAAACTACCACCACTGAGTGATTACTTGTTGGTATCTTTATAATACCTTTTCAGGTATCACCTATATTGGATGTTAATACATGCAACAAAGACATTACATTCAACAAAACCTAGCACCAAGAATACACCACAGAGACAGAGATATTCTCTACCTGCAGTCAACAGAAGACCTTGTACAAGACAAGGCAGAGCTGTAACAGGCAGTGGTATACACAATTAAACAATTCCACCCTTGTTCCATCACCTTACCTCACCAATAATGACACTACTTCTTGCATTCCTGTCAACTACAATCCCTATTCATCGTCTTATACCAGAGAGTATAAAACATCGTGGCACAATATGTCTCAGGAATAATTGCAGTATACAAATCTGCATCACCATGCCAAGACCCACCCTTGTTCATTTCATCATTAGAAGAGATATACAAAAGTACAGCAGGAACTACACAGATACTTCCTGTTCCTTCCCACACTAGATCCCTCACAGGCGAAGTATATCTACCCTCCTTCCGAACTGAACTATTTTCAGTTGACATCAGCTTATAACTTGAAGAGCTTAAGCTATTCAATTCTTCCATATAAGGAGATCACCTCATGGTCTTCTTACTGCCACCCTCACTATCTCCTAAACCTTCTATCAGGAAGGGCATCTTAGGTATCATTGGTATAACCCACGCCTCAGTAGTACCTACCATTGTAGGAGCAGAAGAAAATGACGAACCAGCATCTGTGCTCTTCAGGTTCCTACTGTCCTGCCTACATGTCAAACAGGCAACCAAGCCATAGCCATCTGAAGTCGAACGGAAATCACACATGTCTGGAACGACGTACTTGTCCCCACAATATATGGACAAGGGGGAAGAATAACTGGTAGTATCAGAAGGACTAAAGGACATTATGGCCTTCAAGACAGACAAGCCGTACACCTACAACAAATCTCGAAGATTAGCCATGATTCACGAAGCCATCAAGAAGTTGATCCCCATCATACCACAAAATAAAAGACAGACTCCTGAACTAGAAACGTTCGAGGAATCTGTCAAACCACCAGAACTTACCATCTTCACCATCAATATTACAAAACTGGAAAACGACTCTCCCCTCACAACATAGACATACGAGTCTTCTCCTATGACAGAAGCAAATTGAAAGAAAGTATAACGGCAAATATATAGTATTCTTGCCTGTACTCAAATACTTGGATATATTCTCTAATTTCCATCTAAAGATATCTAGTTGCTGCTAGAAGCCACAACCAAACACTTCCTATGGAATATAGCTATTCCATTAGAAAATAAGGACTTAGAACTTATCACAGTTCTGAACGAGCGCCTAAAACACCTAAAGATTCCACAATTAACATGACGTCATTGAGTTCTGAAGGAATGGGATGATATTATGACCTTTATGCTATATGGTCAGCATCTCGTCCTGCCTATAGTAGCAAGGCAGTTTGAGGACCCACCTATTATTAGGCGACTGAGAGGACAAGACAGAAAGGACTCTTCTAAGATGCCAACCAGAAAACGTTCCTCACCAGAAGCCAGCACAGGTTCTCAAACTAGCATCATACTAGAAGATGATATCGTAGAACATAGCTCTAATCCTGGCAACTCAAACAAAGGAGAACACGATAATGACCTAACTCATACCTTAGGATGGGGCATAATGGTAGGTGGAGGGGAAGATGACGGAGTTGATAGTAGCTCTAGCCATCAGGAACCATGTTAGGTTACCTTTGGGGCGTCGGGCGCCAGGAACGCCACCAAAGGCTAACTGACAGTTATGGTCGTGCGCCTTGGAGCAGCGGCGTCCGGACGCTGGCAGAATGGCGCCGGAACGCTGGCGGCGCCCTGGGCGCACCCGGCGTCCTACAGGAATCGCTGGTGTCCGGACACTTGGTACTAGTTTTGGGGCTCTCAAAACTCGATCCTGATGGCAGTGATGACTCTAGCAGTGGATCATCAGTTCATAGTCAAAGAAGTATAGGCAAACCAAAGAAGATCAAGAAGATTAAGCAATGGACAGATCGTGGTAAAACGCCAGGACAACAATAATGGGATACGACCACAGGAATTGTAAAAACTGAAACGCTATCAAAAATGTCTAAACGGATGAAGGGTATCAAGATTGATACTCTAGAAAATCTCAATTGTGGAGATATGAAATGGCGAGACTTATAGTATCTTGACATTTGGGTCTACGCGATACAGAAATGGTTTAGTATGAAAGATATAAAATTGGAATCGAAGGAAGCTTTGGACTTTATTGGATTCCAACTGCAAAGCAGTATATCTACTAGTTATAACCAACACCTCATCAAGGAAAAGGACAAGTTGTCCTTTTTCAGCTTTATACTAGTGCTAAGGAAGTTTCATATTCCCTCCCCTAGCAAGGACTGCCTATGGAAAGAATAGGATGCCACCTTACTCTACAAGGATGGACGATACATGGGTATCAAAACCTATCCTAACTGGTTGGAAGAGCTCCAGATCAAGCTTATCGATAAGGATGGAAACCAATACATTTCGGAAGACGTAAAATGCAGGAAATTCCTGAACCATCTAGCGGACTACATAGAAAGCACCCTCGTTCCCCAAATACTTCATTCTTAGACATTCAATGACCTAATCAAGAAGGCAGAATAATATAAGGCTGCAAAACATCATGGGCATATCGCAACTACACCCAAACTGGCACGATAGCCAACTACCCTATCAGGTCCGAACCCTGGTCGCAATTACTACAGGGATCTAAAGACAGACAGCAAGAAAACAAGTTTTAATACCAGAAGGACCCCTGCTACGAAAACAACAAGCACCAAGAATGCTGACTGGGAAGTCATTAACAAGACGTTAATATCTCAAGACAAGATGAAGTTGATTAGGGATCTGAAAGGTCTATGGTGCCGTACACCTAATTACACCTTCAAGGAATTTAAGAAGCAAATATCTAAATAACCCATGCCAACAGCCACATAAGTCCTATCTCTACAACATACCAACAAACCCGTTATCGCCAAGAATAACTACAAGAGTAAACTCAAGGCAAAACCTCAGTTTACAGAAGAATTAGACTACAGCAGGGTTAGGGTTAAGGTTAATGGCCACCCTACATTAGGCCTTGTGGATTTACAGACCACTAGCGGAGATTTCATCAACGCACAATTTGTGCGCATATGCAGCCTACCCACCCATGATATCGACAAGAAATCACTCAATACCACGATTATGGGATTGAAGGGTCTGAATGAAAAAGCATGTGATATCCAAGTGGACTATAGAGCATATACGGAAATAAGAATGCTCCATGTAGTGCATCTTACAGATTGGGATATGATCCTATGCAAGCTAGCACTTACAGCTCTGAACACTTTAATCCTAGCCAAACCAAAGTCTAGCACTATCCAACCCAAAGGGATGGTACGCTTTGCTCTCAAGGAATGGAGAAAGGCAGGGGTTGCTGCAGGGCCAGTCACATCTGCTATACTCTTCATAGAAGACTAAGTACCAGCCTATCTTCTACCACTCTTCGAATTCATGGTTTCAGCTATGCGTCTCGAAGAAAGTCGGGAATTCAACCCCTTTATATAATTTGCCTAGTTCTTTCCGGCAACTACATGCAATGAGAAGCCACCCCTCAGAACCATTAACCACCGAATCTGCCCAAAACTTGGCTCTACATGAGTTCCATAATGGTGATCCTTACCCTCCAAATTCTATCCAGAGCTCATCAGATAGCTCACTGAGGAAAAAGCCTCAGGCCGGATTTATAGTGCAGAACATGTTACCAATACTGTAGTTCTGTTCATACAAGCTAAACAAGTGGATCCCACCAAACCACGGTGTATTCTAGATACTAGGGATTAGAACTATGTGGTTGACGCCAACCACACACCTCTACCAAGCATTAAGGAACTCATGTAGCTAGTTGCTGCTCTGAAATATTGTAGCAAGATTGACCTAGCAGCTGGATTCCACACCATTAGAATCAAAGAAGACTCAGAACAACATTCCACCTTCCCAACACACATGAGATATTACTGTAGTCACATCATGCAACAAAGTAACTGCAATGCTCTTGCCACTATGGTAGGAGCCATGTATGAAATGTTTAAGCACATCGTCTTCAAGGATCTTGTCATTTATATGAAAGATATTGTTATCTTTTCAGATACCTAAGACGAACATATAGCCACCTTACAAAAGGTTCTATAATGACTTCTAGGTGAGAAGTTTTGGTAGAAGGCTAGCAAATACCAGTTCTTCACCAAACCTTTAGATATCCTATGATACATATTAACTCTAGATGAGTTACATATGGACTATAAGGAGGGCAAGATGGTATTGGACATCAAGGTTCCCAGTAACCGCGGTGAATTACGAGGTATACTTGGCGTTGAGATATTCCTTAGCAAGTTTTGAACGGAATTGGTCTCCTGGTCAAGCACCCTGTCAGAACTGCAAGGCGAAAATGCATAATAGAGGTGAATGGATACCCATACCACGGCACTCGAGAAAATCCAGGAACTGATGAATTCTCCACAAATTCTCAAACTGTGGTACTACTTCTTGGAGCAACCAAAATACCTGGTATACGGTGCTAGCGATTTTGGACTAGTATCACGGATAGGGCAAGGAGAACTAGGATCCATTTGAACCTGTCGATTTTACTCTCTGAATTTCAGCCCTGCACAGCTGAGGTACCCCACCTACCAAAAGGAGTTACTTCCTATTGTTGAGTCTTTGAAGTTTTTTGAGGCTTAGCTCCGAGACCAGAAGTTCATGGTTCTCATGAATCACCAACCACTACTCTCATTTCTCTAGCCACAACAAACATCTTAGAAGCTCGCCCGCTGGCAAGCTTACATACGAGAATTTGACTTAGTCATCAAATATACGGTGGAAAGAAAAACCTGTTGGCCGACACTCTATCAAGAAAGCATAAATACACCTTTAATACTACCCAAGAAGAAGATTTCTATCCTCAAAACATCCATCCCACAGAAGACAACACTAAACTTCAGGATACTTCTATTACCACCAACAACCTAGCTATCTCACCCCTTTAAGAACACTTCACAATGGTTTCCCGTGGCTGCATTAACTACAAAAACATGGACTGTGACTAAAACAAGTGTACAGGCCGTGACAAAAGCCACAGTTACTATGCATCTTGCCCCTATCCCAACGAAGAGAACGACGGAGACTATGAAGCATTCAACTATATTAAAGAGGAAGAAATGCAATCAGATGAGGATACCCTCTCTACCAGTACTGAAGAAATCTTTGATAGGTATGAGTTCGATCCTCACCTCCACATTGTTGACTAACATGAATTAAATGGTTATCATCACATCAGCGCTCCTGCAAATTATACCTCCTCCATCACCAACAATGATAATATTCCGACCATCATTACAGATGTTGTCAATGATGCATAGGAACACTACAAGCAGCAACGAAAGCATCATAATATAGACTATAATCACTAATACTACCCCTTGCATGGTAGCTTGCACCAGAATAGGAACCACTACTTTCCTACCACCAGATGCTTAGTTTGCGCAACCTACGGATACGGATGTTTAGACTGCACTCTACCGGAGCCAGTTTATCAGAAGGAGAAGGAATTTCAGTTGAGTCAGTGAGATTTATTGAAATTGAAAGCTACCACTATCTCTCCTAACAACACTGCTGATACTTCCGATATTGACACTTCTAAGCTTAATGTCAAAGAAGCTCCAAACGGTACTAATATGTGGACTGCGGAAGAATGGGCAATTAGAAATGCTCCTATTGCTCGCCATGACCCATGGGATTAGCCACCCGAACGAAACCACCTATAAGACTACAACATTAAGATCGTACCAGATGAGGAAAGACACTCCTTCTTCTCTACTACAGTCACTACCAGATCACAATATAATACAGCTTCCGGAGAAGCTAGTGAATCTAATCAAGATCATAACACCCTCCTATCCACCACTAATCCTATAACATATATGCCAGGAATGGGATTTAGGCACCACTAACAGTATGCTACCAGCGAGAAGAACAGCCTTGTTCATGATTCTCAAACAAACGAGAAGATGTTAATTCCTCCTGCACCTACTGCCCCTTGTCCTTGGAACTTCTGCAAATGTGAGGAACACTATCCATCAACATGGGAGGCAAAACATAATGCAGAAACAGACCTCACGTTTAGAATCATGCCAGGGACCAATATGGCAAACATATACCTTGATGTTGAAGATGGCTCCAAAGATGACCCTGACTTCCATCTCAATACTCACATTGACAAAGATGATAGAATGAGAGATGTCTACAACACATGTATCAGGATATGCCCCATGTAGAGCCGGCTCTACAACCCTTCAAAAGGCAAGAAAGAAATATGCAATAACAATGGGTTCTTGTACCAAAAGAATGAGGAAGGAGATTAGAGGCTGGTTCTACTAAGTACGTTCAACATTAACGCTAAGAACTACCTCGAAGCTACAACCAAGGAAGCTCCTGATGCTACAGTACATGGCAGAGTTGAGAAAATGTTGAAATGGTTGACTAATACATCTATTTGCTAGCTATTTTGAAGTCTTGTTAAAGAATATATGGGGAATTGCGATACTTGTCAATAGACGAAGTATAGCAACAAGCCACCATTAGGACAAGTAACTATGTTATATGTTCCTGTAAGATCCTGGATAGATATCAATATGGATTTTCTTAAGATGTCTCCTGTTTTCACTTATTGCTCTACCTTATGCACAAACATTCCTTTGGAAGATGATCATTTGATTTGCTTTTTGCGACTTTGGAAGATTGTCTGTAGACAATCAGGACTTATGTTTCTCATTCCTGTTTCTGAAAACCTTATAGCGGAGAAGTGCACTGATACCTTTAGTATACATATTGTTCCTGTTATCGGGTATACCTATTATATAGTTTTTGCTCGAAATACTCTCTTAATGTCAGACAAGCTCAAGGATTAGGCAGAAAGAAAGGGAATCAAGCTGGAACCATCCACGGCATACTGCCCTCAGACGGATGGTTAGTCCAAATTTGCCAACAAGGCATTCCTCCAAACGGCATGACCACACAAGGTCGAAGGAAACGAATGGCTGCACAAACTCTCCGAGATCTAGCTGAAGCTGAATTCTCGAGAAAAAACCCCAAGACAAAAGAGTCCATTCTTTTCATTCCTGGGCTTTGAGGCCAAGCTAGGTCCATCTTCCTCCCCCTACCCAATCACTCCTTATACCTCTACAGATCACCGTTATCTCGACACTTCATACAATCTATACTCCTCCAAAGTGAAGCAGGCAAAACAAGCCTTTAAGAAGAGGTCTATTCTATCACTTCTTTCACCTAGCCAAAAGGTTCTTCTCTCCTCGTGGAACATCAACCTGTTGAATACATCCAGAAAACTCAATCCTATGTTGGTTGGACTGTTCTACATTAAACACGTTAACAAGAAGTGGAACAACTATACACATCAGAAAGGAAGGTATCTGGCCTCCAGTGTCTCTGGCGCCACTGGAGCCCTTGGCGGCAAGGTGACAATCTGGAAGGCAGCGATCGCGACCGTGGGCGCCCGTGTAGCGGAAGACCGTGTCTTATAATTGTCTTAGTACGCATTTCCTAGCACCTATCATGTATACCAGATAGCTCGGGCATAGTACCTTACGTACTATTACCTTGAGCGTATCTGGTCCTCATGTACTTTCCCTTTATCATGAAGCATTACG
>Ga0307511_10001984_pt1 | contig 21495 bp, 16 predicted proteins | sample 13_EM_MG_FD_200266 | JGI IMG/M metagenome (GOLD analysis project Ga0307511, IMG submission 200266) | Populus trichocarpa ectomycorrhiza microbial communities from riparian zone in the Pacific Northwest, United States - 13_EM | ecosystem: Host-associated > Plants > Roots > Unclassified | place...
TAAGGGTTACACAAGTTAGGAGCTACTCCTAACTTGTGTAACCGAAGCGAGGGTTACCTCCTGACCCAAGTTCGTAGGCTGCTTCAAAGGGAGCTGGCCAACTTCGTGGCCTAGCTTCGCGTAAAAATAGTTTATTGCCTCCTAACTTGTGTTGAGGCTAAGGCATAGCGGAGCTCAGCCTATGCCTAAGGCTAGCCATAGTAAGAAAATATAATAGGGAAGAATAAATAAATAAATAAACATGTTATTTTCATCCACATTCATTTCTATAATTGAAGTCTTAATGGTTCTTTTACCAGCGTTATTAAGTGTAGCTTATGTTACAGTAGCTGAAAGAAAAACAATGGCTAGCATGCAAAGAAGAGTAGGTCCTAATTTCGTAGGATATTACGGTACATTACAAGCATTCGCAGACGCTTTAAAACTAATCTTAAAAGAATATGTGTCTCCGAGTGCGCCGTCTAACAATTTCATAGCCCGATACGCTTCAAGATCGTATCCAGAAGTTCGTTCCCATGTTCATAGGGATTCTCTATAATTCACTTAGTAAGTGAAAAATAAGTATGTATAATCTAACTTGCCTAATAAGCAAACGGTACTCCGGCCATGAAAGGGCTAGACAAGTCCGGATTGATCTTAGTTGAATCTTCCCCCTAAACACTGTCCCATCCTGAAGGGAACACTCAGTGAAGCACTCGACTAAGATAATAAACGTTACACCTGTTGGTTTCCCTCCCTATCGCTTGGTCCATTTTCTTGTAAGCAGCCTGCTCGCATAGTCCAAGGGAGATCTGGATGAAGTCGATAGCGCACAATTTGCTCCGGCTCTGCGTAAAAGAGCCCTCATGGAAAGCTGGCTTGATTGAAAGTAAATCTAATTCAGAGGGCGGGTTTCAAGACCTAACTGTCCTGACCTGTGCTAACACCTCAGTCAGACAGTCCTGCGAAGAAGATGTTTACGATTCAACCAAGCTTGAATCCCTGGGAACTTCCTTCCCCGTGGATATGCGATTACAACCCTGTGACGTACAAGTCTCTGCCTGAGCAAGGGCACTCGGATCACAAGTTCGAGTAGGCATCCTTGCTACCGCTTCCCAGCGCCCCAAGGCCCCTAATTTGTTAAGTAACCGGCGAAAATCGACTTGCGTTGTCGAGGGGCAAAATCCCTCGAGCAGCAAACCCCACTCTTAAGGAAACCCTAAAGTCACAGAAGGTATATACCAAGTTACCCACGGAAAAAGGAATCTCTCAGCCTCAATTTTTTAATCTATTAAAATACCAGTTAACCAAAACACAACAATGAAACTTCTGATCCTGGATCACAAATCTCCTCGTGGTTGATATTCCAAAAAGTCCCCTTCCATAAACATAAATAATAACAACACCTCACCTCCAGAGAAACAACCCACTCCCGCTGAACTCATACTTTCCTTACTTCGCTCGGATCCTGATGGTAAATTTAACAATGTTTTCGAAGTACTAACTTCTGTGCAGGTCTTGAGACTCGCATATGAAACCATCAAGTCCAAATCGGGAAACATGGTAAAAGGGAGTGATAAGGAAACTCTAGACGGAATCTCCCTAGACTGATTTTCGAAGACCTCTCTTCAACTTCGGAGCGAAAAGTTCTCTTTTCGCCCCAATCGTCGGATGTATATTCCTAAAGCAAATGGAAAAAAACGTCCTCTAGGAATTGCCTCGCCAAGAGACAAAATTATTCAACAAGCTATGAATATGGTAATGGAGACTGTACTCGAACCTACATTTCACGAAACTTCTCATGGTTTCCGTCCATTCCGTGGGTGTCACTCTGCTCTGCAACAAGTACATAAATGATGAGGAGTACCTTGGATAGTTGAAGGGGACATAAAAGCTTTCTTTGACACTATTGATCACCATATCCTTGCTAACCTACTCCACAAGAGCTTCGCTGAAAAACGTCTGTTTAACCTTTATTGGAAGTTTGTCAAAGCAGGGTACATTGAATACAATTCTAAAAAGAAAGTGTTTGTCGCAGCAGATACGGGAGTTCCACAAGGTGGTATCCTTTCTCCTTTACTATCGAATGTGATCTTGCACGAACTGGATAAGTTTGTTGAGAAACGAAGGCTTGAATTTGAAAAATCAAACATCGGTGTCAACCATCAAAAAACTAACCCACGTTATGTTGCCTTATCAGATTTGATTGATAAATGTCGTGCTAATAAAGCCCGTAAAGAAATGGTTACAGCCATGAAACTTCGCCGTAACCTCAAATCTCGTATTCCAAACCCCCAATATTCCCGCATTGAATATGTAAGATATGCAGATGACTGACTCCTAGGTGTTTGGGGTCCACGATCACTGGCAGTGTCCCTCAAAACCGAAATCGCCTCTTTTCTACAGTCACTCAAACTCACGCTCAGTGAGGAGAAAACCCTAATCACCAATCTTCGAAGAAAGAAGGTTAAATTTTTAGGAACATTCATCCGTCGGATTACCCCCACTCGTGGACCTCTTGCCAAACCTAAGGCAGCTGGTAGACTTTGAATGACTGCCCCCTTCCTATACTATCTAAGCGTCTTGGAGAGAAAGGCTTCTGGAAAATGGGTAGAACAGGTCCTGTGCCCAAAGCTATCACCAAATTCCTCGCCGCCCCTGTAAAAGACCTTATCCTTCGCTACAGATCAATGCTCTCTGGATTCCTCAATTATTATAGCTTCGCTAGAAATATTCAATCTCTAAAGTTCATCTATTATCTACTCTGAGGTTCTCTTCGGAGTACCATTTGTCGAAAACTAGATATAGGTCCTCGAGAATTCCTCTCAATTTATGGTAAGAACATAACAATTTCAATATATAAACCCAGCACTAAGACTTGAGTAGAACTCGACTTCGCTTGACCTAAAGTAACCCCTAAACCGAATAATTTCCAATGTAATAATGATGTTGACCCCCTTAGAGTCAAAGACTGAAAAGTGTCCACCCTCACTGCGCTCGACCAGAACTGCGCCAACTGCGCTTCCTTTATAAATGTTGAAATGCATCATGTTCGCCACCTAAAGACTATGAACGCAAAATTAACCTCATTCGACAGAATGATGGCTAAAATTAACCGTAAACAGGTACCCCTATGCAGAAAATGTCACAACATTGTCCACAACGTTTTTGGAACCTACGTAGGCTTCTCACTGAAACACTTCAACTATATCAAATGGCAAGGTCAAGCAAAATGAAGCTAGCTGTTGCTCCTATCGTCTCACTACCCTCACTTCTGTAAACACACTTACACTTTACCCAATGCTGACTTTCACAGCTTGGGACTAATTGAGGATCTAACCGACCCTAGAATTAAGAGAATAATTTTTACCCAACAATTGGGGCCGGAACTAATTGTTGGTAGGAGACTAGAAATAGCCTCCCGTTGAACATGGCAAATCTGTAAAGCATCAGACTTATCCTCGGCCATAAAGGGCGTCACCCTAGGCCTTGTAAACCCAGTAATGGGGAGGGGAGTGTAGCATGTCTGAAAAGCGCTGAGCGGTACCCAGAAATTGGCTGGGCCGAAGCAAAGACAACTCATGCGCGAGCTAAGTCCCACATGGTAGCAAAAGACGGATAAGGGGTTGGCCCACGTAACTTACGGGATTGCCACCAATTCTACTCCCGTGACAACTCACACCGAACATGTCGGAGGTTCTGTGTAACGAACGAAGTTGTCCCCCGCAGTGAAGAAAACTGAAAATCTATAGCGAAAGCAAACTACCTAAATGGGAAATAAGACTATGACTTTGGAATTCGGGATGCTCCTGTGATTTTTTTATCCCAGGAGTACGGAGACCCCGTAGTACTAAACCGGACCGGTTAGGTCCGTCGTTAGGAAGGGGGTCAGCCTGTCTTTGTGAAGAAAGAAAATCTTCCGAGTTGGTATATGTACATTGCACGGCTGGTCCTCACCGCTCTCTCTTAAGGGGCTGTTATATTTTACTTGTTTGGCGCGCCTGGTACTGTTAGGTATTACTCCGACTCTCTAATGTATCAGAGAGCACCGAGGTAAAACCTCACTTAGGGACTGGGCTACTCAAGTCGCAACCATTAAGAGCTGAACGGAGATGATCAAATCCCTCTGAACGTCCATCCCTATCAACACTAAACCTTTAAGGTAGAAATATCTTATTTGAGAATTGGGTAACCTCGGGGCAGTGCACCGGAAGCCCGGATCCTGCGACCCGTACCTCGATTCAAAAACGCGCCGTCATTGCGTAGGCAGACAGGTGGAGAGCCGTATGCGCTGAAAGGTGCACGTACGGTTCGGTGGGGGGTTCACTGACCTATGAGGGTGTAAACAACGCGTATCCATTCGTCGATGGATCACCTGGTGAAATATCTCACCGATATCAAAGGGGGGGTTCCTACCCAACCACAAGCTAATTTAATACTATTTTTTCTTGGTCCTATTATAACTCTAGTGTTTTCATTATTAGGTTATGCTGTTATACCATATGGTCCAGGTTTAGCTATATCTGATTATAATTTAGGTATATTATATATGCTAGCCGTATCTTCTTTAGCTACATATGGTATATTGTTAGCGGGATGGTCTGCTAACTCCAAATATGCTTTTTTAGGGTCACAGTGGCCCAATAAAGATGTGAGTCTTTATTTAAAACAAACTATAAGCGAGAAATTCATAAAGCAAATTTTGCTTACTTTACTCTTTTTGCTTACTTTACTAGATACTTTATGTGTAACTCCCTGTGCGCCGTCTAACTTTCAACTAGCCCGACATATTAACCATGTCTAGGAAACATCAGCTTGATTATTAAGTGATTCTTTCTCGTCTCCTTATTATTTAATTGAAGATCATGAATCCTCGCGTACATATGTACGTGAACGGTATCCTGGGTGGATTACCCAGACAAGTCCGGTCCCCACTCCGCCACTGAGGTCGATTGACCCTTAACACTTTCCTGAACTTAAGGCCTATTTGGTACGGAGTTAACCTTCTTTATTGGTTCATTTACCTTACGCTCTCCTACGCTCTCATACAACTTCAGGTCAATCTAGTAGAAAGAATGGGAAAATGACGCAGCTACCTCCCCAGCGATATATTGGGGTATGAACGTTAGTACTAGCTTGAGGGTCCAACCAACGCAGATGGCGGATTTCGAGATCCAATCACTGAGTAGTGTGCTAACACCTCACTACCTCTGATCCGGCGCGTAATTGGACATATTTAAGTCTAGTCGGGACCCTGAGGCTAACCCCTTACTCTCAGATATGCGTCAAACAATACCATATTTTCCTTCGTCGTAAGCTGATAAAGAGCACTATAATCACAAGTAATAGTGAGCATTCTTCCCAAACAATACTACAATCTTCAGGGAGCCTGTAATTAAGGAATAATCTGATGATGAAGTAAACTAAAACATAATGTCATTCGTATGTAAGAAGAACCTCATCCTGTTTAGTCAACGGCCAAAATCGACTGGCGTAGCGGAGGAACAAAGAACCTACGGCAACAGACCTCATATCCGCCCATCTAACGAATTAAACTAATGGCCAATTATTGACAAGTTACCTGCGTTTAAAAGATGGTCCCAGTTCCCCAAAATAATCAACATATTTTTTTGTTACAAATTTTAACTCACCCAAAGTTCACTATGCTACTCTTATGTCTCATGCTAAATGGGAAAGGGAACAAAGGGAAAGTCGTGTTAGAAGAGCGCTAGCAGGTAAAGTTAGTCTTAACAAAACTTTAACTGTCAAAGGGAAACCTTTAGCTACTTCGCCCAAAGCTCTTGAAAAACCGGCCGAAATAAAGAACCCTACTCCCGCAGATATTATCCTTGCTATGCTTCGCCAAGACTCTGATGGTAAGTACACTAATGCTTTCGAAGTAATGACGTCCTCAACCGTTCTTAGAATGGCTTATGAAGTCATTAAATCGAAACCAGGAAACATGGTACGAGGAGCCACAAAGGAAACCCTAGATGGAATTTCAAAGGAATGATTTAGCAAAACATCCCAAGCCCTACAAGCGGAGAAACATAAACTAAAACCAAACCGCCGAGTTCATATCCCCAAACCTAATGGGAAATTGCGCCCTCTAGGAATTTCCTCGCCCAGAGATAAGATTATCCAACAAGCCATGGCAATGGTTATGGAGCTTATCCTAGAGCCTACTTTTCTTGACTCTTCCCATGGGTTCCGTCCCTTCCGTGGCTGCCACACTGCTCTCCGTAAAGTCAGATCTTGAAGAGGAGTTCCTTGGATCATCTAACCGTAAACAAGTCCCACTATGTAGATCTTGCCACACTAAAGTCCATAAGGGGGAGTACGCTGGGATGTCCCTAAAACATTTCAAATTCCATGCTTGAAAAGGTACTCCCAAATGGTCTTAAGGAATTTAGCCGTATCTTGGGCTTTCTCTTTTTCTACTTTGGGATCTCACTTCTTTAGATATCATGATGGTTATAACTCATGATGCCGCAAGTAACTAAATAAAAAAATAAATAAATAATCAAAATGAACAATGATCTAAAGAGCAATTTTAATATCAATAGGAATAATCCACCTTTTGAATAAGAGGTCTTGGTCGCACTAAACCGAGACTGACAAGCAGAATAAAATACCGGGACGGATAAACCCGTTGCCGAAAGAGGACCTCCTCTCAATAATCACGTCAAACCTATAAAGCATCAGACTTATCCTCGGTCTTAAAGGAGTAATCGCCCTATGACCTTGCAAACCCAGTAATGGGGAGGGGAGTGTAGCATGTCTGAAAAGCGCAGAGCGGGCCCCTGGGATCTGCAGGACCGAAGCTAAGAAAAACTCTTGCGCGAGCTAATTTACTCATGGTGAACAAAAAAGGATATGGAGTAGCACACACAGCTGATGGGACAAATTCAGATCTTGCTGCCCATGATGACTCATACAGGATGTTAGAGAGGTTCTGTATAACTGATGTAGTCATCCTCCGCGGCGAAGAGCCGAAAATATATGCGAGAGCAAAATCACCTAAAAGTAGAACATTGACTAGTCGAAAAGGAATTCGGGATGCTTCCTGTAGTGGCACTTTTTTGTCCCTCTGCAGGAGTACGGAGACCTCGTAGTACAAAACCGGACTGGTTAGGTCCGTCGTTTGGAAGGGGGTCAGCCTGACTTTGCGTTGGTCTCACAAGACCTTCCGAGCTGGACAATTAACCATTGCACGGATGAAAAAGCATTCTTCCCTCAATGAATGCGATATTTTCCTTTTGAGGGGGCGCCGGGTCTAATTACTATCCGACTTGGCTACTCAAAATTACGCATCATTGATGAAAGACGGCCGATCGTCCCTCTGAACGGTCAATATGTCCAGCACTAAAGCTTTGCGTCAGTAATGACGCAGAGGCTTAGTAATAATTACTATTCCTCTACACCTTTTTGTATAGCCAGTCAGGGGGAGAGCCGTATGCGCTGAAAGGTGCACGTACGGTTCGGTGGGGGGATCACTGACCTGTGAGGGAAAAACCCGCGTCCCAGTTCGTCGTCTGGGTTCCTCAGATTAATTTCTGATTTCATAGGGGGGGTTCCTACCCAACATTTATGGTATTTAAGGGGCTCTAAAGTAAAAATTCTATTAAAGATGAACAACTCGCAAGTAACCAAAGCGTTAAACTCGTTAGTAGGAACTTCAGAGGCCATACGTTTGTTATCTATGTTTCCGAGCTTGCGCCTCAATATCAAAGGTTGTAGATCTTATATTCGAGTAAGTCATCCTGAAAATCCTTTCCCTTCGGTTACGCAAGCTAGGGGTAAAAGTAAAGAATGAAAACAATGATTAGCAGGTTTAATTGATGGAGATGGTTGTTTTCAATTAACTAAGAAAGGCTATGCTAGCTTAGAAATCACAATGGATATTAGAGATGAACACGCACTACAAATAATTAAAAATGTTTACGGTGGAAGTGTAAAACTTGTGTCTGGTGGTAGAGCCTTAAGATATTGTTTACGTCATAAAAAAGGCTTTTTAGCTTTAGTTAATGATGTAAACGGAGAAATAAGGAATTCTCATAGATTAATGCAATTAAGTAAGATTTGCTTAAAATATGAAATACCTCTAATTTACCCTGAAAAGTTAACATATGAAAATGGATGATTGGCAGGGTTTTTTGATGCAGATGGTTGTGTAACTATGGATAAAACTAATGGAAGATTATCTATTACTTTAACTCAGAAAACCCGTGAGATCTTAGAACCTTTAATTGATATAGTGCGCCGTCTAACGGTATTCCAGCTTGGCCTTCAATGGGCTCAGAAGTCGTTCCTTAATTGTCAGCTACTTGCCTTTTTTCTTGCAAAATTAAACTACATATATATCTCTTCACCCAAAAAACCTTATCTTTTTCAAATAAAGAAACTAGTAAGACGGTACTCAGGGTCGGAAAACCTTGCTAAGTCCGGTACGATCCCCTGCCTAGCGATCACTAGTCTGTGCTTCCTCCTGAAAGCCAAGCTGGTCAGAGGGATAAACTAAATATATTTGAAACGTGAATCAAAAAAACGTCCACGCCTGAAACATTAGCGAACCAGGTAGTGTGTAGGTACTTCTTGGATGCACACCCCCACAGTCGATCTATGACTCGGACTAGTGCACCTTTCGACCCCTTATAATCTTAAGTATAGTAGCACGGATGTCTAGACACTTAGGGTGCGCCCTGGGGGAAATAGTCAGCTCCGATGTGGGATGCGAGCAGGAACTTAGAATAAGCAATCTCAACAGGTACCAACTCACTGTAACTATGTGACTAAAGCCGTGTATCGAACGGAGTGAAATGGAGGCGGAGAGGACCTTGTTCTTAGGAGCACGCCGATTGAATAATAACCCGTCTGAACTGGAGTACAACGCTGGAACATTGCAGGGTTATACAAACGTTCCAATTGGCTAAGATTACTAGGATAATGCCGAAGGTGACCCCCTGTGTGGAGAGACCAAGACGCAGGACAAGCGAAAGCGCCAAAAATAATAACTTTATCATGGAATCTAAAATTAATACTCCTAAAACTTATTACTCAAGTCCTATGTCACTAGCTATATGGGAGAAGAATCAACTTGAAGGTCGTGCTAGAAGGGCTCTCATTGGGAAATGCTCGGCTGCTTGGACAAGAATGGGTAAAACTCTTTCAAAAATAGAAGCATCCTTAAACTCCCAATCTACTTCGCTCCCTAAAGGGCCACCTCTCAAAGATCCTTCGCCCGCTGATATCATTAGCTCTCTACTCCGATTTGGCCCTGACGGTAAATGTACAAATGCCTTCGAAACACTCTGCTCAGTTCAGGTTTTAAGGCTAGCGTACGAAACTATTAAATCCAAACCAGGAAACATGGTAAAAGGTGTGACCTCAGAAACTCTTGATGGTATCTCCATTGAGTGATTTGAAAAGACTTCGAAAGCGCTTTTAAAAAGAACACTATCGTTTAAAACCGAACAGACGAGTCTTTATCCCTAAGGCAAACGGAAAACGTCGTCCTTTAGGTATTGCTTCGCCTTTTCCCGGGATAAGACAAAATCATTCAACAAGCCATGAATATGGTAATGGAAACTATCTTAGAGCCGAAATTTCACGACACATCCCATGGTTTCCGTCCTTCTCGTGGTTGTCACACAGCCCTTCGCCAAGTAAAAAACTGACGTGGGGTCCCTTGGATCATCGAAGGAGACATAAAAAGCTTCTTTGACATGATCGATCATCATATCCTTGAGAATCTCCTAAGTAAACACTTCGTCGAAAGACACCTGTTTAATCTCTTCTGAAAATTCGTTAAGGCAGGCTACATCGAATTTAATGATAAGAAACAAACATTCATTTCTCCTGACAAAGGAGTTCCTCAAGGTGGAATTCTCTCCCCGCTTCTTTCAAATGTGATCCTACATGAATTAGATATGTACATGGAAAAACGTAAACTTCAATATCAATCTGCCTCGCTGGGCCAAAAGCCAATGATTGTAAACAAAGCCTACACTAAACTAACAACTATCATAAAAAAATGTAAGGTCCTTGATCAACCTAAAATGCGCCAAGAAGCTCGACGTCTCCGTGACAAAACTAGGTATGAACTACCCAATCCGAATTATATTCAAATGGAATATGTCCGTTACGCAGATGACTGGCTTGTAGGTGTGTGAGGGCCCCTGGCAAAAGTCAGGTCCCTCAAAACTGACATCGCCATTTTCCTTCAGTCCCTAAAATTGTCGCTTTCTGAAGAGAAGACTTTAATTACCAACACCCGTCGTGGTAGGGTGAAATTCTTGGGTACTCATATTTATAAACTGACTCCAACTAAGGGAAGTCTTTCTCACCCTACCATGGCTGGTACCATTCGGATGAACGCCCCTCTCAAAATCCTTGCTAAACGTCTCCGAGAAAGACACTTCTGGAAACCCACGAAAACTGGACCAAAAGCCCTTGGAATCCCAAGCTGGATCGGATGACCCATTAAAGAGTTGATTCTAAGATTTAGAGCAATTCTTAATGGCCTACTAAATTTTTACTCTCACGTGGATAACAGAGGGTCACTTGCCTATATCTACTTTATACTACATGGTTCGCTTCGTAATACTATTTGCCGTAAGTTAAATATTGGTTTCCGCGAATTCTACCACATCTATGGTCCTAAAATTTCTATAACTATCTATAACATGAGCAGCTTCGCAGCAAAAAATGGGTAGAACTCGATTTCGCTTGCCCCTCTCTAATCACAAAACGCTTGAAATTCTCTGAAGTAACTGAGATAGATCCTTTAACACGTAAGGACTGGAAAGTATCTACCCTATCTGCCCTTGGGCAATGTTGCGCCAATTGTGCCTCACAGGTGAATGTGGAAATGCATCACCTTAAACATCTAAAAACTATGAACGCTAAATTGGATTCCTTTGGAAAAATGATGGCGTCAATTAATCGAAAACAAATTCCCCTATGTAAACCTTGTCACATCAAGGTACACAACGTTTTCGGGGAATATGTCGGTATGTCTCTGCGTCACTTCCAATACATAAAGTGAAAAGGAACAGCCAAATGAGCCTAACCTTCTCACCACTTAGCTTTTTCAAAACCACCTTAACTTCTCAAGAACTTTTTACACTCCAACCTATCACCGTTTAAAAATATATGTAGCTGATTCCGCTTTTCCACGGAACAGCATAAAAAATGTCAAGTTTCTTTTTGCCGTTAATGGAGTAACGGGAGGGAAATAGGAAATGAGATCCTATTTACCCGACAATTACAGCAAATCTGTAAAGCATCAGACTTATCCTCGGTCTTAAAATTAAAATTAAAATTAAAATTAAAATTCAAATTCAAATTAAAATTAAAATTCAAATTCAAATTAAAATTAAAATTCAAATTAAAATTAAAATTAAAATTCAAATTAAAATTAAAATTAAAAGGCTGGTAACCTTAGGACCTAAACCCAGTAATGGGGAGGGGAGTGTAGCATGTCTGAAAAGCGCGAGGGCGGGATCCTAAGGGCGAGAGGACCGACGAAACTACTACTCACGCGCAAGCTATGTCTCACATGGTAGAAAAAAACAGGTATGGGGTTGGCCATTAAACTTATGGGTCCGATTCGCCTCTGCGCCCATGGAAGCTCGTCCAGGATTTATGTATCGTCCTGTACAACGAACGAAGTTTCCCCCCTACACACGTTAGGAGAAGAAAACCGAAAAAATACAGCGAAAGCAAACCTACCTAAATGAGATAAGGACTGGAATATTGGAATTCGGGATGCCTCCTAGTACTTGCTTCCACCCTATGTTAAAGTAAGTTTTGAGACATATGGAAAAGTAAGACTAGGGGTACGGAGACTTCGTAGTACCTGGAAAAAGACCACCGAACCCGGAGTTGAGGCAAAAACCAAAAGACCACCGAACCCGGAGTTGACCAGGAAAGGGAGTCAGCCTGTCTTCGAGCTGAACATGTCGCTTTGCAAGGCTAAGAAACCTGTGTACAGAAAGTGCCAAATAAGGAATAAGAAGGTGTCCCTTCTTTTCCTTACTAGGAGTGTCAAATGGGGGCGCTGGAGGTAGCTTAAACTACACCCGGCTACATCGTCACTGATCCCTTCAACGCCGCTAGAAGGTGCTATCCCTTAAAGACCCTATTTCTTAGTCCCTCTGAAAGCGCTCATCCCTACAGCACTAAAGCCTTGGAGTCAGAAATGGCTTCGTCAAATGTCTATCTTCTTCAACTTTATATCAGCCTTTCCCAGGACATATTGACTATACTGTTTTATACAGGCAGACAGGGGGAGAGCCGTATGCGCTGAAAGGTGCACGTACGGTTCGGAGGGGAGTTCACTTACCTCAGGGGATGCAAACACGCGCTCCGATTCGCCGATCGGACATCTTTTATACAATCCTGGGGGGGGTCCTTACCCTACTATGGCGGTGCAATTTATATAGATAGATCGACAAATAGTTTTAAATGATACATTTCAAGTAAAGAAAATATACTTGGGCTTATAGAGTATTTTAAAAAATATCCTTCAAGATCTTTAAAAAAAAACAGGCTTCATTTAATACCTAGATGTTATGAATTAAAAGATATTGGAGCTCATAAAGCTTCAGAGGAAAAAAATCCTTTATTAGCTAAAAGTTGAAAACTTTTTTTGGATAAATGAAATAAATATGAAGCATAATTAATTTTAATAATCTATCTATATTATTCACATTATTACCCGCTCTATTCATAGATAAAGATATGGTCCAAATAATATATATGTATATATATACTTATATAATATTTTTTGCACTTAGAAGCACAGCTCAATTAATTAGCTATGAATTAATATTAAGTTCTGCTATACTACTAGTTATTCTTTTTACAGGAAGTTTAAATTTAACTGTAATAATAGAAGCTCAAAAACCTATTTGATTTATTGTACCTTTGTTCCCTGTAGTGCGCCGTCTAACGCATTCTTAGCCCGTCACACTGTGACTTGAAAACGTTCCCTTGCTCACTCCGCTCCTATTTCTGCCAAAAAAAACCAAATGTGTTAATATTACATACAAACCACCACGGACCCTCCACTAGTGACGGTCCCCTCGGGAATGGAATTCCTGAACAAGTCCGGTCAGATCCCTACCATCGAGAACTAATGGTCCGCGATCCCTCTGCCCTCACTCCTCTCCTTTCAACACCGACACATTCGTTATGCGTATAATGGCTTCGGACTGACATCTGATGAGCGAGATGAGAGAGGGACCACGAATCGATGGACAAGGGATAAAGAAAAACACGTAGCGTAATCGGGAAACGCCCTACACTCTGTTAGCCTGTAACATTAGCGAACCAGGTAGTGAGTAGGTACCTTCATGTGCACCATCTCCTATCCGAGAACACTCTGTAAGAGCTACTCAGACCATTGCGTCCTGGGCTTCTTACCATCTAACTTCCTATTCATTTAGTGCAGTTTTAATGGCCCCCAGGAGAAACAGATAGATAGATAGACATGGACGCAGGACAAGCGAAAGCGCCCAACTTTAAAAATACTCCTGAAAAATAATAATAACTTAAAACTTACATTGATTTCTACTTCACATGGGCCAGGTGTTATAGGACAGCCTCGCAAACCTATAGAACAGTTGGTAAAAGCCAACTCGACTACCAATCCTAAACCTGCCCAAATTCCCTCTCCTGCCGAAACTATCTTATCTCTCCTTCGCCAGGACCCTGATGGTAAATATAGCAACGCTTTCGAGGTATTGAGTCAAATCAGCACTTTGAGAGCTGCATATGAGGTCATTAAATCCAAACCCGGTAACATGGTACGAGGAACGACAAAGAAAACTCTTGACGGTATATCCCTCGAAGAGAAAGCCTCTCACTCACTCCGCGCAGAAAAGTTCCAATGGAAACCCAACCGCCGAGTTTATATCCCAAAAGCGAACGGTAAACGCCGTCCACTAGGGATCGCTTCCCCGAGAGACAAAATCATCCAACAAGCCATGAATATGGTAATGGAAACTGTCTTAGAACCGAAATTTCATAACTCGTCCCATGGATTCCGTCCTTATCGTGGTTGCCACACTGCCCTTCGCGAAGTCAGATCCTGAACTGGAGTACCTTGAATCATCGAAGGTGATATAAAAAGTTTCTTCGACTCGATCAACCATCTCGTCCTAGCTAACCTGATCTCTAAGCATTTCTCCGAAAAGAGACTGCTCAACCTGTATTGGAAACTAGTTAAGGCGGGATACGTAGAGTTCGACAAGAAGAAACGCACCTTTATAACCTCCGATGTTGGAGTCCCTCAGGGCGGAATTATATCTCCTCTACTCTCGAACTTAGTATTGCATGAACTGGACCTGTACATGGAAAAACTTGCCAAAGAGAGAGCTAAACTCTCCCTTGGCCAACGTCCTCGTATCAGAAACCCAGCTTATTCAAAACTTAGCTACGCCATAAAAGTAAGTAGAAAGAATAAAGACCGCGCTGCCTACGCAACCGCTCACAAGCTTCGTAGACACCTACGCTTTGAACTTCCAAACCCTTTACATTCATGTATCAAATATGTCCGTTACGCTGATGATTGACTTGTCGGAGTTTGAGGCCCTAAATCTTTAGCTCTAGAACTCAAATCTGACATCGCTTCCTTCCTACAGTCACTCAAACTTACCTTATCCGCTGAGAAGACCCTAGTAACCAACACCCGATGAGGGAAAGTGAAATTCCTAGGAACTTACATCCGTCGTATAACACCAACTCGAGGTAGCCTGGCTCAACCTCAAGCGGCAGGAAAGATTTGAATGACTGCACCTATGCCTATACTCTCAAAACGTCTAGCTTCGCGAGTGATAAGGCTTTCTGAAGACTTAGTCACCTGGGGCCTATGACCCTAGGGATCACTAACTTCATGGCCTGACCCATAAAAGACATAATTCTAAGATTCCGGGCTATCTTAGCTGGATTCCTTAACTACTACAGCTTCGCTGATAACATACGCTCCCTGCACTGGATCTATTTCCTACTACATGGTAGTCTGCGGAAAACCATCTGTAGAAAACTAGACATCGGAACTAAAGATTTCTTGTCAAGTTACGGCCCTAACATCACCATAACTATTCGTCGAAGTGATGGTAAGAACGTACAGCTAGACTTCCCACCCCCGAAATTGCGAAGAAGCCCAATGAAATTCCAAGGTAGTACGACCAAGGATCCACTAAGAACCAAGGACTGAGTAGTACCAACACTTTCTTCGCTTGACCAATGTTGCTCTAACTGTGGTACATTCCAAAAAGTGGAGATGCATCACCTGAAACACCTGAAGACGATGAACGCACGTTTGGATTCCTTCGGAAGAATGATGGCGCGAATCAACCGTAAGCAGGTCCCCCTTTGTCGTCCTTGCCACATGCTGGTCCACAACGTTTTCGGTGAATACGCAGGAATGTCTCTTAAACACTTCAGCTACCTTAAGTGGAATGGTCTTCCTAAATGGGTCTAACACCTTCGCTATAGACACTCGCTCGCCACAACACAATTTGGCCTGATACTGAATTCCACAGTACAGGTAATAGAAAAAACTATTTGAATACGTATAAATCATAGTGCAGAGTAACGAGCTAAGAGCTCGGCAAATCAATAAAGCATCAGACTAATCCTCGGCTATAAAAGGGCGGTCTCCTTAGGGCCTTGTAAACCCAGTAATGGGGAGGGGAGTGTAGCATGTCTGAAAAGCGCAGAGCGGGAGCCAGTCTTGGCTGGTCCGAAGCAAAGACCACTCTTGCGCGAGCTAAGTCTCCCACGGTTGAAAAGAACGAATATGGGGTTGGCAAACAAACTTATGGGACTGGTCCAAGACTGTGCCCATGGTGACTCACCCAGGATTAAGCAGGGTTCTGTGTAATGAACGTAGTCACCCCCCGCGGCGAAGAAAGCCGAAATTATAGCGAAAGCAAATCAACCTAAAGGAGATAATGACTAAGTAAATGTGGAATTCGGGATGCCACCCGAGGCAATTGCCTCGGGGGTACGGAGACTTCGTAGTACCGGTAAAAGAGACTGAATCTTGCCTCAACTTGACCGGGAAGGGAGTCAGCCTGTCTTAGTGGGGGCCAATTGAGCCCTCCGAGCTGTCCAAATGGCCATTGCACGGCTGCTTGGGTCGCGGTTACTTCAGATAGCTGGTATATTTTAGCTGGAGTGGGCGCTGGGTCCTGGTACAACGTCTCTTCTTAATGTGTAAGTGAGGACGGTCACAGGAACTGGCTACTACAGTTGCCGAAATCTGGAGAAACCGAACCTTCGCAGCCCTCTGAACGGACATCACTAGCAGCGCCAAACCTTTGTGTCAGAAATGGCACAGATTCAATGGGATAAACTCGGGGTCGTGCACCGAAAGTTCGGATCCGACGTCCCGTATTTCCGTTAAATCTACATCGTTCTGTATAGGCAGACAGGGGGAGAGCCGTATGCATCGAAAGGTGCACGTACGGTTCGGTGGGGAGTTCACTGACCTCCGAGGGATTAAACCACGCGTCCTAGTCGCCGTCTAGGGTCCTCGACGACGAAAATCGTCAATATCGTAGGGGGGTCCTTACCCAACTTTATAATATTCTTTATAGGAGCTTTAGCTGAAACTAATAGAGCCCCAATGGACTTAGCTGAGGCTGAGAGATGACCTTTTTATTTTGATTCGGCCTCATTAAATATCGCTATTTGCTGGAACAGCTTAGTGCCTATAAGTACTCTTAACAACGGTAAAAATCTTATATGCTATGCTCAATCAGCAGGAAACCAAACTTATCTAATAGGGAGTAGGTTCCTCAGAGAATACACGCGATGATTTAATACAATAATTGTATTAAATATGATATATTCCTTTATAAATATACTTATATAAAGGTTAGATATGTAGAAAATTTATTCTTATCTGTCTTATTGTGCGCCGTCTAACGTCATTCTTGCCCGTCACCCGTAATGTGACTAGAAAGCGCTCCAATCTTGCTATATCTCATAACATACATTTATCTCACTGCTCCCTCTTCCTTTTCATTCTGAAAAGGTAGAGGGCTGCTTCGCTGGTGAAAAAAAAATAACCGCCGGCAGATTAGCTGCTGGCATGACGGTCCCTAGGGTCATGGAATACCCTAGCAAGTCCGGGCAGGTCCTCCCCGTTGCCGACACTAGTCGCGATCTCCTGATAAAGCAGGGCAATGAAGGAGTGACAACGAAAATTCTGAAGCGTTAATCAAGAAAGACGCCCTACACTCTGTTAGCCTGAAACATGAGCGAACCAGGTAGTGTGTAGGTACCTTCTGGATGCGCAACTCACAAAAATCAAACTTGTGCTTCTCGGAAGCCCTTCTCTCTTTCAAGTATAGTAGCATGGTAAAGATTAGCTGATGAGTCATTTATGATAGTCGGAGAACAGAGGCTTTACCATGCGGGGTGCGAGCTGGAACTAAGGTCCAAACTTAGGTGCGCGCTAAGGGAGCCCCTCCCAGCCTATCCGATCTCTGACCCAGCGGATAGAGTGTGGGGAGGAACAATGTGCCTCCGAAGCTGAAGAGACCTGGACCACCTTCCGAGAAGAAACTTTTTTGTTGAGAAGACCAGAACGCAGGACAAGCGAGAGCGCCCACTTCTAATATAATAATATGAAAAATTCTCAAACATCACCTGCTGACATAATCCTTGCACGCCTCCAGAAAGATGCTGATGGAAAACATACCAATGTCTTCGAAACTCTCAGTGATACTAAGATTTTGAAACTTGCCTATGAGACCATTAAATCCAAACCTGGTAACATGGTTAGAGGATCGACTAGGGAAACTCTGGACGGAATCTCCGTTGAATGATTTGAAAAGGTCTCCGTTAAGCTTCGCCGTGAATCATACAAACTGAAACCTAATCGTCGCGTACATATCCCTAAAGCGAACGGAAAACTCCGCCCGCTAGGGATTGCCTCCCCTCGCGATAAAATCATCCAGCAAGCCATGAACATGGTAATGGAAACCGTTCTAGAACCTAAATTCCACAAGTCTTCCCACGGGTTCCGACCTCATCGGGGCTGCCACACTGCTCTCAAAGAAATCAGATCCTGAAGGGGTGTTCCTTGAATCATTGAAGGTGACATTAAGAGTTTCTTCGACTCGATCGACCACCATGTCCTTGAACAGCTTCTTGCAAAACACTTCCTCCCTTCTCCCCCCCTAACAAACCCGACCCAATTCATTATAATATAATGAAGTTGGGTCGTTGTGTTCGGGGGGCTGCTTCGCTGGGGGGGGCTGCTTCTAACTTCTCCCCCCCCCTCACCCCCCCTAACAAACCGACCCAATTCATTATAATATAATGAATTGGGTCGTTTGTGTTAGGGGGGGGGGGGAAGTGGAGAGGGGGGGTGAGAAACGACTATTTAATCTATACTGAAAGTTTGTCAAGGCTGGCTATGTCGAATTCGATAAGAAAAAAAAAGACGTTTGTCGCCTCCGATGTTGGAGTCCCTCAAGGTGGTCTAATCTCCCCTCTACTCTCCAACCTGGTCTTGCATGAGCTTGATCTCTATATGGAACGGCGCATCCGTGAGAGAGAACTCCTCTCCCAAGGGGCATCCCCGACCGTTAGCAATCCAGCCTATCGTAAGATTAACAACCTGGTACGGAGATGTGCAGAAAAAAAAGACCGATCTGAACTTCGAATAGCCCTCCGTCTTCGCCGACGAACCCGTGCAACTTTCCCTAACCCCCAACACTCCATGCTGAAATACGTTCGCTACGCTGATGATTGACTTGTAGGCGTCTGAGGAACCAAACGTTTAGCCCTCGAACTCAAGTCAGACATAAAGACTTTCCTCCAGTCTCTCAAGCTAACCCTCTTTTCCCCCCTAACACAACCGACCCAATTCATTATATTATAATGAATTGGGTCGGTTTGTTAGGGGGGGGGGGTTAGGGGGGGAGGAGAGGAGAAGACCCTTGTTACGAACACTAAAGACTCGCCTCTCAAAAGTGAAGTTCCTTGGGACGTATATCCGACGGATAGCCCCTATTGGAGGCCCCCTAAGGAACTCCTGAGCGGCGGGGAAAACTTGAATGACTGCTCCTATGGATATATTGGTTAAGCGCCCAGCTTCTAACTTCTCCCCCCCCTCACCCCCCTAACAAACCGACCCAATTCATTATAATATAATGAATTGGGTCGGTGTGTTAGGGGGGGGGGGAAGAGGAGAGGGGGAAAAAGGCTTCTGGAGACCGAGTCCACGCGGCCCTGTCCCCAAAGGGATTACCAAATTCCTTGCCTGTCCCATCAAAGATCTAATCCTCCGCTTCAGAACCATCCTTGCGGGTCTTGTAAATTTCTATAGCTTCTCCGACAATATCAGTAAGCTCAGATATCTCTACTACCTCCTCCGCGCTAGCTTACAAAGAACTATCTGTAAAAAACTTAATATTGGAATCCGTGAAGTTATAGCGAGATATGGCCGAGAAGTAACTCTCACTATCTTCAAAAGAGATGGTGAGAAAGTGCAACTGGACTTCCAATGCCCGACTCTGCGAAGAAAACCCATGAACTTCCAGGGAACCGGGTACGAGAAAGACCCCCTGATGGTGAAGAACTGGAAAGTCTCAACCCTCACTGCCCTTGATCAATGCTGTGCAAACTGTGGTACTTTCAATAAAATTGAGATGCATCATCTTAAACATCTGAAGACGATGAATGCAAAAAGTTGTTGTGATAAATGATGGCCCGCATCAACCGGAAACAAGTGCCTCTATGTAGACCCTGCCATCAGAAAGTACACAACGTTTTTGGGACCTACACCGGTATGTCGCTCCGCCATTTCAAATACATCCCTTTCGAGGGAACACCCAAGTGATCCTAATCCCCGTCTAGAGCCTTCCTGGGTTAACCCTCTCTCTTTTTTCACCTATATTGCAATCGGAAAATCACATCTGATCGTGTCTGATATTCCACAGCACGACCACCAACTGAGATAAAAAAAAATAACTAGGATCCCATGAGAAATGTTCCGGATGGAAAGGAGGGAAAACCACAATTTGGTCCGGGATAGGGGGATAGAGGTGCGAAAAGGTGTTCCAATCTTCGGACACTAGAGTGATGTCAATAAAAGCCACAGCAGGTAGGGGCCGTACCCGTCGCTCACCCTTTGATTAAAAAAAACTGTACTTAGACATTCACTCTAATACCTTGCTGATCCCGGCAAGAAGCTAAATCTATAAAGCGTCAGACTTATCCTCGGCTGTAAAAGGGCGGTCGCCTTAGGCCTTGTAAACCCAGTAATGGGGAGGGGAGTGTAGCATGTCTGAAAAGCGCGAGGCGGGCCCCGTGGGTGGACGGGCCGAAGCTAAGACCACCTCTGCGCGAGCTATCACACACATGGTTATAAGAAACGGATCTGGGGACAGTTCAGATACCTATGGGATTAATCCACACTCACGCCCATGGTGACTCTCTCAGAATATTAGTAAGGTTCTGAGAAATGAGTGCAGTCACCCCCCACCGAGAAGAATTCGGAAAAGATAGCGAAAGCAACATAACCTAAATGTGTAAATGACAAGAATGCCCGGAATTCGGGATGCCACCCGGCATTAAGCCACTAATCCTCCCTTCGCTTAAACGAGAGGGAGGGGTGTCGGGGGTACGGAGACTCCGTAGTACTACGAAAAGTCCACCGATCTCGGAGCTGAGATTAGATCAAGAGGCCACCGATCACGGAGATGACGCAGAAAGGGAGTCAGCCTGTCTAAAGGGGTACGTGGGTACCCCTAGAGTTTATTATCCTACTTTTACACGCCATGTAAGGATGCTATAGTTGTAGCGGGGGCGTTGGGTCCTCATACTTGTTAACCTGAAGTGACCTGGCTACGCTAGATCCAGCTATAGCTAACGTCCATGAGCCTCTGAACGGCGGGCTCTAGTAACGCTAAAACCTTTGTGTCAGAAATGACACAGCCAATGCCCTTATCTCGTTTCTTCCTGGCATTGTGCTATACCGTTTCATATAGGCAGACAGGTGGAGAGCCGTATGCATTGAAAGGTGCACGTACGGTTCGGTGGGGAGTTCACTGACCTTTGAGGGATTAAACAACGCGTCCTAGTCGCCGTCTAGGGTCCTTGGCAGAAATTGTCACAGTCGAAGGGGGGTTCTTACCAACATTTTATTCTAGTTTATCTGCAAATAATTCCAATCCTTCAGCTTCCTGACCTCCTAACGACCCCCCCTCTTCTCACACTTGAATATATTTTATATTAATATATGTACTGGTGCTTCCCAACGTCAGTCGTCGCCCATTACTTATTATATAATTATTATATAATTATAATAATAAGCGGGCGACGACTGACGTTGGGGGGGGGAAGACGAGAAGAGGTGCTTTGCTCGCATCAACCTCTTCTCTTTTCCCCCAGCCTACGAAGTTGGCAGCCCCACCGCGAAGCTAAAGAAGCTCTGCTCTTTTTTTTTCAGTTAATATATATCTTGTTTGAAACAACCCCGGCTCTTTT
>Ga0307511_10001985_pt1 | contig 21492 bp, 16 predicted proteins | sample 13_EM_MG_FD_200266 | JGI IMG/M metagenome (GOLD analysis project Ga0307511, IMG submission 200266) | Populus trichocarpa ectomycorrhiza microbial communities from riparian zone in the Pacific Northwest, United States - 13_EM | ecosystem: Host-associated > Plants > Roots > Unclassified | place...
CATTTATTTCTACATTATATTTTCCTACCTCTGGAGGCCTAGATTTTCTAGTATTTTATGTATTTATATCTTATATTTTTCCATTTATCCGTAGTGCTTCATAGTCCGGTGATTCTCAGTAGTTCCGAATATATGAGATAATTATATTAAAATATTGTTGTAGCCGTTAGATTGATGGGTGGGCCGGCCCAACCATCTTTAGCGGCCCATTGATGAATGGGCCGTAACTAATTTAACAGCGCTGTCGAATATCTGGCACAGGTTCGATAGTGAGTAAAGAATCATCTCCGCGCCGTGTTCAGCCGAAATAACTAAAATTTACGGTCACTTTACAGTATATATTGTTTAACCTGGTATTCAGTCTCAACCAAGCCTAGGATTATGGAACTGCGAACGACAATAGGGGGCAAGATGCCCAATTTTGAAGCAAATTTCTAAACCGATGTACCCCTGACGGAAGCGGGTGGATGAGGATGATATCATAAATTTCAGACGGCTGGATGTCGTGGTCATCGACCCCCCTCCTGGACAGTGTTACATTTGTGGTCGCACGGAAACTCCGAAATGGAGAAGGGGACCTGACGGTAATCGGAATTTCTGCAATGGTTGTGGCATTCGTATGGCATCCTATCCCGTCAATCGAGATTGATTATGCTGGTTGAGACTTATTCTTCAGAGAAATGGGCCGAGACGGTGGACATACTAGCCATATTAGGCACTCCCGTGATTTGATATAAGCGGTGTTCAGAGGACACTCAAGATATGGAAATAATTCACGCTCTATAATAACGTTATCCTAGCGTCTCGCCAGAATCAGCCTAATACCAATACTTTCTCCTTGCAATATAACGCCTCCAGTGGCGTTTGTAGAGGGATTTGCGAGTGAGGTCGAGATAGGCATTGATGTTGTGGATTTAGTTAATACAATAAGAGGTCTCGGAATTGCTCGTATTACGCAGGCATGTGCCAGTAGTTGAAAACCACCTTAGCTTGCTATTTTAGAGCCATTACTGATTTGACATGAATATAGATGCTTGATAAAGGCGCTTGTAGGAGTAGATAGTCAGTAGGAGTAAAGGATATATATACAGTAACTGCCTATTAAGGATTCAAACGTGCAACAAAACCCCAACAATATACACAAGCTCTACATAAGAGACAAAGCATAGACGAAAAAACTAGAAAAAGAAAAATACCATGCAAAGGAAGGAAAAAGAAGATGGCAGGAAACTGGTAGGCCGAGCGCTAGCACGCTATGAGTTCAGGGTAAATATTCTGGTGATGGTGTTGGAATTAGTTTATGTTGTATAAAATTGGCAGGTGGCAAAAAAAACAACTGCGATTCCAAGTAGCTAACGTATTACAGAAATTGTACTGTAGTGTGGTCTACTGTGTGGTCTACTGCGTGGTGTGAGCTGCATTGTATCTGTATGCAATAGCGTAAGGCCGTGGCGGGGGGCAGCTGAGCGTACTAATTGTATCGAGACTAGGGCAAACACACAAAGGCCCACGGAGAATAGTCGAAACATAGAGAGAGGAGATAGCTTCATCAGGAAAATATCACCAAAATATTTTTATTGTGTATTTGGTGGAATTCAGTGGCGTCCGGGCGTATTATTGCGTCTCCAGCTGGCGCCCGTTATTTTGAAAGTTTGTCTCCCGAGAGGCATGGGAGACAGCCGGGAGACACCTGGAGACAGCCAGGAGACACCGAGAGACACCGAGAGACACTAGAGGCACTAGAGCCATTCTCAAAATATGTTCCTGATGACTTGATAGAGTCATAAACTCAGGCCTCAAAAACTTACGGTACTTATAGAAGAAACTTTCATTGAGGTCTGGTCATTGTGTGCGTTGGCGGGATTATATATCCACCAGAGGTGATAAACCAGTCTCGCACATTCCCCGCTCCTTTGCAGACTATCCATCTCACAACAGAAAAACTCCTGTACGAGGTATCGTATGAATCAAACGTAGATTTTTTAGATTTTTTATTTATTTAAAAACCTAATACTCGCGTTCGGTCCTATCTGGAACATAACGAGCCAGCTGGAAACCCGGCTGGATTCAACCGATGGCGGAGTTAATCTGCCTGCGCTGGCGCCTATGTACAGCGGAGGAAAGGTAGGAAATGGTCATAAGGAAACGTAGGGGAATAAAAGAGAAAGTGAAATGAAAGGACCCAAAGTATGTGTGAAACTAGCCGGCTGTGTAGGTAACTGAAATATTCTTCCATCGTGCCCCAATCGTCTCCATCTTCCTCCTCTACCCATATCGGTCTGTCTAGGTCTTCCCATTTGCTGGCGCCCCCCTAGGTTCTCCCTTGCGTTGCGGTAGCAGGGGGTGATGTGGAATCCGTCCTCTACAGGGTGAGGGTAGCGGGGGCAGTTGGCGGTGTCGGTTTTGTGAATCTTTTGAAGCCAGCTCCTTTGGGGGCCTCTGTTAGTTCTGAGCCAGGTGTATGCCGTTAGAGCGTGGCGACCCCATTCTGATCTCCTGGCCTCGTGCTCTGGCTGTTGCCTTGCTTCCTGACTAAGAATCAAACGGGGAAGAAGAACGAGAACAACTTTGATGAAGTAGACTAAGCTCGACACTAGGTTGTGTAGTTCCTATTTTCGGCAGATGCCAAAAGTACCCAATCAGTAGTCCCGTGCTAGGCGACAAGCACTATGGTACTGATGGCTCAGTATTCAAAATGAAGGAGACCACCACCTGCACCATCTACCCTCCATCTAGGTATCTCATGTCCTTTCCTTTGCTTTCTTCTCATCCTTCTTCTCTATCTCCCTCAAAAATTCTAACCTACCCATACGCAGCAAAGACGGCTCGACTGCTTCTGATGTATTCTGCTTAATGACTTTGGTGTATAGTGGCCTACAGAAATTGCGTGCAAATGAAAAAGAAAGTTCTTCTCCTATTCTTTCTTCATTAATTTTGCTGTTTGATAGGGTTGCTTTGAAACCCTGGATTCGTTTTATGGTACCGGTTTCTAGTTCAGTCGTTAGCAGGCACAGTGTATGGGCTCTGGTTAGGTTAGGTTTACCCTGAAGAGTTTGTAACCAATTTCTAGCGCCGTCAAAGTGAACGTATACCTCGTTCCCTTTTCTAAAAGCCTCACTAGAGACACCAAGTACTAAATAGTATCTATATACAGCGGTGCTTGTATTTGATTCATATTCTGGCCAGAAACTAGTTCGTGTTTAAATAGTCTTGTGCTCGATGTTTAGGTTGACCCATTGCAGAGTCGAGTCGCTGTTTTCTAAGCCCTCAGGGTATGCACTTAGTCTCGGAGCCGCTATCTTGGGTAACGCTAGATATTAGAAAGATTTCGCTAAGATAAGTTAAGCCCGAGTCAGATAATGGTGAAGGTGAAAAGACATGCGATAAGATTTATCGGGAGTCAAGATGGGCTTGGCATGAGTAACTGATAATTGCCCTTCTATATCTCCCCAAAGTCACGAGAACTCAAAGCTGCAAGTACTTAACCCGCTATAAATGCTTTCTCCTCTTTTCCTTCTCCTCTCTTCTCCTCCTCATCCTGGTCAACAAAGTAGCCTCGCAACAAGCTACAGCTGAAGTTCACATATTGGATCCTGCTTGTGACTAGTCTGGTTACCCTCAAGAGGCAAGTACTTAACCCGTTATATCTGCATTATACCTATGCTATATCCACTCTTAACCTGTTATCTCTACCCTATATGCTTTCTTCTACCTGTTCCTCATCCTCGTCAAACCAATGCTTACATATATTCTCATAATTAGTCTTGTTGCCTCCAATACAGGGGAAAATCAAATCTTCAAGTTTAAATCTACAACATCCCTTACAGGTACTTGGTATCGCTAAAGATGCCACACTCGGAGACCACAAGTATGTTGCATCCTGGTGCGGCTGCCCTTGGTCTGGCTGATCTCTCTCATTCTCGGCCCGCACAATGCAACTTCCTCTCCCTCCCAAATGAGCTGCTACTCGAGATAGCAGAATGGCTCTTTCACCCGGCCACCTATGATATTCGCCTCCCCGAAGCCACAACTTTTCGTGACGCCAGCGCTTTCCTGCTTGTCAATCACCGTCTTTATCAACTTTTCTCCCCATACTTCTTTCGAACGATATCGAAGTTTTCTTGGGGCCCCCCACACTTGGGCCGGTCTATTCTCCACTGGGCAGCCGCCCATAATGGAAACCCCAATCTCTTGCGAAGATTACTCCCTTACGGTGGCTCAAAGATGATCAATGATGTTGATCGCGAGGGAGCCTCACCCCTCTTTACAGCTGTGTTGCACAATAACGCTACAATTACAGAGTTTCTTCTAAAGGAAGGTGCTGATATAGAATTGGAAGCCCAGTCAACTCCTTTGGTTTGTGCTGTGGTCTTTGGATATTATGATATTGTTGGGTTACTTCTCGATGCTGGCGCATACACTGAGGAAAGGACCTTTACTGATTGTACACCATTGCATATTGCATCAATGCTCGGAAATGCCAAGGAAGCCAGTAATATCATAAAGGCCCTTGTTCAAGCTGGAGCCGATACGAGTGCACGGCAGCATTTGGGATATACTCCAGCCGAAATTGAAGAGAAGTTGAGTGAGGCAAAGGCCCTTGGAATCTATAAGGGGGATCTGGATCTAGAACGGGTAACACCATTGTATGACCCTCACATCGACCAGGGGTCAAGGGATCGCGATCGCCATCGGGTGACCAGTCAGTTAGCCGATCTTAGAGCTTTACCATGGATTGCTCCTCTTTATTTTCTCAGGCGCCAGCTTGCACAGCTCAAAGAAGCTCAGCATAGACCAACCCAAAACGCTTCCCCAACTTTTCCCCGCCTAGTACGCCAGCAATAGAAAGACGGAGAAACCGAGGAAGGATCAGGGATTATGTAGTGGATTGAGTGAGCACGGGGAGTGGGGGGTACGAAGCCAGATGTGCCGGGATATATGGATACTTGCGCAAGGTAGAGATTAAGGCATGTACTGTTTTCATCTACTGGAGTAAATGCACAACATCTGAGATTTTGAACACCGCATGTGTGCTTGATTGATATTTTAGTGCATATACAGAGTAGATTAGTGCAAGCGAACCCACACTTGCAACCTTCCCCACTTGAGACACTATCTATATGCATCGGTGCTTGTATTCGATTTATATTCTAGTCAGAAACGAAGAGATGCAGTACCTATAGTAGTCTTGTGCCCGATGTTTAAATTGGTTTCCATTGTGGTAGGTACTGAGAGTTTCTTGGCGCTGCCAGCAGAATATACTTTGGGACCAGTACGATGTCTCCACCCTGTATGCCCTCCCTCCTACTCCTCCTCATGCTAGTCAACAAAATTTTGTCTAGTTACCCTCAAAGAAGTAGGATCTACCGCAAAAATTGAGAAGTAAGACCCTCTGTTGTCCATACAAAAATCCGTTGCTACGGTGGAAAGACAGGGGGCCTTACTTCTCGGTTTTTGCGGTATATACAGCGGTGCTCGTGTTTAGACAGTCTTGGTTAGATTGGCTCCTATTGCCGAGATGGGCTGAGCATGAGAATTGGGCTCAAGTACTAGAAAAGGTAGGTAACTGAGAATTGCTTGGCATTACCATAGCTTACAGAGCTCGCAAGAAAGAACACTTCAGGACCTCCAAAACCGCAAGGCTTAACCAATTCTCGATACTTTCTCCACCAACCTCTCCACCAGCCAGACTACACCCTGCATACTTACCAGACTCCTGCATGCTGCCGCCCTCCTCCTTATCTTGATCGACAAGCTTGGAAGCTATACGGTATTCGGGGATCCTGCTTATTATTTAGTTGGGTTACCCTCAAAGCTGCAAGTACTTAACCCACCCTGCACGCTTTCTTCTATCTGCTCCTCATCCCTGTCAACCAAACTATAGCCGAAGCTCACATATATCCCTAGTTTAGCTTGACAACTTAAAATTTAGTCTTGTTGCCTCTAATACAGGACTGTCGGTCAAGGGGGATTAAATCGAGGAAACTCAGCATTACCCCAGGAAAAAGCCAATCCTCAGGTTTGAATCTCACATCAGTCCTCAGTATATGTATTTGGTATCGCTAACAATGCAGAGGGCACAAGCATGCTGCTGGCTGTTCTGCCTCATTCTCGGCCAATTGGCTACAGCCTCCTCTCCCTTCCAAATGAGCTGTTACTTGAGATCGCAGAATACCTCTTCAACCAGATCACTTATGATGCCGATATCCCCGCAGCCACAACATTTCGTGACGCTAATGCTTTCCTGCTCGTCAATCACCGACTTTATCAACTTCTCACCCCATGCTTCCTTCGAAGCGCTGTATCGAACTTTTCTTGGGGCCCTCCACACTTGTGCCGGTCTATACTCCACTGGGCAGCCGCCCATAATGGGAGCTTCAATCTCTTGCGAAAATTATTCGCCTACGGTGGCTCAAATTTGATCAATCAGGTTGATTCTCGGGGATTCTCACCACTCCTTATAGCTGTGTTGCATAATAACGCTGCAATTACAGAGTTTCTTCTAAAGGAAGGCGCTAATGTAGAATTGCACACCCCTATTCAAGTTACTCCTTTGCTTTGTGCTGTGGTCTTTAGATATCATGATATTCTTAGGTTACTTCTCGATGCTGGCGCAGACCCTGTGACAATGGCCTATCTTGGGTATACAGCATTGCATTTTGCATTTATGGACGATACCGAGGATGCCAGTTTAGTCCAAGGGGCTCTAATTCAAGCCAGAGCCAATAGAAGTGCACGGCAACCGTTGGGATATACTCCAGCCCAAATCGAAGATAAGTTGAGTGAAGCAAAGGCCCTTGGAGTCTATCCGGAGGACCTAAAATGGGGAACACCATTGTATGACCGGTTTGACTCTTGGCCTAAACTGGTTGGCACCAATAGACTATGGACGTATCATATGCCTCTTTATTCTCTTTGGGACCTGCTCACAACTGAAAAGGCTCAGCAAGAGTTTTGCCCTCCTGGCGCATCAAGGTCAGCGGAAGGAGAACGTGCCAATAGGACAGCAAACGACGATACTCGAAACGCACCCTCAACTTCCTTCCGCCTACGCCAGCAATAGAAGGACACAGAAATCGAGGAGGGGTCGGGGATTGGTAGATTGAGTGAGCACTGGGCATGTGAGCTGGGAGGTAGAGATGAAAGCATGTACTATTAACATCTACTGGAGTAAATACACAACATCTGGGGTAATACTTAAGTACATATGCAGAGTAGATTGATGCAGAGGGCTAGGAAAGTAGACGACCTTTACACATCGGGGGAAACTGCCCTACGCAGCCTCATCCCACGTGACAAACCCGCACTTGCAGCCTTGGGGTTTAAGGCGCTCAATGCATTAAAGCCCAGCAAACCCCATGCACCTAATCACTAGATTACTACGCAGATATGGTAGAGTGGATAATCTGTGAGAGTAAAGATATAACCTATTAAGGATTCGAGGGTGCGACAAAACCCCAACAAGCACAATTTCACATGAGGCAACAATAGACGAAAAACTAGAAAAAAGACCCGCTGAAAAATGAAAAAATACCATACAAAGAAAGGAAAAGGAAAATCAAATGGAAGATGGGTTTAAACGCGCCCTAGAGCGAATGTTGGCAAGGAACTGGCTTTGAATTCAGGGTAATTGTCTGGTGATTCTGGTCACCAGGCGACCAGGACGGGAGAATATGGCGCTAGCGCGCAGGAACTACGCGAAGAGGACATTTCTATACTGGTAATGGTTAAAAATCATGTCAGCAACCATTTAGAACCCCACTTTTTTGGTTGCTGACATGATTCTTTAATATCACAGTCGAATGGAAGCCATGGAATTAATTTTCATACTAGTTGATGAAGATATCACAATCAAATTCTAGAAGCCTGGATAAACGACTCGTTGTGGTTGGTCAATGGATATCAACGATCAAATGGGGGCCACGGAAATATTTCTGATACTGGCTATTGGAATTATGGCTGGGTGAAGGCCAGGGAAACACAACTAACCTCAGCTCCTGGGGAATGTGAGTTGATTATTGTGTAGTCAGACATAACTAAGTAACCTTTAGGGATCTTATAGTGGTGACAACATCAATCCAAATGCATAATCGAATCTGTAAATTCGATAATTGGTATTAGAGCTTGAGGCCCTAGATATTATTGTGTAAATGCATATAAACTCTCCTTCATGCTGGAAAGAATGAAATTTTTGATGCAGTCAATTTGATAAATATTATAGCATATCTCGGGCTGGCGCCCCAAAACAGATGTTTCTTTTGCCTGAGTCTTGTTGGAATGTCTAAGCCCCCTCCCCCCCCCCCCCTTTCCCCCCCAAAGACAACAGTTAGCATTATATAATTGCATATGCTATGCTATGAAATACAGGAGGAGAACCTATGTCTTGCCTTAGGTCTGTCTACATTATTATATGGTTAGCTTTCAAGCTTCGAATAAGCTCAGTTACCTAAAGTGCTTGTGTTGTGGGGCTTATGCAAAAGCAAATATGTAGCTCTCATAAAGGAGAGTGGGGGTGTTAAATGATACAGCGTAGAGAGAAGGTTGGTTTTGGTTGGTTTTTTTTTACCTCTGCTGGTAGAGTTCTGTGGTGATACTTTTGAGGTCTCCAGCGCTGTAAGGAAGGGCAGTCGTATTAGGATAGTCTAGTTGCATGTTGGATGGGAAAGTGTGACTCGATAGGCTATGCACATAGAACAGCCCGTCGGCACTGGAGATATCCGATTTGTAAAACAACTTTGTAAGGATTACCCTGAACTACCAGCTTCCACCAAGGCAACCACCACCTACTTATATGGGTCAAAAGCGGTGCGAGACTGCAGGCTCCCAGTACTCCATCTATGCATAACTAGTTCAAACAGCCTTATATAAAAATGCATGCCTGTATGCTACTTAAGTCATGTGAATAAAAATTATCATACATATTAAACTTGTGGATACCCAGAATGCAGCGGGCTTCCCTTGTACGCTCTCTTCCCAATAACTTGATGCTAGGCTAAAGGAAAAAAAAAACACATGCTAATAAATCGAGGAATTCCCCCGATTAACCCTCTATGATAAGTACGCCCCATCCTCATAGTCATTACATGAGAAAAGCCAATATATGCACCCCCTAACCCCACTCATCCCCTACTTCCGAATGTGTACCAGCCTACCCTAATTAAACGCCGTCCACACTGCCGCCCTCAACCTATCCACCGTTTCCCCATCTAACCACAACCCCCTCCCCTCCCCCAGCCTTTCAACAAACGCAAACACCAACCGCACGTTCCTCAATCTGTCTTTACTCCACCCTACCTGCATCGCCTTCTCCAGTATCAATTTAACATCCACAACTGTACTCTCCAACCCAATCTGCGTTATGGCTCCTGCATCCGGCGGTAACAGTAATGCCCGCTCACTCCTATCTAGACTCGAGAAGCATCCGAGCCCCATTAGCCACTCTAGTGTAGCATTTGCTGTTGTGGAAGTCATAGAAGTTGTGCTATTCGTTGCTTCGCTTGCCTCTTCCAGTGCTTGGAGAGTGGCTTGGAATACTGTTGAGGTAGATGCGTATGCGGACCTCTTGTGGACATAGATAGTCTGAGATTTTTCAAATGCAGAGACATGGTCGGGGTTATTGGCAAAATCAAGGACAATAGTCCAGTGTTGTGGGCTTGCGGTTGAAACGGTTTTGATGAGATTGAGTTCAGGGAGGAGGCAGGGTGCTGTTCTCGTGAGTGTCTGCCCAGACTTCATGGTAATTGAGATTGGGATACTGCTTGGCCTATGGGTTTCCACATCCCGAGGAACGAGACACCGAGCCTCAGCTGCCAGCACCCAGAAGTGCCGAAAGGCCTGCAAATGTGATTTATTGTCGAGAACATTATTCGGGAACAGGGGATAAAATGCACAGAATAGCGATGCCACAGCAATATTTGAGGTACCGAAAGTGTAGCTACCGCCACTGAGGAACAAAACACCGATGGCAAGATGTGCGGCAAGGTGACTGCCATATGGAATATCAGGCTCCGTACGTCCATGCAACTTTCGAAGACGCCTGAAGACTGTGAGATCCCCACTGCCTGCCATGACAGTTGACGCTGAGAGGGCAAGTAGGTCCTGGCAGTTGCGCACTGTAGCCTTAGTAAGTCGCATATCATGGTTAAGTGCTGTAAATGCCAAGTCAGCTACCTTCATAAAAATAGAAAGTATAGGCATCATGACATACCTGGGATGCTACAGAGCCGTATGAACTGATCCAAATAGTGCAATAATAATTCCTTCACTGTCGAATCGCCCGATCCAGCAAATCTCAACGCGATACTAAAGCACAGGCCGCCAATAGCATTGAAGAATGGAAGATCCTCACTATCCAGCGCCTTGATTTCTGTCAACTTGTACCTGCTCCTCATAAATGACCTGAGGTTCCTCTCAATCCACCCAAAGCTACCTTCGATCTTATCCCACATGATGAGATGTTTTGTCACTGTCCTCAGAAGGAATATATCAGGTCGAACGTAGTCACACAAGTGAGGGGTGTCTGGCACATCGACCTTCCTCGCCAGTGACTCGTCGTTTGATTTCATATACATAAGGGCAAGAGCAACGGTAGCCCCTGCTGTGGCTTTGTCTAGTTCATGCACATACTGCACTTTCTTGCTTCCCACCGCAATCTTAAGTAAGCGTTCAAGCAAGTGCATGTCATGAAGGCCTTTGAGGTCACGACCATGCCCAAGGTTAATATACCCAAGCGCAAATCCAGCAGCGAGCCTATACCCTTCATCACGAAGGCTATCTGTGGGTACGCACGAGTCATTCCGGGTATCAATATACTCAATCTCAGAAAGCATAACCTCGCTCATCCGCCTGTGTTGGGTATTGCAATATAACAGGCCAACACCCATGACACCCGCTGTCTGAGTGAGCGAAGAAAGGTTGAGCTCTGCCGACCCAATTGGTAACAATCGCATGACATGAATCGAGAGTAGTCTGGTGATCGTTGTATCCATGGTGCCCATATATGACGCAGATAATCCCAAAAGCAGACCGATAGAAGTCATGGTATGCTTGGGGGTTAGATAGTTAAAAGCATGCCACTTTGCAATAGACTTCAAATGTCCATTTAAACCCAATGCCAGCAAGAAACCTGCATGGCGATTGCTAAGCTCTGGGGGCTTGTTAAAAACAATCCAGGAAGTATCAATCTCTTTCGCCTCCTTAGATATACTTAAGCCCGATGCCACACCTGCGTGAAAGAAAGCCCAGCACACCTTCTCTTCCGTGAACGCGGCCTTATCCGCAGAGACGGTTGTATTTGTGGGTTTCATCAAGCAGCTCAAGTTGAAGCCCGCTATTGGGAACTTCTCCGTCAATAATGGAATCCTTGAGCTGAAGAATAATAGCCCACGCCCAGGTGGAATTGCCAGAGTCCTAAGAGCAACATGCTGGGCAACCTCTTTCTGAGCATCCAAGGTCTCATGCTCCGACCAGCCGAGTTCTGGCACGCATCTTGCAACTGCGGGCTTATTGGACTGTAGGAGTTTGGTAGCCTCTTGGATCCTCCTGTCTTCACGGAATATCAATCTAGTGATTGCATGGCGATCGAACTCTGCTGATCCATCATACGATCCAATAGCCTCAGTGTCAAAAGTGGTATTACATATCGTATGAACATCCCTAGTCGCTTCGTGGGACGGAGCCTGTCAATATGTCAGTACAATCACCCCAGGGCAGATAAGAGGAAGGCTTACAGTTTGCCATTTAGAGAATTCTTTTCGCGTCTTACCAGGTGCTACTAGCATCTTTATATCCTTGCGTGATACCAAATCTAACGCATGCGACCCCCAGGTTGTCGGAGGCTGCTCCTGGCATCTAGCAACTGCCTCTCGCAATGGCAGGGCAACCCCTTCTGGTAGTCTCTCGAGACTTGCCGCGGTCATTTTCTTCTTTACCATTAATGCAACTACATCGTTATGTGATTTACCTGATGTTGTCAGAGTTGCATAAAGCTCTGTTATCGTCTTAGTTCGCGGGGTGAGTTTTGCGTAGATAGGTTTTGTGAGGTTAATTGATGGGGTTCCATTGGGGTTTCCAAGGTGAGGAGGTGGTGTGTAGGAGTTTCGATGTCTAGAGCCGGCGATGGGGGAAGAGGCAGTTGGGGTGACGATATCTTGTAAGGAAAGGAATGTCGAGGTGCATTTGCCCTGCAAGGAGCCTATTAACCACTCATAAATCGACGGAGGAGGGTATGGCTCTGAAGAGATAGCATTTGGTGTAATTTTAGCTTTGAGGTTGTCAGTCGTGGGTGTTTCGAAATTAGGATACAGATCTCCCTTACACTCATCGAAGGCCCAATCCTCTACCTCCACATCCTCTACGCTGTATGCATCAACCCAACCTCGCCATCCCAACCATCTTGCCAGCTGTGCCAATAGGGGCGTCATTCGGCGGACTGACATCTCCATCGTAATATCCATCTTTAATTCCTCCCTGACCAGATGTAAGGTGATAAGTACAAGTGCCAGTCCAGTCTTTTTCAGCTCAGGGTCCTTATTACCGGATGGTAAATGTTCGTGTAGTTTTTTGCCAGCCTTAGAAGCAATGAACTTCCTTGCTTGAGCAATGGAATCTGTAATAAGGGTATTCCTCCTTCTCACACCTCCAAAGGAGTCACCAAAGATTTTAGACTTGCCTGGGGACGGCGGAAATGATGACGGCGGCTGCTGAGACTTCCTCAGCTCATTCTCTTCTTGCTCCTCTACCATCCACCCCCAGGCTGGGCTCCGAAGGTACTCAGCCCCGGGCCCCCATTCTCCTTCATCATCCAGCATCTCTTCCCATTCCAAACTAGCTACCATACTAGCACTGCGGGAGAATGTTCGTCCCTTCTTGGGCTTTTCTCGGGGCTTCTCAGGAACGTAGGGAACGCCCAAACTGAGGACCGTAATTACAAAGGCTCTCCATTCATCGAGGCTCTGGGGTGCTCCTTCACCCACAGATGCCGTAGACTCTCTCCGTCTTGAGAACTTATCCTCTTCGACGCCGAGCCCGGATCTTGATATTTCCATCCACACAACACCGATGGCCTCTCCAGAGGGGATACCTAACATAGCAGCCGCGACAGTCTTCACTGCCTCGAGTGCCAGTTTCACGACCGCTCCCCTCGGGGCTAATTGGATCCCAATTCGATGTCCGATCTTGTTCTCATCCACCACACTCACTTTTCCCCCTTCTTCAGCATAATCAAGAGCAAGGTATTTTTCCGGACTCGTACTAAGAGTACGGGTAAACCCTCCTTTCTTTCTCTTAAAAGAGCCACCTACCAGATTAGGACTCCACCGAGCAAGTGTCGTGGGTAGCACCAATGGGATGGCTGGGGACCACGGTGAATACATGATCAATTCGCCGGTTGTTTTTAGAATTAAAATCCTAGACACACCACCATCAGATATTTTCACTGCATCTGCCACATTTTGATGGTGGAAAACATCTGATGTTAAAGGAGTGTACATCTTCGCATCTGCTTTCCCGGAACTCATACGTTTTGAGAAAGAAGCCGCAGAGGTGAAGGCATGTGGAGAGGTAACCACAGTGTGTGCTCGCATGGCAAAGGTCAGTTGAAGTAGAGAGTCGTCATTCTTGTTAAATATACATAATACGACTTTCTGGTCGCTGTGTCCAAATGCATTCGATTCCCTAGCAAGTACCGTGGACGGTGCAAGCAGAGTGAAAACTTTCGGCATGTTTGGGGCCTCATTCTCAGGCACAGTGTTATACCCACTACGGGCCCCAGCGCCTCCACCCACAGCTCCCGTATCGACAGTCTTAGGATTGACTTGATAGGCGAAACTCTCGAGTTTGGTAAACAGAAGCTCGTTTCTGAGCCTGTTACCATCATTCAATCCCATATTGCCAAAGCCCAGGCCTAATCCTGCCATATTCAAATCGTTCAACAAATCATCAACAGGCGGCTCGTCATTCACTGACAACCTGTCATTTTGTTGAAAGGAGGATCCCGCAGAGGCCATGTCGCTGAATGCAAGTCTGTCCACATTCTGTGATAAATCCGACCTTGCCACAAGGGAAGATACGCGCCGACTCGCTCTCCTTGTTGGTTTATCCTCAAACTCTGCTGCTAGATCTTCCGAAGCCTGTGAGGAGGAAGCCAAAGATGCTGCCAGAGGAATTGCCCCAGGTCCAGCCCCTGCGATTGGAGTAGTAGCGCCTGTAGTAGGCCCGAATGATGACCTTCGCCTTGTAGTAGCAGTTCCGGATGAAGATCTCCTATGGGTACTGCTGGGTGCCTCCTGGGGTATGTAACGAACAAACCATATTGTGAGCTCCTCTTTTTTTATGTTCCGGGTGACTGCGAATATGACATCAGAAGACAGGAAATTCCTAGAGCCTGTAGGATCAAGGGTATGCGGTGACGAGTCAAGCTCCGAATTAGGTGAGATGAATATGAGCTCCTCATTTGGATCTATGACAGAGCCATTACTGGTGATAGCCATGCCTAAGTCCGCCAGCGGGTCTGTTAAGGAATACAAGCGGGGGAAATCCGGTCGTGCAGAGGGTAGGAAATTGAGAACAGAGGCTGACCCAAAGCTTGACCCTTGGGAGAAGGTATCCTTTGGTGATGGGCCTAGAGGCGATGACTTTATCTGTAACATGAGACCCCGTGGGGATGGCATGGCATGTTGAATCTCAAAGGGGATATGAATAACATATGATTTTCCTGAAAGAAAATATACATGTGCCTGGGTTTTGAGAAAAACCACCAGTGCTCTCGCGCGGCCTTGTGGAGTAGGATCCTCCTCTTCCTCTGTAGCCAATGCACCACCCCCACCTGACATTTGCTGTGCATAGGATTTCGTTTGTGGGAAATTCCCAAGCTGGGTTGCATATGTTCGAGACTTGGAGTTCCAGGTAGATATTCTCTTCTTCGCTGACCCAATCCCATGCCGGCCGTCCACATCGTTATCCTCCTTTTTCCGCTTCACCCCCTCTCCAGGGCCACCTTGATAAGTTGAGCGCTCAGGGTTTTCGGTGTCTTCTAGTGGTAGGGGTGCATCTGCGGGGTCGTCTGATGGGAACCATGTGAGGACTGCCTGTATCACTGGTTGCTTCTCCACCTCAAACCGGAACACACGTCGGATAACTCCTCCTTGTGACCAAATCACGGCAGTGCTAGTAACCAACAACTCTTCATTAGGGAGAAACGGTGTAGTTGTCCATGAGTATGCATTGGGAGGTACTGGGTCGGTTAAGAGGTTCTCAGAGAGACAGTACGGCAACGCTGTTGGAGTGTGAATGCCGAGAGAGGTGATTCGGGACATTTCTCGAGCCTGAACGACAAGGGAGCCGAGCAGACGCTCCGGAGAGAGGCGTCGAGGGGAAGGTGGAGCTGCCGGCCAGTAATGGAAGAACTGCTAATCAGATGTGCTGTGGCAGGGGTGTTACAGGATCCGGGGAAACCGTTGAATCAAGCTCTGGTGCGCAACCCGGTACTGTACCGGTACCAGGGACGCAACGCTGGGGCCAATTCGCGCTACACCGAGTACTGGTATCTACCTGTCCCTGCGTAAACAACAGTACCTTCTACTCCCTAAATACCTACTGTACCAGTTCGCGGGACAGGCTGAATGGGTGATGTGACTTGTGTATATACTCTTCGGTAACAACTACCTACATGCCATTTCGTATGGGCTATTAAATAACTACATAGCCATACTCTACTCAGTACAAGGGTGCCATTTCTGCTGATCCTGCCAATCGCCGCTGACAGGCTCCGCGTCAAAATTTGGGTGCTAAGCCCAAGGCTGGCCATCAAAATATTCATGTAAACAACCCGTCGCTTCGAGACAACCCTCGCTTCTTAGCCTCGGAGCCGACTTATACCTCGCTACTTGCATATCCGTTATACAAACCCAACAACGCCCGAAAAGTCGCCAATAGCCAGCCCCTTCACCCTGCCATGCTGTCCATACTGGAGCCACGACCCTCAAAGAAGTCGCAGATATTCACTCAATTCACGTATGGGTTCTATTGTCCTCCACCTTGTCTCGTTCGTTGCAAACCTTGCTGAGTATCTACAGTTATGATTTACCTCACCGCGTGCAATGCTCTAAATACTACCCCGTCTCTCCACAACCATCAAGCACTAGCAAATATGCGGCAACGCCGTCGATAGTAGTCTACGGGCATGATCAGGGGATAACAGTGGTATGGAAGGGGTTCAAGGTGCAAGAGAAGGCAGCGTACGAGGAGCCAGAGATGAACAGCCGAATACCACAAATCAGGGGATCTAGGAAAAGAGCTTCTACGCAGAGTCAAGACTTGGAGAATGCAGGGAGGAGGCGGCGACTGCGACGGGATTTGGACTCCCCAGAGGAAACGGAGGACATTTGGATGTCAAAGGGGCCCCCGACTTCGCGGCAAGCCAAGGGCCCCATTCCCTTCTCAACGGCACAGACACAGTATTCGCACAAGGAGACACACACCCAGACTGTGCATCTTGGGACAGCAGTCCACGGCCTTTCATTTCTGCCATCTACAGTTCTTAGCTCAATCACATCCAACATCTCTGTCGAAACCCCGGTTACTCTATTTGACGATGGAAGTGTACCACTATCTTCTCGTTTGCTAAGGAATAACATGGTTGTGGCAGTAATATGTTCTGATAATTCTGTTCGCCTAATATCACTGCCTCTACTCCCTACTCCTTCAGCAACCCCACAGATACTCACAGTTTCCGGAATTTCTGCCTACCGCACCCTTCCAACGGCTGTGTCCCTCGCGCTTGCCCCTACACCACCGAAACCAGATCAAGCGAGGACTGGTTTATCGGGTGCTCCATCTTATGAGTTCCTCATTGCCTCAGTATCCCCGGACATTTCCGGGCGGCTGCTCCTTTGGAGGGTCGCTCTGACAACTTCCCAATCCAAATCCCACAATGATACACCAATTCGATTTGTCAAACCAATAGCACCACAGGTGGTTCCACTCTCACACCCCGCACTGCACATGAGCTTCAATCCCAGTTCATCATCGTCTCTTTCTCGACACAACCTTCTCATAGCTGACACCAACGGCGGGCTTCGAGTCTACGACACGGATAAAAGGCAATGGCTGCTGACTTTGTACATGGACTTCCCGCCCCATGGGCAAATGCGAAAGAAAATTCTAGGAGCAGACTGGTGCTTAGATGGGCAGGCCGTTGTTGTTCTCAGTGGGGATGGGGAATGGGGCATCTTCGAACTTCATGGAAAAGGGAAATTTTTACTCTGTGGCAAGGTTGGGGAGACCCTTGAGAGCTCGAGTAATGGAAAGAAGCGATATGGGCCAGGAGGCAACACGATATTTTCTGGAAGCTCAACTGCGTCAAGTAGTACTGGTGGGGGAACCAGCATCGGAAATAGATCGATCAGAAGCGCCTTTTCATCATCAGCTTCACACCCATTACATGTACAGCCACAAATGACGAAGGGAAAGCTGGCCGTTACAGTTTTGCCGAGTTCTAGGGCAGACTTGTTTGTGGATATAACACCCAAAGGGATATCAGGCGATCATGAGATGCTAGCACTGGATTATGGCAACCAGTTAGTGGTAATACCATCGATACAAGAGACTTTGGCTGCGAAGAAGAGAGGCAGTGGGGAGAAAACGAGGACAGTGGAGCTCAGGGGTATAGTATTAGGAGGGGAGGATGTGGCGAGTTTGGATATCAGATGGCTCGTAGCAAAGAGATCTCCGACTGCTACACCAACTGCCCCATCATCGATCGCCGGATCAAGGCCGCAGAGCCGGGCTTCTGAGCTGGAAGATGTTTTTGGGAGACCAAAGAGTAGAAGAAGCGTGCGGGAAGATGACGAATATAACGATGAGGACTCATACTACATCAATAACGATGGAGATGTGGTTCACGGAAAGAGGCCACCGCCGGAGGCGGAGAAGCTGATGCCTAAGGTGCAAGTGATTGTAGGAGCTGGGTGTAGGTTGAACGTGTTCGATGTTGAGGATGATCTTCTTAATACAAGCCCAGCTTCCAAGGCACTGGTCGTGGCTAAAACTGGGTTCGTGCCGGGATTGGCGGCAAGAGTAGGCGGACTGGGAGTGGGTCCGCTGGGATATAGTTCCTCGTCTATGGTAGGGGGAATGTTTGCCTCGTCAGGACCGAATAAGAGGAAGGCTATGTTTTGAGTAGGCGTGGTGGACAATGCTTCCGTGGGTGAGCTGAGTTTAGCTTATGCGGGTCTCAGGAGATTGGGCTAGCTGTTTATCCTTTTGCCATAATGTAAATCTCCATCAATATTTTGTTCTGCGGTGATTTGATTTTTTCTTTTGGTAAAAGGGTGTCACTTCTATTCTACATGTTGTTTTTCTAGTCTCTTAATATGAATACATCATCAGTTGGTGCTTAGGCTATTGAACCTAACGAACCACGCTTGCCCATTGCGGCAATCATAGTCTGAGCGGTCGTGCCAACTAGACTAGCAGGTCGAGCCCAGACAACTGTCATGTTTTTCTTCGACGTCCACTTCCGACCGATATCCTTAACGTACATACCCCCATTTCTCGCTCACCCCCGGGATGCCAGTTGGCATTAATTTACATACGCACTATCGCGGCTCTACTAGCTATAGCTACATAACCTGATAGGCGGGGTATATCCCCGTTTTCCTGTCGTACGGGCCAGGCCATATTGAGACTCAGGCGATTATACGCCCTCCAACATTAATAGCTGAAATATGATGTATACATACATGTAGCCTAGCTATAGGTGAGTTCAAGCAGGGCTCGCCCCAGATCTAGACCTTGCAATTGACCTTGCATTGTGGTCTCTACTGAGGAATAGGATGTGAGATAGCTAATAGCTATAGATGCAGGGCCTAAACCACAACAATATCCAGTAAGCTTGCAAGATACGAAACACCAGAGTCCAGCCTGAGTTGTGTCACGTGTCTTAGTTCCCCTTAGGCGAGTCTGCCTTGAGTTTCAACAACCTCGCCTCGGCTCGAATTCCTCACCCACACCCCTTCTCTTGATTCTAATGAGTAACCTCATCATATATCAGGAGCTGTACAATGAGGTACTCAGACACTGCAGTACTGGGGGCGTGGAGATCCTGAATGGGCATGTGCTAGTAGCGTTTGCTCCCACTAGCTACAGGCGGCCGCGACCGGAGTTCCACATTCCCATTGTGATCGTGGCCACAATCACGGCTGTGGACATGTTACAATTCCACTGGCCTTGAGACTTCGAAGGCTACGCTGGGTATCTCGGTGCTTCTGGTTTGGTGGAACCGGAGTCATCGGAGGAAGATTTGAAATCTGGATTGAGCAGAAACCCTCCCCATGCCCACGCGGCAACTACCTATCCCCTGACTTTCCACCTTCATTGTGGGGCGGAGTCTGTACGACCATGCATCATATACCTCATGGTGGGTGAGTTGCTGAGAGAATATACATGATAGGAAGCTGATTCGGTATAGGGTATATATTATTTAAGCGCGAGGGAAGATGAAAGAAGAAGGTGCGCGGAATCAAGCCTGGGCTTGTGAGGCGTCGATATACGACAGCCATCTCTTTTGGGGCTTTTGGTGCTGCGTTGTCTGTGGTTTCGGCCTCGCTAGTAATCAGTACACATCCGAGTTTGATTGGATGTATTGGGCTTATAAAGTGCCATCTGGAAAGTCCGAGTCTAGAAGCTCTGGTAAATGACTTGTATTTTCTGGCCGATCCCCAAGTTGGAGGCGCTGTTGCCTCATTACGAAGCTTCGTGGTCGGCGCCACCAGATGGTTGGAGGAGCTTCCACCGATGATACATACCGAGCCATGTGACTCAGCTATCATGTATTATCAGTTCGGGCCTGAGCTCGCGAAAACTTGTGCCAATCGCTATACAGTTTTAGAGCTGTTCTTGATCATAGGGTAGGTAGTCTGGTTGGCACAAGCCTCTCGTGAGAGGGAAGGTTGATGTTTATTGACCAGTAAGAATGGATATCCTGAAAACTCATTCCGATTTCTTTCTATCGATAGGGCAGTTAGTCACATACCGCAATTAGCCAATGTTCTGCCAACTTGAATGCGTATGGTTCGCAACCACAGTGGCGGGTTTCTGCAAACAGCCGAGATATGCACAAATGTGGGGAAAACATCAGACGAAAGCTTAAGTTGCATGAAAACTCTGTAAAGAACAAGGGACTATCTGCACATAATAGCACAGGGCCAAAGGAATATTTGCAGAAAAATTTTCCGGAGTTCTCTTAGTCTGGTTGGCACGAGTTCTCTAAATCTTCCGGTTAAGGACTGAGGGTCAAAGTATTCGAAATTCGTGCGACTCAGCCGCGCACTGCCCCCGCATGGCCTTACGTCCACTATATACATAGTATGGCTCTAGTAAGCATCTTAATTACCCTGGCCTGGTTGGTAATTGTTCAGCCGCGGGGGGTAAAGTACAGTTCTTTGAGACAGCGCTGAAGTTCGAACTGCGTGGTAAAATCACGCGGATCACTACCACGGAGGGAGGGATACGACGTAGGTACGGCACGAGGAACGGCTGACATGCAAGCACCGCATGGTGGGGTGCTACAAAAGAGAGCCACCCGCTCAATAGGAAGGTTTCTGGAAGTCAATATTCCGAGAGATATCATCTGAACAGGCAGATCTAAATCACATATATATTTATATATTAGTTATCTGACGTACCGTGTCACACACATACATACCCTACCTTCCTCACTGATCACCTGGCTGAAGGAAAGGGAGGGTCAACTGAACCTACGGCACTTGGGAGAGAGAACTCACTTAAATAATAGCTAAGGTGCAAAGCGTTGGGAGAACTTACCGTTTCACTGAAGAGACAAGTACGGAGACATCATGGTAGGTTGGAGTTTTTTCCTACCTTGGCCGTTGCGGCCATTGCTCGGCCCGTCGTCTACAACATCTATTACTAAAAGGAACACATTCGCTCTGAGCCCTTCGTCACTAATGTCGCTATCTTCATTACAGCCTCCGACGATAGGGTTGAAGCTACTGCATGCAGGGGAAAATCCGGTTTTTGAGTAAGTAATATTGTAACTTCTCATAATCATTCACTATAACTCTAGGTCTGAAGCTGACGAGTCGAGCACAGTATTGTTGCAGTACATGGCCTTAACGGAGATGCCTATCGAACATGGACATGGAAGGCGACGAAGAAGAGTGAGAAGGATGTGCTGTGGTTGAGGGACTTGCTTCCCAATGAGATTCAGGACGCCAGGATATTCACTTATGGATATGATAGCATGCCTGCCCAAGTGGCCGGACGTGCGTCGACAAAATTCATCCACCAGCATGCTGAGTCGTTTCTACAGGATTTGCATGCCCATAGAGTGAGTCCTTTGTTTTGGTCGTTAATGAGTCAAGCTTGGCGATACTAACTTGCTTCCAGAAAGGTGATGAGGTTTATAGACCAATCATATTTATTGCACATAGTTTAGGAGGAATACTGGTCAAGCAGGTAGGTGATCTTGTA
>Ga0307511_10001986_pt1 | contig 21490 bp, 27 predicted proteins | sample 13_EM_MG_FD_200266 | JGI IMG/M metagenome (GOLD analysis project Ga0307511, IMG submission 200266) | Populus trichocarpa ectomycorrhiza microbial communities from riparian zone in the Pacific Northwest, United States - 13_EM | ecosystem: Host-associated > Plants > Roots > Unclassified | place...
TTCGAGGCTATGCTCGAATCTGGCGGGGAGCCCTCACTTGTGTCGCTTACGGTTCTCTTGGACGTGTACCGCCGAACCGGCAACATCGACGCAGTTCATGAGGCGTGGGAACAAGTCTGGGAGTATGCTCTGCGTCGATCTCGTGTGGATGAGCTGTTCAAGGACGAAGGCGCGGCACCGAGGGACCCGCTGTTGCGACAATCCAATTTTCTGTGCTTACCGCTGTCTATTTACATCGATGCCCTCTCCGCAGCGGGTCAGCACAGCGCGGTACCTGAAGTCTGGCTCAAAGCAAGGTCCCACGGCTTCAGTTTTGATTCGCATAATTGGAACCATCTTGCAGTCGCGCTTGTTCGGGCCGCCGAGCTGGATCGTGCGTTTGCGGTGGTGGAGCGCGTCATCCTGCCATACCAGCGCCAGAGCTTGGTAATGGCGAGCACGCGGGATCTGTCACCCCATTCGCCCTTGACACTTGACACAGCACCGCCCGCCGTGGACATCCCTGCGCCCGAACCTCCTGTACATAATCAGAAGCGGCGAGCGACTGCTGTCAAGCTTGCGACTAAGAAGTCTGGGCACCATATGGACACAGCGGGAGATCCGGACGATTTTGCACACCCGTTACATATTCTTCACCAGGTTTTACCCTCGTGGAACATGTGGCGTCCGCATCATGTTATTTTGGAGCTATTGGGAAGCGTGCTTCGTCATCTACAAGGTGGTCGTATTGTTGAGCCTGTGGGTGCCCGTTTGCAAGCTCCGTTGGAACCGGATATCCTTGTGAGCCGCGCCAAGACTGCGAGCGATACCCTCCGTCGTATCTACAAGGATTATCCATCTACGGTCCGGGCTGTGCTTCTGCATGATAGGGCCGCATCTCGGAAAAATGCAATTAAGAAGAAACTAGACGACGGGTGGAGATAATCCAAAAATCAAATCGTGCAAAGGATTACATTACTAGTTGATGATGAAAACATGTCAGCATGGATGATACACTGAGCACCGAAATTAATTGTCCAATGGAGGCTCTCATCATATGTCATCCGATTCGTCAGAGCCCTCCGACTCACCCGCTCGATGTGCCCTACGAGCATGCCCAGCTGTCCCGTGTCTGTTTCGCTAAAAAGGTCGAAACAGCCTAGTTAGCGATGGATGTGGCTCCAGCGGAATAGCAGAGGATCTCACTAGTGGCAGCTTTTGACCTTGATTGCCAAATGCAATGGACAAGGGGGTCGTATCTTTCCAGATACAGATCGTTAAAACCTTCTTTGTCAAATCGAGCTCCTACACGTTTGCATACCTGGCACTCCTGGAAACCGCTTGGCAGAGAAAACAATAAAGGGTTCTGTGAAGGTTTGTGCCAAAACGGGGGAAACGTTGGTGTGAACGCGAAGGGCACCTGACCCTGGTGTGGTCGACCTGCAAAGAGATGTGAACAGGTGAGTAAATGGGGAGAAGGCGTGCTTACTCTCCGACGTTCATCAAACGTAATCGGAGTCGGAAGGTCCCTGGTTGCACATGTTCGAGCAAAGGCAGATCATGTCATGGACGGGACAAACCTTCAGTGCGGACTGATAGGTCCTGGAAAAGAAAAAATATTCCTGGCCTTCGGTGCTCGTCTAGCAGTCGGCAGGCGTTCGAAGAAAGTGGTCCGACGAGTGTACGAGTGTAGGAATGTCGTGAAAGTGGGTGCACACTGGAGGGCGACGAGGACGATGACATGCTGTGGGCATAGTTGTGTTGATGTTGATAATAGGTTTGAGGGGACTGTTGTGGATGAACTGGTGAGCTGTACACTGTTGGATTGTCATAAGCTTGTCCTGTGATGCCATATTGTTCCTGTGGATATCTACTTTGACCTGGTGGTTGGTCAGAGGGAGAAGAGGACCGACATCATGTGTAAAGTTCACCTATGTCGAGAGGTGCTGGTGGATGAGGGCGAACTGAAGGCTCAGCTTCCTGGCCACCGTAGACACCGGCCGGCGGGTGCGTGGCTGGCGAGTACGACGAATCTGCTGGTGCCGACCAGCCCCGGAAATTGCTCGCATCATTTTCGGTGCGGAAGCCGGTTTGACTATGCCAGGCATCGCCTGCAGAAGCCGTCGGCATGCTATTTCGTGGAGCGCCACGAAGCATAGAATTATGAATATTGGAGCGGTCGGCTTGTCCAGGCGCAGTTGCCGAAGCGTAACTCCATCCGCTTGGAGAATCGGGTGAAGAGGCAAACGGACTTGACGCGGAATAAGAGATGGAATCGGACATAGATGTTCCTGCCGTCACATATGGATAATTTGGGTTGTGGTATCCAGGAGTCGTCGCACTAGCCACCATAGGATTTACTGCGGACTAGATTGCGTGAATGGTGACAGCTAGAACGTGAGGTTTCCCAGATGCAGCAATGGGGACTGACCTGTTGATCCATCGGGATGCGGGAGGGTTCAGTAGCGGAACTTGGGGTGGAATGAGAAGAAGGCGGACTAGGGTGTTCGCTGCGAGGAGAGGGGAGTGTTGGATTACTGCCTCGAAGCCTTTTCGATTTGTTGGCACCCACGGGAGCACAGCGGTCGGCCGGTGAGGAGGGGTGCATGACGAGGTTCATTTCTCGCACGCTGTCGGCCGACCAAAGGTCAACGGTGACAAGGAAAAAAGAACAGTCCACTTCGCTGGGAAGATTAGTCAGTGCAGAAATAGAGGACCAAAATGGCTCACGCCTACTCGGCGTCCACAATAGAATTGTCCTCTCTTCGGACGATCATTTTTGCCACGACGGCAGGAGCCAGCGGGCGACGATCCTGGGGACATGGTGATGAACGTGACGACCAGGGGGGGAGGTGGTGTTAGCGCACCTTGTCACCAAAGCCGCACATGCGGGCGCGAATGGGATGCTGTACCACCTCGAGGGAGTAGTGTCTGTAGAACGAACGGCATGAGAGGTGAAGACACGCGAGGGAACATTCCTCACTTGCGGCCCGACCATTGCGACCAACAGCTGTTGCTACGTGCGTCGGTGTGCCGCAGGGAAACAGACTCGGCAGTGCTGCGAGAGGCCAGCTTTTGCATGATCTTAGGGGGATGTGGAACTGGAAGAGCACTGGAAGACGGTAGCTTTAGGAGGAGGTAGATGACCACAAACTGGACGCTCTGACACTTGGAAATGAGATAAGATAAGTGTGAGGATGTTGCGGAGGAATGAACGACGGGTCAGTGTCAGCCTGCAAAGGGTCGAGGAGACGAGGGACAGGGACTGTCATGGGGGGGATTGTGAGACGGGAATATATAAGACGACGCCTGGACAGAACGTACCTTGGAATTGACTACTGAGTCATGGAATGCCGCGGATGGGGAGGAGGAGAGATTTGAATGTGGCACGGATCGCTTAGAATATTAAATTTTACGCTTGGTGTGTTGCAAGAATGATGACAACGAGTCGACGGCCTTGATTTGATCTCTCAAGTCTGTGATCTCGCTGATCGTTCGTGCAGCGTCGTCGCAGATCTCCAGACAAGCCTTGGAATCACGAAATTCAATTATCTTCAGATTCCGTGAACCGGCCAGATGAAATCCTCGAGGCCGCCAGGCAATGGGGCGACAGAAACTGACCCTCGCAGGATCTCATCACAGGATGCCGCACACAAGGGCATCACATCACGGCCTGGTCGACCCATTAGCTAAAAGTCTAATATGCACCCTAGCACGAGTGTGCAATTGAAGACTCTTCCATTGCACGGTGCAGTGGGAGGGACACACGGAAATGACCCAGGTGCCATTTTTGGCCCGCTTTCCCACGCAGCCCCAGCCCTCCCGAGTGCACGCAAGATCGCTCTGCTGGCCATGGACCAGACAGCGGCGAAGAAGACGCTCCACGAGCTTATCAGGCGCGAGGACTTGGGAAACAGGGCCTGCGTCGATTGCGGAAACCCGAACCCCCAATGGGCCTCAGGTAGTGGTCCCCGCACCACGTCCACAGTGTCACATTCTCAACTTATGCAGTCAGCTTTGCCATTTTCATCTGCCTGCAGTGCGCAGGAACGCACAGAGGCTTCGGCGTGCACGTCAGGTATTAGCCATCCCGACCAGCCGTCCGTTGTATAACACCCCACCCCATCTCCAGCTTCGTCAGATCAGTCTCAATGGATACCTGGCAGGCTGATCAGATCAAACGCATGCAGGTGTGTGTCCGTCGTGTCGCTGTGAATTACCCACACATCTCCGCGCATAGCTCGGGGGAAACGCGCCCTTCAAGCAATTTTTGCAATCCTACAGGCCCGCTGATCAAGGAGGGTACAAAGATGGTATGAATTCATCTGACATTTACCATTGCTGGGCTGCCACCCAGTATCGCGAAAAGGTCTGTTCCATTCTCTCATGTCTTCCATTGTCACTTAGGTGCCCACAGCTCGACTGCGATATGGCAGGTCGGCCCTGGTCCCCCTCGGCTCCACCGGCTCCCAATTCGTCCCCCCCAACAAGACCAGCTTCTGCTCAAGGTCTCAGAAAGTCCCGCGCATCAACGCGCAGCCCCGCCGTCGGTTCTTCAACGAGTTCCCCCCTCAACCGCTCTGCACCTCAGCCCTCGTCTGACCCGACCCGTACTGATCAGAAATCCGCTAACGAAGCCTACTTTGCTGCACTCGGTCAGGCGAATGCCGCCCGCTCAGAAGACTTACCCCCCTCAAAAGGGGGCCGTTATCAAGGGTTTGGAAACACTCCCTCACCACCACCTTCTTCCCAACATCCATCTTTCAGTCTGACCTCTGCCGCCGCCCCGTCACTGGCCGACTTGCAGGAAAATCCCACAGCCGCTCTTACCAAGGGGTGGTCCCTGTTATCCGCAGCCGTGGTTGGTGCTTCACGTGTCTTAACGGAAAATGTCATTCAGCCTGGCATGGAACGTGTCAAGGACCCCAATCTTCAGGCAAGTGTTCGCGGGTACGTATCCGAGGCACAGCGACGTGCACAGGCCGCTGGCCAGTCTGCCAACGAATGGTCCAAAACACAATTCGGTGTGGATGTTGCCGATCAAGTGGGAGGTGTGATGGGTGCAGTCAGGGACACACTTGGTTCTGGACCTCGGGGCATGGGATATGGTCCCCTTACTATCGACAATGAGGCTGAAGCGTCTGGACGATACCATGATGACACAGATGACCTTTTTTACGAATGCAACAATTCTGTGTCGAGCCCGACACAGCTTACGCCGCAACCCTCAATCACTCCGGCTACTAAAAAGGACGATGATTGGGATGATTGGAAAGAATTTTGAATACATCCATGTTTGTTATCTGTGTCTCTGCGGTTAGATATCTCTGATAGACAATCAATCGACCCAAAACTTACATAACGATAAGTTCCGTTCCGGGGTCCGTACCCCGCGTTGTTCCATTGTCTGGTGGACATGCTACACGGTAACGTCCTCACTACTCTCCTGCGGTCAGATACGCGTTGGTCTCCCTGAACTGATCGCTCGCGGCTAAAGGATGCTACCGAGAACCACCACTTGTATGAACACTCTGAGACGATGCACTAGAAGGAAGTTGCATCATGCATCCGTTATCCCATCCCTCGTTTCTGCATCATCTCCCGAGTTCCGTAAGAGAGCAGAAAGCATGGACATTCTCGTGGCGGACTTGCAGACCAAGTTGGCGCACGCCAGACAAGGGGGTGGCCCGAAGGCCGCAGAACGAATGCAGAGTAAAGGCAAGAGGCTTCCCAGGGAACGGTGAGCTCTTACCGCCGCCGATGACGCATTGAATTATGAACCGCAGACGACGTTTCATGGAGATTGTCCTTACTTCTTGACCCGAACACGCCTTTCTTGGAGCTCTCCCCGTTGGCCGCACATGACGTTCATCCTGGAGAGAATATTCCAGGAGCTGGAATCATCACCGGAATCGGACGAGTAGCTGGTAGAGAATGTATGATAATCGTCAACGATGCAACAGTCAAAGGAGGGTCGTATTATCCTTTGACGGCGAGTTCATTATTCCACCAACATGACAATATGGCTGATGCCGGTTCGAAACAGGTCAAGAAACACATCCGTGCACAGGAAATCGCACGAGAAAATCGACTACCATGTATCTACGTTGGTAGGTGTTCTCCTTATCTTCCCCGTCTCGTCCTCGACCGATCACAACGTTCTAGTGGAATCTGGAGGGGCAGCTCTGCCACACCAAGCCAACGTGTGTTATTTATTTCCGGCTTTAGAATGGCTGTCATATTATAGCTCATTTTGAAACAGGTCTTCCCAGATAGGGATCACTTTGGCCGAATTTTCTACAACATGGTAGCTCACCGATCTCCGTCCTGTTGCCCTTCTTCGCATTGATTGACCTTCGAAGGCACAAATGTCTGCTCTTGGCATACCGCAAATAGCTTCTGTGCACGGCATATCTGTAGCCGGTGGGACTGTCTTCTCCGCCTTTTACACGTCCCATGTGGGCTGAGTTCGGCGTATTCCAGGTGGTGCCTATGTGCCTGCCATGGCAGATGAAAATATTATTGTGCGCGAACAAGGGCGCATTTTTCTTGCCGGTCCCCCGTTGGTCAAGGCCGCAACGGGCGAAGAGATCGATGAAGAGACCCTGGGAGGCGGTCAGATGCACTCTTCCGAGAGCGGCGTGACGGACCACCTCGCAAGAGATGATGAGCACGCAATCGCTATTGCCAGAGGCATCGTCGGCGATCTTGGTGCTGCTGGCGGCAGTGCCGTTCCTGTGAGAAGCCCCCCTGATGCACTGTATTTTTTTCTCTCATCTTGAACGGGAACAATAATAGCCAGCGGCTTTTTCAGAAGCTCCGCTCTACCCTCCATCAGAACTACATGGAATAGTCGGCACGGATCCTCGGCAACCATTTGACATGCGAGACGTTATTGCTCGCATCGTCGATGGCAGTCGATTCAGGGAATTCAAGAAAGAGTACGGGCCCACCATTGTTACCGTGAGAACACTTGACTTTCATCTTATTAATGCAATGGCTCATTAGAGAGACCTCTCAGGGATTTGCACATATCCTCGGGTATGAAGTGGGAATAATAGCTAACAATGGGATCCTGTTCTCCCCTTCAGCACTCAAGGCAACGCATTTTATCCAGCTGTGCTCACAGCGTCAGATACCATTATTATTCCTTGTGAACGTTACAGGTGAGCGATTGTAAATTTACTACCAGATCTGGGGTTCACCGCGCGACAGGGTACATGGTTGGATCGAAAGCTGAGAAAGGTGGGATTGCCAAAGATGGCGCCAAGATGGTTCGCGCTGTAGCATGTGCCAACGTTCCCAAGTTTACAGTGATCGTTGGCGGCAGTTTTGGTGCCGGAAACTATGGCATGTGGTGATTCTATGATTAGTATTGCAAAATGATAGTGACCTGTGTTCAGGGATGGCGGGTCGTGCAGTAAGTCGATAATTGGTATTCGCTACCCTGGCCTCATTGTCGCTAGTATTCACCGCGTTTCCTGTGGATGTGGCCTGTGAGTCCTTTTTGCAGACCCGCGTGGACGGAGCTCATTCGATCTGTCAGAATGCCAAGGTATCTGTCATGGGCTCAGGCCAGCTCTCCCAAGTTATGGCTACGGTCTCAAGGTTGGCAGAATCGGTTGTGTGAAGCAAGTCCATGGACTCACCTAAAACAGGGATCCGAGCCAGCATGCGTCGCTAAAGACGGAGATCGAGTCGCAGTCGACGGCGCTTTATTCTACTGCTCGCCTCTGGGATGATGGAATAATTCAGCCAATAGACACGCGCGACGTAGTGGGCCTGGGACTTGCGCTTGCTGCTAGAGGGCGAGTAGACACGCATGGTTTAGCACATACCCGTCCAACGACACAGTGGGAGGGAGGCTTTGGTGTTTTCCGTATGTAGCTACTACGCCGTCGGAAGCAATTGAAGGGTCCTATACAATGTATTATCGATGGCACCTCTGCACTGAAGTTTACATTGTTTGAGATTGTGCGAAGCGTTCACGACCAGTGCACATGAACATTTGAGTGGCACACGACTGTCTCTCTTGTAACCCGACCATGGAGTCAGACAGGTCACCCCTGAATCGACTGTCCGCAGAGACTCGTGCCAAGCTGCGCTCGACACAAATCCTAACATCACTTCCACAAGTTGTTTCTGAACTGTTGCAGAATTCCATCGATTCTGGGGCGTCGCAGATTGACATTGGAGTGGATTGCGAGAACTGGTCCTGCTGGGTCCGAGATAATGGGTCGGGCTTCTCGAAGGATGGCCTGGCTCAAATCGCAAAGGCTTCTGAGAACGGTCGATACGGTATGTCCTGCACCTTTCTCGTCGCTAGTGTCGATACAAAGCACTTAGCTTTCTTGCAGTAAGCTCAAAAGCAAGAACTCCTGCATCATTGGAATCTGTCTCCACACTTGGCTTCCGTGGAGAAGGTGCTTGTCACAATTGGTTTGCAGCGTGGATTTCTCTAAACCTTGTACAATGGCAGCTTTGTCCTCTGTGGCGGATCTCTGCTGCCTGGAGATCGCATCTCGCACAGCGAGCTCACGGGAGAGCTGGTCCATTATTCTGAAGGTGCGTGGTCGAGATAGAAACTTTTCTTGGAAGCAACACTGAATCATAACAGGGTGGCCAATTCCTGTACGCTGGTCCTTCGATTCGTTGGCGAAGGGAATCTGCGGGAACGGTCGTTAGCGTTCGTGATGCCTTCTTTAACGTTAGTGCAGAAAATTCATGCGGACCCCGTTGCTCTAGTATACTGACTAGACGCTAGCTCCCTATCCGTCGCTTGTCTCATCTTTCATCAAGTAAAACAATTGAAACGATCCGGCAAGAAATTGAATCCTATGCGCTTGTTTTTCCGGGTATATCATTTTCTCTGGAAGATGCGGGCAAACACGAGGGCAACAGCAAGCAGTCTTATATTCTCAAAATACCGAAGGTGATTTGTTTACCCTATTCTAGCACGGGGCGGCCGCATCTCAGCTTCTCCCGATCAAGACTCGTTCCACTTTAGCTGCATTTCGGCACCTGTATGGCCGTGCCCTCACAGAGGAAAGTGCATTTACGTTTCATTGCTGTGTGGGGTTTTTACGAAACTGCAACATCCAGCACGTCGAAGAAATAGATAGCGTATCTGGGGAAGTCAGGATAGACGGGTTTGTATCGCTCGTGGGTGCTCATACAAAGGTCCTTCTTTTCTGTAATAGAAGCTCTCCGAATCTCACGGACTATTTTGGACAGGCACATCAATTTTTATGTGCGCAGTATGCAATATTTGATATCAATCGCTCACGTTTGCCCTACACAGATATCAATAAGCACCCGGTCTCATACTGTGACCTTCACAAACTAATCGACCTTCGATTCTCCTCGAGTTCTTTTGCAAAACATGTAACGAATCACGTTGGTGTTTCTGATTTTATTTATCAGCTCCTTTTCAGGCCTATGATGAAGAAGGGGAGACCAGCTTGCGGCCAGGTTGCTATTGTGGTATATTTTGGACTGTGTGGCTGCTCACATTCTCCAGGTGTTCGCCGGTCTCCTCGTAAAGGTGAGAAGAGGCCGATATACGCCCTCAACTTGACTATTCCCCCGCGAAATATCGATAATTGTCTCGAGCCAGCCAAAACGGCCACTCTGATTGATGTATGGACTGCATGATTCCACAAAGCAGTCGCTAACTGTGATTTGTAGAATAAAGATATTGTCACAGCTTTCCTTTCTTCCTTGATTCAGTCGTTCCTGGTCCGTCATGGTTTTGCACCTGGTGTGGGAGAGAATAGTACCAGCGGGAACTCAAGGACGGAGCGGAAACTAGCTGAGGCATCTTTGGTCACCGAACCCAGCACATTTGGTGATATCCCGCTGCAAACCGAGCCGAGCGAACGTGGGAGGAGTGCTACACCTGCATTATTCATCCGGCCGGTGAAGTGGCAACTGTTTATGTTCACAATCGAAAAATTGACACTTACTCTAGGAAGATATGTCTGTGAAGGCAAACTGGGAGGATCCTTCTAACGGGCAAACTTTCGTCATAAACCAACGGACCGGAAATTCTTACCCTCGCCTCCGAGGAGTGGGCAACGTTGAACCAATCGGCATTAGCTCCAGTAGTCTCATGAGAGGCAATATAACGCTCAGAGAGGGTGAGAACACTAATGAGGGGGACGACGTTCCTGGTTGGTTGCAAGAAGCGTTGGAAGTGCGTTCGCATCCCACGTCCCAGTTCAACTGTCTGACATCCTCCAAAAGGCGAATGACGCCTATGTAATCAAAGAACCGAAAATACCTGCGTTGCGCTTATCCCTGAATCAGAGTGCAGGTGATCGGAGCTACCTTGCCCAAATTCACTCGTGTCACTCTCAGCCAGGCAAGCCTAGCCAATATCTTCGACCCACTATACCGAATTCTGCTGTGTCCCATGTACGGTTCCGCAAAGAAGACTTGCAGACAGCGTGTGCCATAAGCCAAGTGGACCGAAAGTTCGTTGCCTGTCTCATTGGTGTTGATCATCAATCCACAGAGAGAAGCGAAGCACTTCGCGAAGGAGCTGACAAACACATAGACGGCAAAATACTTGTTTTAATCGACCAACACGCTGCGGATGAGCGGGTACGAGTGGAGCGTTTCCTGAGGACAATATGCAATGGATTCCTGTGCCACCATGATGGGCATGGTGGCGTCGAGATGATGCAACTGTCTCCGCCGGTCCCGGTTTTACTCACACGTCGCGAGGCTTCTCGATTATCACAAGTCCTGGCTTATCAGACAGCGTTTGAGTCGTGGGGTTTTCGCTTTGGTGGTTTGAAGAGCGTGGCAATCACAGAAGAGACTGACCTGGGCGTTCATGAAGATACTGCGTACACTCAAATCTTTGTGACGGCCATCCCCGAGGTTGTATCTGACAAGGTCGGTACTATAATTGGCGCATCGACTGTTCTCACTCTGGGACAGTTGCTGTCTGGAAGCGAACTGAGAGAGCTCATCAAGGGCTACCTTGGTGCCTTGGAGAACCAGTTGGATAACTTTGATATACCTTCACAGTCGAATCCAGGTGGCCATGAGATGGAAACACGTTGGGTGAAGGCTTTGCGATGGTGTCCGAGAGTGTTACTCGACCTGATCAACTCCAAGGCATGTCGGGGTGCGTGATATACCGGCACAGCTATCCCACTCACCTGACTCTAAGGTCCAGGCGCTATCATGTTCAATGACCCGTTGAGCCTCGAACAATGTCAACGACTCATTAGGCAACTTTCTGTCACGGCATTTCCATTTCAGTGTGCTCACGGCAGGTGCGTAAACCTTTATTAACACCCTGTGGGCGTCGAGTGGCTGACGCGATGACATTTCATTTGTCTGGCCGCGTGGCCAATACGGACCAATTCCGCACTTCATCCCTAGGCCGTCACTTGTACCGTTGACCCACTTAGCTTCCCAGGTGGAAGGGCGCAGAGCATCGGTGGTGGAGTGGGAGAGAGTATCCACCTTATGAATCATCACCATCCGTATTTGTATCTTGTGATACTTCGACGGGTTTGCACTACAAGGAAAATCAAGAACAAGAAATAGCCAATGCATGGGATAATATACTCCTGATCTGCTTATACTCTATTGTATCGGCCTTAATTTTTTTCTCTCCACGCTGACCTCCCCCACTTCCTTTGTCACACCTGTATTTGGGCTACTGCCCTCGTCACCTACATTGATGTTCCGTACAGGGCCAGTAAACCAGTGTACGCCCCCGTACACAGGGAAGTAGTACCACACTATAGACAATGTGAAGACACCGCCAAGGACGACGACGGTGTAGTTCATATCGGTCACAGTCGTGCTGGGAGTGGCAGGGAACAGGAAGACCACGTTCATGAATGTCATGAACAGTACTGCAATCACCGATATCGGAAGGCTCTGCATCGGTGTTCGGGAGATCAGCCTCCCAAGAACACGAGAAAGAGCGACTCACAAGTGGGCCAAGGCAGAAAGGGCCAGGCTTGAAGTTATTATCACCCAACCAACGCGAAGCAATAGGGATAATGTAGGCAATATAGAGAGCATTCACGGTTACCGAGAAGATCGCATTGATCGCTTGCGTGCCTGCGAATGACAGGAGGCCCAGTAGTCCCGCTGTAATGATGACAAACCAGACAGCATTGACAGGAGTGCGAGTATACTTGTTCACTCGCGAGAGAATGCTCGAGAAAGGGAGCACAGCGTCTCGAGAAAATGCGAAGGCTTGCCGGGATGCTGCGACAACCTTACAAGAATCATTGTCGAGAACAAAAACGAGTACTACAACATTCCTACCAAGCTGAAACCCATCATGTACCTGGGTAGTAAAATTCAATGTCAGCAGAGCGGAGGCGGAGAGTGACATACTGTGCAATCACTACGAACGACCAGAGTGCAAGCGTGCCTCTCTGTCCAAAGCGACTAAAGAGAATCGTGGCCATGGGCTGGCCAATTGGGCTGTTAAGGATATTCTCGGTATTGGTATCCATGCAAAAGGTAAGGGAGAGATTAACGGCTGGCATTCATAGGAGTATCAGCAGAGTGATGTGCATGGCATGGCATAGTGGTGCACACCCCATCCGAGTAGACCAGCGATGAACTCTGAACTAACCTAGACATCTAAGTACGATCTTACCAAAAAGGAAGTATGTAGCTTACAATTGCCCAAGGGACAGCAACGGCTGCATTCGAGGCTTCTTCACTGATATGAACACTCGCGTCAACCCCAGCTGTATAATTGGTCGCCATTCCATTGAGCACTAAAGTAGGAAAGCGAAATGGCTACGAACCGATCGACCAGAGGGGGTAAATGAGGGAAAGAATAAATGCAAAGCCATTGGGCCAACCATTCACTGTCGCACAGGCCTGTCCAGTTAGTGTCTTAAAACCGACGTTGAGAATGAACACCATCACAGTTCTCGAAGGTTCCAAGCGCGTAACTGGATTTATTCACGCCCTGTTTTTTAGTTACGATTGGAAGCCCAACAATTACAACTAAACAGAGGCTTCAACGAATGTCAAAGAACATATCAATAACTCGGAGGAGTGCACACCAGATATTGATAGCAATGTAGAGTTTTTGCACCCTTGCTATGACGGCGGTTGCGAGGCAACACACCAAAGCATGAGAAAGGAGTACTGCAACGAATATGCCACTAGTGATTGTTTGAAGGTTAGTGGAAAATGGATTAATAAGAAGCGTGACGCACAAGGTCTGCGCATTGGTAGTGACGTATGTTTCTCCTGAGCCAATGCTAGCCGCTGCAGTGATTTGGACAGCACAACCCCAATCGACGGAGGCTGCAGACCATATCATCATCATTATTAATAACGAGAAGTCAATAAGTTCACATCCAGGAGCGACGTGTCGGCGCGAACGGTGCTGAGCCTGTTTGTTTGGTTGGCAGATAATATACATCACTCACCAAGCCCGCTAATGTAGCCTATAGTGTTCGCATCTGCCAGCCAAAAGTCAAAGGCAAATACACACACATTTCGCGAGAGACAGGAGAAGACTTACAGCCGACTATCCAAGAAAGTAGGTTTCGCCAGCGAGGTGAAGCAAAGGTGTGGGTCCAGTAGTAAACCTTGTAGCGAGTCAAAATAAATACACAGATTATGAACTCCACTTACGCCTCCTGCTGTGGGCGCCGCAGAAGCCAGTTCGGCAATGGACATGCCGATGCACAGGACAAATAAGGATGCCACGACCCACTGCAAGATGATGGAGAGACCAGAATATCGTAATTCTGCAGGTACCAATAAGGACGAGGCTACATACCCCCCACACCATGGAAACAGGACCACCATTTGGCAAACCATAAACAAGGACCGACCTACAAGCAAGTAGTCAATTTGAAACAAACAAGAAATCTGCATATAATCAACGCACGTCATGGACGGGAACAAGCCGACTACACTGAATGCCAACCCAAACACCTATGTAGATCCGCGTGAAAGAGCAGCTCACTAAAAGTGAAGACTACACACCTCCAGAGAAGTGAATGCACGCTTGAACTCTTGCTTGTACCCGAGTCGAGCAAGTAGCTCTTCATCTCGTCTCACTATCTCATCCCTTCTGGACATGTTTCGTCTGCAATGGCCCAGAGGAAAGAATTTCGCTTTATATATATGGCGCCTGGTTCCAATGATTTAATCATCAAAAGGTTTACTAAAGTCATGTTTGGACTCCACTTGAAAATTCTTGGCCGCAACCTGGACGGCAGCACCTTGTTGACACTGTGCTACTGGACCCACACCTTTGCTTCACATCGCTGGCGAAACGAGTCTCTGTATTATCCAAACGAACATACTCAATGACCACCGTCCACATGGTCGCGTCCTGTCGCGTCGCTTCTGCAGGTGGTCTTGCGGCGGCCATTCATAATGACGTGATTGTTCTTGGTCTGGCAGCTTCCGTTGGTCCGGGGGTTGTGCTGTCCAAATCACTGCAGCGGCTAACATTGACTCGGAACAGTCTAACATATGTCTGAGCTACCAATGCAATGCACAGACTTTGTGTGTCACGTTTCGTATCCACTTATCATCCACCTCTATCCACCTACAAACATCCACTAGTGGTATATGCATTGCGTTTCTGCTTTCTCATAGGCTGGTGTGTTGTCTCGCAACCACCACCTTCATAGCAAGGGTACGAAAACTCTATATTGCTATCAATATCTGGTGCGCACTTTGTGGAATAGACTTTTTATCGAGATGATCGTTGAAGCCTCTGTTTGGTGGTACTAATCATTGGGCTTCCGATTGTGACTCAAAGGCAGAACATGGATAATGCCAGTTACACGCTTGGAACCTTGGACAACTGTGAGGCCGTCCGTTCTCATTTTTTAAGACGCTAACCAGGTGGCTCCACGGTGTAGTGAATGGTTGTCCGGATGGCTTTACATTCTTTCTTTCCCTCATTTATTCCCTCTGAATGATCGGTTTGTAGTTATTCCACTCGTCTGCCCTCAGTACTCAGTAGCACGTCGACTAACTGTACAGCGGGGTCTGACACGGGTGTTCACCCACCTTAGTGAAGAAGCTTTGAATGCAGCGGCTGCTGTCCCCCCGGCCACAGTAAGTTGCAAACCCTCATTGGCAAGATCGTGTTCAAGAGTCTAGATTAGTGCAGAGTTCATCACCGGTCTACTCGGATGGGCTGTGCACCACTGTGCCATGCTACCCACGTCGATCTGCTGATGCCTTTTTGAATACTAGCCATTAATCTCACTTGCTTTCTGTATGGATACCAATACCGAGAATATCCTTAATAGCCCAATTGGCCAGCCTATGGCCGCGATTCTCTTCAGTCACTTTTGGACAGAGAGGCACTCTTGCGATCTGGTTGTTCGTAGTGATTGCACAGTATGTCACCCTCGGCTTCCGTTCTGCTGGCGTAGAACTTATTCACTACCAGATATATGATGAGGTTCAACTTAGCAGAAATGATATACTTGTTTCTGTTCTTGACATTGATTCCGGTATAGGTTGTCGCAGCATCCTGGCAAGCTTTCGCATTGTCTCGAGATCGTGTGCTCCCTTTCTCGAGTATTCTCTCTCGAGTAAACATGTATACTCGCACTCCTGTCAATGCTGTTTGATTTGTCGACATGATTGCGGCATTGCTAGGACCACTATTACTACCGAGAAGGGGTGCCAGTGTGCCTGAGTTGCGACTATTAAGCACTTGGCGCTTAAACGTCGGTCTCGGGAGACAAACCATGTCCAGAAAGGACGAGATAACAAGAAGAGACGAGGAGCTACTTGCTCAGCTTGGGTACAAGCAAGAGTTCAAACGTGCATTCACTCCCCTGGAGGCGCGTAGGCCCTCTAAGCTAGCATTTGCCCCGGTCATGCGAATCTGAATGGGAAATCACAGGTGTTCGGATTGACATTCAGTGTCATTGGTCTATTCCCGTGCATGGCGTACGCTGCATTTCATACGTAGCCATCCGCTTCAAGTTTCAAATTGACTGCTTGGATGAAGGTCGACCTTGTTTTATGCTTTGCCGAATGGTGGCCCTGTTTCTATGGTATGGGGGGTATGTAGACTGGTCTTGTTAGTACCTCAGTTTTGCGACTCCATCCTACAGTGGGCCGGGGCATGTATATTGGTTTTCTGTGTTTGCCTGTCTATTGCCGAGTTGGCTTCTGCGGCACCCACAGCGGGAGGCGTAAGTGGAGTTGACATTTTGTGTTCTTTATTGTGACTTGCTCTAAGGTTTACTACTGGACCCACAGCTTCGCTTCACCTCGCTGGCGAAACCTTCTTTCTTGGATAGTTGGCTGTGAGTCTGATCCTACCTTTTGAGAAATGTATGAATACTCGACTATCCCTTGTGCGATAGATGCAGACACCATAGGCTACATCAGTGGGCTTGGTGAGTGATATATGTTGTCTGTGTCGATCAAACAGAGATGTTCAGCACTGGTTTATTCCAAAACATACGAACACGTCGCTCCTCTATATGGGCTCGTTGACTTTCCGCTGTTCACGATGACATTAACATTACGGTTGTTCTTGATCTGGCAGCCGCTGTCGATTGGGGTTGTGCTGTCCAAATCACAGCAGCAGTTAGCATCGGTTCGGGACAAACATACATCGCTACCAATGCACACACCTTGTACGCCACCCCTCTCATCGACTTATCATCTACTTGCTTACCTACCACTAGCGGAATATTTATCGTGATACTGCTGTCACAAGGTCTGATGTGTTGCCTCGCAACCACTGTCATAGCAAGAGTGCAAACACTCTACATGGCCATCAACTTCGGGTGCGTCCTCCATGGAATACTTTTATCCAGGTAGTTGTTAATGTCGATTGGAGCCTCTGTTTGGTGGTACTTATTGGGCTTCCGATTGTGACCCAAAAACAGGACATGAATAATGCCGGTTTCGCGCTCGGAACCTTCAAGAATTGTGAGGGTGTTCATTATCCCACTCCCTTGTAAGATACTAACAGGATGGTTTTGCCGTACAGTGAGTGGTTGGCCCGATGGCTTTGCATTCATCCTCTCTCTCATTTACCCCCTCTGGACGATCTGTTCGTAGTCGTTTCACTTCTCTACTTCAGTATTCAACTGCACGGCGACTAATTGTACAGGTGGGTTTGATTCATGTGTTCATATTAGCGAAGAAGCTTCGAATGCAGCCGTAGCCGTCCCTTGGGCTATTGTAAGTTGTATACTCCCTTCTAAGGCAAAATGGTGCTCAGGTGTCTAGGTTAGCACATATTCTATTGCCAGTCTACTCGGATGGGGTGCGCGTCATTATGCCCTGCTATGTCCATTGATATATTGATTCCCCTATGAATGACAGCCGTCAATCTCTCCCTTGTTTTCTGCATGGATTCCGATACCGAGAGTATTCTTAATAGTCCAATCGGCCAGCCCATGGCCGAGATTTTATTCAGTCGCTTCGGACAGGGAGGCACGCTTGCACTATGGTCGTTCGTGGTGATTGCACAGTATGTCAATCTTGTTCTTCGCTTTTCTGGCATTGAACTTATTCTTTACACCAGATATACGATGGGCTTCAACACGGTAGGAATGCTATACTTGCTTTTGTTGTTAGCATTGATTCCAGTGTAGGTTATCATAGCATCTCGGCAAGCGTTCGCGTTTTCTCGAGATCGTGTACTTCCTTTCTCAGGCGTTCTCTCCCAAATAAATAAGTACACCCACACTCCTGTCAATGCTGTCTGGTTTGCCGTCATCATAGCGGCACTTCTAGGTCTGCTGGCATTCGCAGGCACGCAAGCGATCAATGCCGTCTTCTCGATGCCCTTGAATGCTTTCTACATCGCTTACACTATCCCTATTGCTTCGCGTTGGTTGGGTAATAATAACTTCAAGCCTGGGCCTTTCCACCTCGGCCCATTTGTGAGTTGTTCCCCTGCATGCTCTTGGAAGGCTGATCTCTTAACCACCAATGCAGAGCTTGCCGATATCAGTGATTGCAGTGATACTCATGACATGCACGAACATCGTCTTCCTTTTCCCGGCCACTCCGAACACGAGTGCGAGTGATATGAACTACACTGTAGCTGTCCTTAGCGGGGGCTTCACAATTTCTCTGGTGTGGTACTACTTTCCGGTGTATGGAGGCGTGCACTGGTTTACTGGCCCTAAACGGAACATTGATAAAAGTGACGAGGGTGACGGCCCGAAAGCAGACGCAGAATATGTGAAATAGGTAAGGTAAGTATGGAGAAATATGGTCAACGCACATTGGTTTTCGTAGTTTCTTGCACGTTTCTTGCACTTCTTGTTTGCTCTGTGTATTTGGCTCTAGTAGGGGCACTGTACCCTGTACCCATACTTGAAGTTGTAGGTTCTTTCTGTCTGTTTCTTGATATTCCTTGTACCCACGTATAGTGGAATCACATGGTATGGATGCTGATGGCTCGTATGTGGAAACACACTCACTTCACCGCCGATGTTTCACGCCTTTCGACCTGGGAAGCAAGGTGGGGCCAGATATAAGATTCAGCGTAGGGGGCGAAGTGCCTGCGATAGCATGTCCAGGGAGCAGAGGCATCTCCATGCCTCCTCTTAGTTCAATTCCGGACAACAAAGAGTGGGTGCACAAACGCGGGGATGGACGTCACAAAGATTATTTGGGTATGTGCAGTAACTTGGTATCATTTATGAAAGTGCGATCGTTTACTCTGCAAATCAAAAACGAATTAAACTCCACGACTTAAATTCTGTCTGATAAGCAAGAATGATAACCAACGTTCGAGAACCAGTGTTGCGACGCAAGTAAAACAGGGAGCGCCAGTGTCTTGATCGGAGAAGACGACCTCGAAGTCCGTCAGGGTGAGTCCGGGTCTTGAGTTAGCTATTCAGAGATCCATTCGGCTAGGTATCGTTGAAGAGCAATCCCCTGAGCAAAAGCCGGTTTGCCAGATATATCTCAAGTGTCGCCATGGAATGTCGTCGGGAGCTCAAGTATTCTGTATGATCTTCGCCACTTTTGTGTGGCCTAGGAACAACAAGAAGTCGAAAGCAAAGCGCAATAGTTTTGAACGAATGGCCCCTGCAAGTAACGATGTATCGTCAGTAAGCCCTGCATGCAAGTTCACTAATGACGTGATGAGAGGGTACTAAACCCCGAGCACTGTGAAAATCTGGTGTTGAAAGTTTCCTATCATACCTGGTGCCACAGATAAGCCAGCTTTGCAGTGGACATGCCAATACCAGGAATGACTGGCGATTTTGAGAACCATGTAGTAAGATCATCCTTGGGTTCTATTCTAATGAAGGGAAAATGGGTCAAGGCTCGAGTGAGGCGCTTGTACTTTCCTTGCCTGGCCCTCTGCTTGCTATTGATCGTGTTAACCGCGATCCCACTGTCTGGGATGGGGTTCTGGATTCACCTAACCAAACATTTATATTGTGACAAGGAACAGTATAAGCAAATACGTATAGCTAAACCGACAAGTCGAGTAATACTAATGAGCCGAAATCTTCGTGAGAAGATCAGCCATGTGCCAGAAGGTAACCACCATCGATCGCAATCGTCTAAGAGACGTGAACACCGTGCTGAATAAAAATAGGAAATGCATACCTGCCCGTAGGCGTACTGGTTACATGCTAACACAATTTCTTCATCGCGACCCATGCGATCAGCAGGAATCTGCATCTGCCTGATCAATCGCTCGATGTCGAACTGAGATTCGTCCAACTGGGCAGAAAAGTCCGCTGTATTTCAACAGTCAAAAACATTGAAAACGAGGGGTACCACGAGATGAGCACTCGCCTGCCATTTCCGTCGGGAAGATGCCTGGCGCGATGTTGTTTACTCTGACTCGGATGGTCTTGCTCCTGAATTTATGAGCAAGCATCGTCGTCAGATGAATGGTCGCCGCTTTTGACACGTTGTATTTGATGTGGTCGGAAATGCTACGAGTGATACCACCAATGGATGAAATGTTGATAATTGAACCAGTTTGGCTGGGGCAACTCATCGTCACCGCATGGAGCAAAGGCAGAAAAGCAGCAGAAATGCGGAATGCACCGATGACATTTGTTCTGTATACATCCCCCCACTGAGCTGGGTCGTCGTTGAAAAGGTCCTCAGCGAGGGCCTGGACACTTTCGTCTTCTTTCCCTGCCTCCCTTTCCTCGAGGCCACCAGCATTGTTTACGAGCACATCGACCCGAGTCTCGTTCTTCCTGACCTCGTCGACAAGCTGGCGAATGGAGTCCTTGGAAGTGATGTCACAGACTGCGGGAATGAGTTTTCCCTGGGGATGTGCAAGAGAAGAGCCCCAGTGCTTTGCTGCCTTTTCGAGGACGTCCCGACGGCGGGAGGTAATGTAAACCTTTGCGCCATTATTGACGAAGGCTCGAGCAATCATGAGGCCGATGCCCGTGCCTCCGCCTGTGACGACGCAAACCCAGCCTTCAACATTGAAGAGATTGTTGACGGTAAACTTGGCGTTTCCAGAAGCCATTAGGAGAAAATGGGAACTTGCAACGAACCAGATAGGTATACCGTTCGTCTCTTATAAATCGAAATCATTGTCGTAGAACAGTCTCGATTGCAGTGTCTTCATTGGTGAGGTCATAGCAAGCGGAATCACAAGCAAACGCGGTCAACGACCAATATTGAAACACGGAGGGGAAAAAAACCTGGAGGGTTCCATTCTCTATGTTCACCTCCGCAACACGAGAGATTCTACAGGGAAATCTACCGCATAGTGCGCGTACCTCGATTGGTGCTCCGACCTTGAAGACTTGCACTGTAGCAGCTTGGTGAACTGTATGGGTGTAAATAGGCTGACCTTCGTCAGTCTGTTTTACCTGACCAATTGTCAGAACATTCCAACAGAAATGGGGAAGCGCAGTCCCTACTTGGATTTAGTTTTTGATTGCTACATGCCAAAAACGGACATGAATCTTGTTTTGGAAAATCCATGACGTAGTCGTAGGAGATGATCAGTGCATGGCGCAGAAGTTCAAGCTTCCAAGGTCGAAAGGTACCATTCCGATGATCCGCTAGTCGGTACAACGATTATTCTGCATACATAGATTTGCTATCCTGTCTTAGTGCATCCTCGCGCATCATAACCCAGAGGCATATCATAAATATTTGGATGAACTTCATGCTAGATGACGACGAGTAGGCGGCTGTTGTCCAGGACGCCAACAAAGCTAAATATGCCCGTCCTGAGGGTCCTCACTTCGAGCGTTATAAATATCATGCGTCAGTCCCCCGAAGATTAAGAGGGTGGGTGCCGTACCTTCCAGTTGATGTGCATCAAGATGACCGTCGTAAAGATGGAACTTCTAAAGAACAAGTAAAACGCCGATGCTATTGTAAAAGCGACTTATGACATCATACCTGGTGCCACAGATCCCAGCTTGGCAGTGGTCATGCCAACACAAGCCCGGCAGCAATTTCGAAAACCAAGTAAGATCTTTTGGTCCACACTAACGAATGGAAAGTGCATACTCAAGAGTGAAGGGCCCGTATTAGACGGCCAGGGAAGTGC
>Ga0307511_10001987_pt1 | contig 21478 bp, 24 predicted proteins | sample 13_EM_MG_FD_200266 | JGI IMG/M metagenome (GOLD analysis project Ga0307511, IMG submission 200266) | Populus trichocarpa ectomycorrhiza microbial communities from riparian zone in the Pacific Northwest, United States - 13_EM | ecosystem: Host-associated > Plants > Roots > Unclassified | place...
AAATCTACGAGTAGTCTATGAGGGTCACCCCGAGCGTCGATCCCAGTCGTCTGGCGTCGATTTAATCACGTGCCGTCGTTCCGAGTCGTTGCCCGTCGATACGAGCCTCCCGAACTTTTTACTGGGGTTGACCACCTACACAACGAACCGGTCACGCTCAAAATCTGTTGCGTCGTCTCCAAGTCATGGGTTCCGCGAACACGGCGTCACCTCTTCGCTCGTGTCGGATTCACCACCTCAAGATCCCACATGGCGCGGTGGGAGAAGACCTTTCCGGATCCTTCCAACTCTCCCGCTCACTACACACGCCAGCTCTTCGTTTACAGCACCACGATCTCCATCGTTCGGGCTGTCCTCGTCCCATTCTACGGGTTATCGCTCACCATCAGGTCACTCCGACTGACCAATTCCACCGCCGACGTTTTCGACCTTATTTGTTCCTTTCCCCTTCTCGAGGACCTAGGGTTGCTTAACGTTTCTTCCTAGGGTGGCGTAGACCTGTGGAAGGCTCCTTTGACACCACCCAAGCTCACCGGCACCCTCGACTTGGTATTGCTTGGGACGACCCACCCTGCCATACGCCAACTGTTGAACCTCCCGGGGGGTCTCCACTTCTCCAAGATCAACATGGCGTTCTCGGACAGTGAAACAGAGTTGGTGAAAGATTTGGTTTTTGCATGTTCCGACACTCTGGAATCCCTCACCACCCATTGCTGCCGTGAGTTTCTTTCAGCCCCTGTGATCGACCAGCACCTCACTGCACTTCGCGGACCCAGGAGCATACAGAGTGGTTCCCCATGACCTCTCCAAGGCCACAAAGCTCAAACGAGTACGGTTTCTGCGGACAGGGATGAGATTGTTCGCCCAGTGGATCACCGAGACGCTCCAAACTGTCAAATCCAAAAACCTTCAACACATCATCGTCCACCTCGATGCCCTCGTAGACACGATCATGGAAGACGATCATCAGCAATGGAAGGACCTTGACCGGCTGTTGGTCCAATTCTGGTCAATTCGCCCTCGGGTCACGCACGAGGCGACGAATCTGAGAGATTGGTTGCCGACTTTATTGCCAGAGTTAACAAGGAGAGAACCCGTCGACCTGGTCCAGATCTAAGGCTTAGAACAGTAACTATGGCGAACATTTGTAGCAGATACGACTATTTCTTCTCAATGGATGTGATCTCCTACGTTAATCATAACTGCGTTTGGACGGTTGAAGGGGTATTGGATGCCTGGTTATGCAGATACGTGGTAGTAGTCCCTCCAAGGGAGCGGCGAGCAAAATGCAGGTGCACCGTACGATGGCAATGGCCTGCCAGTCGTTAGAATCACTCTGCTGACGGATATGTACATTGCAACAGGAAACCAGAAGATGGGTATAGCCACAAACTTTCAAACGATAGGATGTATTCCAGATAAAGGTGTAAATGTTACGAGATGCGTATTGGAATGGTATCCGGGGAAATCGGGGTGGATGAAAGGATAGGTGGGAGAACGGGCTCCAATGTTTACCCCGTATACCCTGAGTGCGAAGGTCGGTCACAAGCGGGCAGAATAGCCGTCAGCTCTCAAGATCTCCGGTCGGTCAAGTCTTTTGGTGGGCAGTCTACACACGGGTTCGGTTTGGTTCCGGGGAGAGGCCGCAGAGCCAGCGTCTAACTGCTTTCGTTGGAACCACGATCATGTCTTGCATTCTTCCACCAGAGATACTCGATCTCGTCATCGACCACCTTCACGACGAGCGGGCCGCACTCAAAACCTGCTGCGTCGTCTCCAAGTCATGGGCACCGCGCACCCGAAGCCACCTCTTCGCTCGTGTTGAATTAAACGCCTCAAGATTCCACATGGACATGTGGAAGAGGGCCTTTCCCGATCCTTCAAACTCTCCCGCTCACTACACCAGCACTCTCTGTGTTTCCAACCTTCAAACCCTCACGATCACGAATAGGCATGTGGGCAGCTGGATCCGCACTTTTCGCAATGTCGCCCACCTGGAGTTTTTATATGTCGGTCCGGCAGCCCTCATCCCATTCTACGGGCTATCGCCCACCGTCAGGTCACTCCGCGTGGCCCATTCCACCGCCGAGGTTTTCGACCTTATCTGTTCCTTTCCCCTTCTTGAGGACCTGGCGTTAGTTGCCCTTTCTTTCAAGAGGCGCGTCGACCCATGGAACCCTCCCCCGACATCACCCAAACTAACCGGTTCCCTCAACTTGAGGGCGCTCGGGACGGTCCCCCCTGTTGCACGCAGACTGTTGGATATCCCGGGTGGTCTCCGCTTCTCCAATATCAAAGTGGTATTCTCCGACAATGAAGCCCAGTCGGTGAGGGATTTGGTGCTGACGTGTTCTGACACCCTGGAATCACTCACCACCAGGTATTTCCCCTCGGGTGCGTTTTTTCAGCCCCCGTGGCTGACCAGCACCTCATCTCTATTTGCAGAGGCGGGCATACCCGGGATGGTTCCCCACGACCTCTCCAAGGCCATGAAACTCAAACGCATAACGTTTCTGCAGACAACGATGGGGTCGACCGTCCAGTGGATTACCATGGCGCTTCAAACCGTCGTGTCCAAAAACCTTCGAAGCATAACTATCTGCGTGGATCGCTTCGTTCTAGTAACGGTCGGGGAAGCCGCTCATCAAGAATGGAATGACCTGGACCGGCTGTTGGTCCAATTCTGGAACACACACTCGATTCGCCCGCGGGTCACGCGTCTGGTGGGGAAGGATATGAGGGATTTTGCACAGAGTTTGTTGCCGGAGCTAACTAGGAGAGAACTCGTTGACCTGGTCGGTATCTAGAATGGTAAAAACATGGCGGCCGTCGTGGCGGGTATGGCTGTTTATTCTCTATGTATGTGATCCCTTGTGTTAATCACATCTGCGTTTGAATGGCTGAAGGGGTATTAGGATGCTTGGTTATGCAGATACGTGGCGGGAATGCCTCCAAAGAAGCAGCGAGCGAAGGCAGGCGCGCCGGACGATGACAATGGCCTGCTGGTCGCTAGGACCGTCCCACCGTATAACTTACTACGGTCAGGGATCTGCTGCGGCCGACATTGCAACGGAGAACGGAAGGGGATGGGTGTAGTCACGAACTTTCAAATATTGAGCTGTGCCCAAAGTGTAGTCGTAACCATTACGAGACGTATACTGGAATTGCATCTGAGGAATAGGCGAGAGAACAGTGGGCTTCATCTGACCTCTCAAGTTCGAGGGCTCCGCTGGTCGATCGAGACTTTCGGTTATCTTTAGCCGTCGCTTCGGTCCCGAGAGAGCGTGCGATTGCTCGAGTAGGCAGGCTGGCGTCTAACGGCTTTCGTCGGACACCACGATGTCCTGCGTTCTCCCACCCGAGACACTCGATCTCATCATCGACCACCTCCACGATGAACGGGCCGCGCTCAAAACCTGTTGTATCGTCTCCAAGTCATGGGTACCGCGTACGCGAAGTCACCTCTTCGCTTGTGTCGAATTAAACGCGTCAAAATCCCACATGGCACGGTGGAAGAAGACATTTCCGGATCCTTTCAATTCTCCCGCTTGTTACACCAGCACTCTCTGTATTTCTGACCTTCCGACCCCCACGGTCACGGATACGGACGTGGGCATCTGGATCCGTACTTTTTGCAATGTCGTACACCTGGAGCTCTCGTCCGTCGGTCTGACCGCCCTCGTCCTACTCTACGAGTTATCGCCTACCGTCAGGTCGCTCCGCTTGACCCATTCCACCACCGAGGTTTTCGACCTCATTTGCTCCTTTCCCCTTCTCGAGGACCTCGAGTTGATCACCCCCGCTTCCGAACGCGACACAGGCTCCTGGAACATTCCTTCGACATCTCCCAAACTCACCGGGACCCTCGCCCTGAGGACGCTTGGGACGACCACCCTCATCACGCGTCGGCTGTTGGACCTCCCGGGCGGTCTCCACTTCTCCAAGATCGATGCGATGTTCTTCGAAGATGAAGCGGAGTCGGTGAAGGATTTGGTGTTGGCGTGTTCCGACACCCTGGAATCTCTCAGCACTCTCTGTTGTCCCTCGTGTGCGTCTCCTTCAACCCCTATGACTGATCAATACCTCACCGCCATTCACAGACGTAGGCACACCAATACTAGTTCCGCTTGACCTCTCCACGGCCACCAAACTCAAACATGTCAAGTTTCTGCGGACAAGGATGAACTCGGGCGTCCAGTGGATCACTACGACGCTTCAGACCGTCAAATCCAAAAACCTCCAACATATCACCATCAATCAAATCGGTCCCTTCCCAGGAACGATTGGGGAAGAGATTCATCGGGGATGGAAGGACCTCGACCAACTACTGGTCCGATTCTGGAGTTCGCACTCGATTCGTCCTCAGGTCGTGTACATGGTGGGGAATGGAGGGGAACTGAGAGATTTGTTGCCGAGTTTGTGGCCGGAGCTAACGAGGAGAGGGCTCGTTGACCTGATCGAGGTCTCTTAGGACGGTAACAATACGGCGATTGTTGTGACAGGTATGGCCATTTCTTTTCTATGTATGTCATCTCCTATGTTAATCGCGTTTGTATTTTGACAGCTGAGGTAGTATAGAATGCCTGGTTATGGGTAGGATGAGAATCGTAGTAAAATAACAGCAAACAACCGGCGGGTGTGCTGCGCAAGGGACTGCGACCGACGACACGCCGGTCGCTAGAATAGCTAATTCCGTACTCCGCCAGGGTGATATCATACCTGGATAACCCACCGTCAAATCTGTACTCCGCGGGTGAGATGTACCTTCTGAGGCCCCGCCAAATGCCTTCTCTACCGAGTTTGGTTCATTCAGTGGGAGGCGAGGAGGAAGGAGAAGTTGGTCAATGTTTGGGTGTGAGAGTCGTTCACAGGGATCGAGCATAATATGGCGTCATACCGTTTGCAACCTTCCTGTTGTAGGGGTGCGGAACAGGACCGGGGAATTGTTCTTGAGGTTCCTGAATGGTATTGGGAAGGAGTCCGGAGTTCGATGGTTCTCGCGATCGACTCGGTCGAACCCTAGACCGAGTGGCATGTTATTTGGGATCAGTGCGACCCATGGTTAGTTGTCACTGAGAGGGACACGATCGAACTTGGCGCCATGGAACGGAGTGCCGTTTCTCGCCATTTAGCGGCAGGCGCGTTTTCCAAGGCGAGTTGGTGAATACCCCGAGTAAGTGCTTGAAAGGTATCCGCCAGGAAGGGCTGGCGGAACATGAGTTGGCGGTGGTGGAAATGCGCTGTCGGTTTTGCAAGAACGAGCAATGGGGGGGGGATGGTTGGAGGATTCAATAATTACAGCTTGAGGGTCCAGAGACGGATGGTTTCCGAGCCAGTTGAGATGCAGGACTCTCGATGGGAGCACGTTTTTGAGTACAGGGTAGATTTCCAACGGGAATGCCTTTGAACATTCAGTGCCGAAGCGCGTTTTGTCAACGTCTGTGCAATCCGACCAGGTCCACAACGAGGTGTGCGGAGTGGAAACGTCCCCCTAGCAACGACATCGATGTCGGCGTGGTATGGCGTGAGGGTCGTTGGGAGTGAAGGTGGCCTTCATCTAAAACATGGAGTTCGTCAGCCGCCGTACTTCACGTAAAGGCGCGTAACGGGAGTCGCAAATCCTAGGTTCACCTTTCAGCGAGAGTCATACATCGTAGCTTCCTTCTGGCAACAGCACAAGGGTGGATGCTAGGAGGAACTTCGACTGGTGGTATTCTTCTAACGGAGATGGGCATCGCGATGGGTGTCCAGAGGGGGAGGTGGCACCACGAACTTTCAACCAATGATGAGATATGTAGACGTAGGTTTCACGAGATATCGGAATGGTCTTGATGAAAATCCTGAGGGTAGGTCAAAGGACAGGCGACAAGGCAGGATCCGGTTCGTGAGCGGAGATTCTGACCAGATACCATGTTCCAAAGCGAAGGTTATTCGCAAATAGGCAGGAAAGCTCTCGTTGCTGTCGGTTAACCTTCGAGTCCTTCAGCGGGTGGTTCGGGAACGGGTTCGATACCGCAAGAAAGTGGACGGATTTATTCTGCGTACGCGTCGTCGGAGTTGATGTTGGATGCAAGCCAGCGTCTAACAGTTTTGGCCAGAACCGCGATGCCTCGCTCCCTCCCACCAGAGATACTCGATCTCATCGTCGACCATCTGCACGGCGAACCTGCCACACTCAAATCCTGTTGCGCCGTCTCAAAGTCATGGGTTCCTCGAACACGACGTAACCTGTTCGCTCGTGTCGAATTAAACGCACATACATACCACATTGCGCGGTGGAAGAAGACCTTTCCGGATCCTTTCAATTCCCCCGCTTGCTACACCAGCACTCTCTGTATTTCCGACCTCCCGACCCTCACGGTCACGGATGCAGATGTGGGCAGCTGGATCTGTACTTTTCGCAATGTCGTACACCTGGAGGTCTTGTATGTTGGTCCGGTCGCCCTCGTCCCATTCTACGGGTTATCGCCTACCGTCAGGTCGCTCCGCCTGACCCATTGCACCCCCGAGGTTTTCGACCTTATTTATTCTTTTCCCCTTCTCGAGGACCTAGCGTTGGTTGGCCTTCTTCCCGGGAGTCGCGTAGATGTATGGAACCCTCCGCCGACATCACCCAAACTCACCGGTTCCCTCAACTTGAAGACACGTGGGATTGCCCCCCCTGTTGCACGTAGACTGTTGGATCTCCCGGATGGTCTCCGCTTCTCCAGGATCAATGTAGTGTTCTTCGACGATGAGGCCCAGTCGGTGAAGGATTTGGTACTGGCGTGTTCCGACATCTTGGAATCCCTCACCACCAGTTATCGCCCCTCAGGTGCGTTTTATTCAGCCCCTGTGACTGGCCAGTACCTCACTGCTATTTGCAGACACAGGCACACCCCGGATGGTTCCTCACGATCTCTCTAAGGCCACAAAACTCAAACACGTATGGTTCCCGCAGACAGGGTTGTGGTCGAGCGTCCAGTGGATTACCATGACGCTTCAAACCGTCAAATCCAAAAACCTCCGAAGCATAACTATCTACGCGGATCACTTCGTTCCAGTAAGGGTCTGGGAAGCGGCTCGTCAGGAATGGAATGACCTGGACCAGCTATTGGTCCAATTCTGGAGCACACACTCGATTCGCCCGCGGGTCATGCATCCAGCAGGGAGGGATTTGAGGGATCGTGTACGGAGTTTGTTGCCGGAGTTAACTAGGAGAGAGCTCGTTGACCTGGTCGAACGGTAGCAATACGGGGACCATCGTGGCGGGTATGGCCGTTTATTCTCTATGCATGTGATCTCCTGTGTTAATCTTATCTGCGTTTGGACGGCTGAAGGGGTATCGGGTACTTGGTTATGTAGATGCGTGGCAGGAATGCCTCTAAAGAAGCACCGAGTACAAGGCAGGCGTGCTACACGATGGCAATGGCCTGCCGGTCCTTAGGCACACCCCACCCCGCAACTCGATACCGTCAAAAGTTTACCGCTGCCGATTGCAACGGAGATCGGAAGGGGATGGGTGTAGTCACGAACTTTCAAGTGATAGGCTGTATCTAAAATATAGTTGCAAACATCACGAGATGTATATTGGAATGGTATCTGAGGAAATCGGGGTGGATGAAGGGATAGGCGAGAGAATGGGCTTCAATTTTTAAAAGTGCTTCTCGTACACCACTCTGAGCGCGGCGAAGGTGCAGAATGGCCCTCGGTTCTGAAGACCTGACCTCTCAAGCTCGAGGGCTTTGGTCGGTCAAGATTTTGAGTGGGTAATCTACCCATGAGTTTGGTTCGGTCCCGAGAGAGCGGGTGCGATTACTCGAGCGAGCAGAGCCAGCGTCTATAACGGTTTTTCTTGGATACCACGATGTCCTGCGTTCTCCCACCAGAGATACTCGATCTCATCATCGACCACCTCCACGATGAACAGGCCGTGCTCAAAGCCTGCTGCATTGTCTCCAAGTCATGGGTACCGTGCACCCGAAGCCACCTCTTCGCTCATGTCGAATTAAACGCATCAAAATCCCATATGGACCTCTGGAAGAAGACATTTCCAGATCCTTCAAACTCTCCCGCCCACTACACCAGCACTCTCTGTATTTCTGACCTTCCGACCCTCACGATCACAAATATATACGTGGGCAGCTGGATCCGTACTTTTCGCAATGTCGTACACCTGGAGTTCTTGTATGTTGGTCCGGAAGCCCTCATCCCATTCTACGGGTTATCGCCCGCCGTCAGGTCGCTCCGCATGGCCCATTCCACCGCCGAGGTTTTCGACCTCATCTGTTCCTTTCCCCTTCTCGAGGACCTCGAGTTGATCACCCCCTCTTCCGAGAGCGACACAGACTCCTGGAACATTCCTTCAACATCCCCCAAACTCACCGGGACCCTCGACTTAAGGTTGCTTGGGGCGCCCACCATGACCCATATCATACGTCGGCTGTTGGACCTCCCAGGCGGTCTCCACTTCTCCAAAATCGATGTCATGTTCTTCGACATTGAAGCGGAGTCGGTGAAGGATTTGGTGTTGGCGTGTTCCGATACCTTGGAATCCCTCAGCACTCTTTGTTGCCCCGTGTGTGCGTCCCTCTTCAACCCCTGTGATTGATCGATACCTCACCGCAATTCGCAGACGCACGTGCGCGAATAATGGTTACACATGACCTCTCCAAGGCCACAAAGCTCAAACATGTCAAGTTCCTGCGAACAATTCGGAATTCGGGCGCCCAGTGGATCACCACGACGCTTCAAACTGTCAAATCCAAAAACCTCCAACACATCACCATCAATCAAACAGGTCCCTTCCCGGGAACGATTAACGAAGAGGTTCATCAGGAGTGGAAGGACCTCGACCAGCTATTGGTCCAATTCTGGAGTACGCACTCGATTCGCCCTCAGGTCGTGTACACGGTGGGGAATAGAGGGGATGGACTGAGGGATCTGAGAGATTGGCTACCGAGTTTGTGGCCGGAGTTAACGAGGAGAGGGCTCATTGACTTGGTCGAGGTCTCTTAGAGAACGGTAACAATATGGCAATTATTGTGGCAGGTACGGCCATTTCCTCTCTATGTATGTCGCCTCCTGTGTTGATTGTGTCCGTATTTGGGCAGCCGAAGTGGTATAGAATGCCTGATTACGAGTGGGTGTACGTATTTGAGAATCGCAGTAAAGATGCAGCCAAAAAACAGCGAGCAAACGGAGGCATGCCGCGCAAGGGCCAACCAACGACGACACCTCCCATGGCCTGCTGGTTACTAAAATAACCAATTCCGTTAGCTCCGCCAGGTGGTATCCTACCTGGATAACCCACCGCCTAATTTATACCCCCCGCGTGAGATGTAGCTTCTGAGGCCTTGCGCTGAACGCCTTCTCCATGGAGGTGGGTTCGTTTGTTGATACAGACCAGGCTTCTAGTATGATATATGGAATAAAAATCCTTTAGCACTGCGCCCACTGCCGCGTTTGAGATATTCTGTTCGGGGTGCGGGGAGAGGAGGTCGGGGAGGTCGGTCAATGTGAGGGTGTGAGGGTCGATCGCAAGGATGTTGTTGTAGTTCTTGACGAAAGGGGAATATCGTGGGGTTTGTCCGATTTTTTCCAAGGCGAAGTTGTGAGGACTCCGAACAAATGTAACTTCGTAACCACAGGAAGCCCCTGCCGTTGGGAAGGGCGGGTGGAATATTGGGGGGTTTCCCAGGTTTACGAGGATGAGAGTGTAGGGATAGAGGGAGCGCCTGGTGGGTTCAACGACTGCGGTTTCACCCTGGGCGGATCTCCAATGTGAATGTCTTCAAACCTAGATGCGCGAGGTGGGAGTCTCACTCTAGCAACGAGATACGTAGATCGGCGCGATTAACTCTCGGTCCGTGCTGGAATGGTCCGGGGGAGGGGAAGGCCATTGGGGGTGAAGGTGTCCTTCATTGGCCGAGCCAGGCTCAGCCCTCCAACAGGTCTTACTCAAGAACATCCACCTAAGAACACGGAGTCCATCAGCCACCGTGCATCATGTAAATGTGCAGCTCATTACGCGTCACGGGAGTTATAAATTCTGGGCGCACCTCCCAGCAAGTCATACACTGTAGTATAGGAGTCGAGATTGAGAGGAGCTTCGACCATGGTGTGATTTTCCACGCTAACTCAGATGGATGTTGCGATGGGAGTTCAGAAGGAGAGGTGGTGTCGCGAACTTTCGACCAATAGGCTGCATTGAAGGCATAGATGTGAACTTTGCGAGATATTGGAACGGTCGGCGCGAAAATCCTGAGGACGGTGAAAGGGGAGACGATTCGGTTCGTGAACAGAGAATCTGACCGAACAGCGTGTTCCACCGGGAAAGCTATTCACAAACACGTACTGGGGGGCCCTGGTCGGTTAAGGTCCGAGTCTTACAGTGGGGAGTCTCGGAATGGGTCTAGTATGGCAGGAAACCGGGTGGATTTGTCTTGTGCAGCGGCGTCATGGAACTCGTGGGCGTTGAGCGCACATCCCAGCGTCTAGCAGCTTTGGTCAAAACCGCGATGTCTCACTCCCTCCCACCAGAGATACTTGATCTCGTCATCGACCACCTACGCAACGAACCGGTCACGCTCAAAGCCTGTTGCGTCGTCTCCAAATCATGGGTTCCGCGAACCCGAAGTCACCTCTTCGCTCGCGTCACGCTCAACGCCAAAAAATCCCATATCGCACTGTGGAGGAAGACCTTCCCAGATCCGATTCCAACTCTCCCGCTCACCACACCCGCACTCTCTGTATCTCTGACCTTCCGACCCTCACGGCTGCGGGTACGGAGGTGGGCGGCTGGATCCGTACATTTTGCAATGTCGTACACCTGGTATTCTCGTATGTGGGTCCAGCTACCCTCGTCCCATTCTACGGATTATCGCCCACCGTCAGGTCACTCCACCTGATCTATTCCTCCGCCCAGGTTTTCGACCTTATTTGTTCCTTCCCCATTCTCGAGGACCTGGTGTTGATTTGCAATCCGTCCACGAGTGATGCGGACGCATGGAACGCTCCTTTGACATCGCCAAAACTCACCGGGTCCCTCGACTTGAGGATGATTGGGTTGCCCCCTCCTGTCGCACGTCGACTGTTGGAGCTCCCTGGTGGTCTCCACTTCTCCAGGATCAACCTGGCGTTCTTTGATAATGAAACCGAGTCGATGAAAGATTTGGTGTTGGCGTGTTCCGATACCCTGGAATCTCTCACCACCCGCCGTTATTGCCCTTCGTGTGCGTTTCCCTCAGGCCCTGTGACTGACCAGTACCTCATCATCATTTGCAGTCGTAGGCGCGTTCAGGGACGTTCCCCTTGACCTCTCCAAGGCCACAAAACTCAAACATGTAAAGTTCTTGTGGACAAGGATGAGGTTGACCATCCAGTGGATTATAATGACCCTCCGAACCATCAAATCCGAACACCTTCAAAGTATTGTCATCTGCCCAGATAAGAAAGATCCAGAGTTTTGGGAGGTGGATATTCAGGAATGGCTGGACCTGGACCAGCTGTTGGTCCAATTCTGGAGTACACATTCGATTCGCCCGCAGGTCATATATGTGGCAGAGAGTAGAGGGAACGATCTGAGAGCTTGCGTATCCAGTTTATTGCCAGAACTAACCAGGAGAGAACTCGTTGACTTGTCAAGATCTCCTAGAACGTAACAATATGGTGATCAACGTGGCGAGTATGGCTGTTTCTTCTCTATGCATCCTGTGCTAATCATATCCGCAGGTCGCTAGAATCACTGCATGCGACTCATTACGCGTTAGGGATTTTCCCCTACTGACAATTATGGACATTGTAACGGGAGTTCGGAAGGAGATGGTTGTAGTCACACGAACTTTCAAGCGATAGGGCGGATTTAGAATGTAGGTGTAAACGTTATGATATACTTGTTGAAATGGTATCCAAGGAAACCAGGGTGGATGAAAGGATAGGTGAGAGGATGGGATTCGATTTGTAAAAGTGGTTCTTGTACACCACGTTCCACCGTGGGTGCGAAGGTTGTTCACAAGCGGGCAGAATACTAGACCTCAGTTCTGACCTCTCAAGGGCTTCGATCGGTCATATTTTCGGTGGGTGGTCTACACCAAGTGGGGTTCGGCGCCGGGAGAGTGGGTGTAATTGATTGTGTGGGCGTCTAGCGGGTTTGGTGGAACCACGATGTCTTGCGTTCTCCCACCAGAGATACTCGATCTCATCATCGACCACCTCCATGACGAACGGGCCGCGCTCAAAGCCTGTTGCGTCGCCTCCAAGTCATGGGTCCCGCGAACACGGAGCCACCTCTTCGCTCACGTCGAATTCGATGTCTCGAAAGCCCACGTGAAGCTGTGGGAGAAGACCTTTCCGGATCCTTCCAAATCTCCCGCTCACCACACACGCGAACTATTCGTTGACGGCATTCACGGCACCCCGGTCATTAGCGTCGTAGGTGCGGGTGTAGGTAGTTGGATTCAAGCCTTCTCCAACGTCGTACACCTGGAATTCTCGCGCCTGGATCAGGCTTCCCTCATCCCATTCCACGGATTATCGCCCGCCGTCAGGTCACTCCGTCTGGATCATTGTACCGCCGAAGTCTTTGACCTTGTCTGTTCCTTTCCCCTTCTCGAGGATCTGGCGTTGATCAATCCCTACCCCGAAAGAGACGCAGGTGGATGGACCGCTCCTTCGACATCTCCTAGACTCACTGGGTCCCTTGACCTATTGACGTTTGGGGTGGCCCGGTTTACCACACGTAGATTGTTGGACCTCTCAGGTGGCCTCCACTTCTACAGGATCAACATGATGTTCACCGGCAACGATGAAGCCAAGTCAGTGACAGATTTGGTCTCGAGTTGTTCTGACACCCTGGAATCCCTCACCCTCCGGTGTTATCTCCCGGGTGCGTTTCCCTGGGCTCCTGTGACCGATCAGCACCTCACCGCTTGCGGACGTAGATGCGCATAGGACGGTTTTCGTCAACCTCTCCAAGACCACAAAACTAAAACACCTGAATCTTCTGTGGACAGATAGGAGGTTGACTGTCCAGTGGATCACCACGACGCTCCGAACCGTCGAATCTAGAAACCTTCAAAGCATTGCCATCTACGCGAGTGACAACATTCCAGGAACGATTGAGGAAGAGGATCATCAGGAATGGAAGGATCTGGACCGGCTGTTGGTCCAATTTTGGACCTCCCACTCGATCCGTCCACAGGTTCTGTATGCGGTGGGGGAGGGTGGGAGAGATTTGAGAGGCGATGCACCAAGTCTGTTGCCAGAGGTGACTAGGAGAGGCCTCGTTGATCTGGTCGAGATTACATCCTACGACTATGTAGCGGTACGGTAATCATTGTAGCGGGTACGGATGCATGTGATCCCAGTGTTAATCGTGTCTATGTTCTGGCGGCCGAAGGGTATATGATGCTTGACTACGTAGATACATGGTGTAAAAGTAGACATGCGTGCGAGGATAGCAAGCTAAAGAACGGTGAGTAAACGGCGGGCGTGCCGCGCAAGGGATAGTAACAGACAACACCCCCCATGACCTGCTGGAATAACCAATCCGCCAACTCCGCCGGGATGGTATTCTGCCTGGGTAACCCACCGCCCAATTTGTACTCCGCGCGTGAGATGTAACTTTTGAGGCCCTGCGCTGAACGCTTCTCCATGGAGGTGAGTTAGTTCGTCGATACGGACCGGGTTCCTGCTATGATATACGGGGTGGGTTCTGGCGTTGCGCCTGCTATCGGATTTGAGGTATTCCGTTCGGGAGGTGAGGAGACGAGGTCGGTCGGTCGGTCAATGTAGGGGTGTGAGGGTCGATCGCAAGGATAGCGTTATCGGACGTGCTGTGGTGTCATACTGTGTAAATGCAAGCTTCCTGTTGTAGAAGTGCGGGACGGGACCGGGGGACGTGTTCTTGAGGTTCCTGAAGGGTATTAGGAGGGAATCTGAATTTGATGTTCCTCGCAACTGAAGTCGAACCCCGGACCGGGCGACGTGCCAGTGAGGATCAGGGGGGCTTCAAGCTGGTGAAATCCATTGACTTCGCGATGGTGGTGGGCGGCTTCAGACGAGGGGGAGGGGAGCGTGAAAACATATCCAATGGTTGGTTGTCGCCGAGGAGAGGGATGTGATTGGAGAAGGCGGGGAGCGGAGTCCGATTGTTTTGCCACTGAGGTCTGGCGGAAGGCGCACGACGTCCACCCGATTTTTCCAAGCCGAGTTGGCGAGTACCCGGAATAAGCGCAACTCGCGCAACCGTGCGAGGCATTCGCCAGGAATAGCCGGTAAAATATTGGGGAGGGGGGGGGGGCATTTCCAGCTTTACAAGCATGAGAGCGTGGCAGTGGGGGAGGGGATTTGATTACTGCGGTGTGAGGGTCCAGAGATGGATAGGTTTCCGAGTCAGTCGAGGTGCGGGGTTCTCAGTGGGAGTGCGTTGTTGAGTATAAGGCAGGTCCTCAACGGGAATCTTCGAGAACTCTGCGTAGAAGTGCGTTTTGTCAACATCTGTGCAATCCGGCTGGGTCCACAACGAGGTGTGCGAACTGGTAACCTCCCTCCAGCAACGGCGTACGCGATCAACAGGATCAATCTTTCACCGGTCGAGCCAGACTCAGCACCTCTAATAGGCCTCGCTCAGAGCGTTCACCTAGAACATGGAGTCCATCAGCCGCCGTATGTCATGTAACGACGCGTCACGGAAGTTGCAAATTCTAGGCGCACCTTCCGGGAAGAGTCGTACATCGTGGCTTTCTTCTGGCAATGGTTTGAGGGTTGAAATGGGGAGAAAATTTGACAGATGGAATTCGCCGCCGCTAGAGGAGATGGGCGTTGCAGTGGGTGTTTGAAAGGAATGTGACATCCCGAACTTCCAATCGATAGGTTTTGCGAGATATCAGAACAATCCTCGTGAGGACGGATGAAAGAGACGAGAGGACAAAATTCGGTTCGTGAGCGGAGAATGCGACTGAATAAGTATCTTCCACCGCGAAGGTTGTCCGTAAATAGGCAGGAGAGCTTTCGTCGCTGGCTTCTCGGGGCCCTTGTCAGCCAAGCTTTGAGTCTTTCGGTGGGTGGGGCTTAGCGCCGCGAGACAGGGGTCGTGTTGTGGGGGTTGGTCCCGATCAGCGTCTAACGGTCCTGGTCAAAACCACGATGTCGCCCCTCCCTCAGGAGACACTCGATTCTATCATCGACCACCTACACAACGAGCCAACCGTGCTTAAAACCTGTTGTGTTGTCTCAAAGTCATGGGTCCCACGAACTCGCAAACACCTCTTCACCCACGTCACGTTCAACACTTCAAACTTCCGTATGGCGCAGTGGAAGAAGACCTTTCCGGATCCTTCCAACTCTCCCGCTCGCTACACTCGCACTCTCTGTGTAACCAACCTTAAGACTCTCAGGGCGATGGATACGGATATGGGCAGCTGGATTCACGCCTTTTGCAATGTCGTGCACCTGGAATTCTTGTATGTGTGTCGGGCCGTCCTCGCCCAATTCTGCGGGTTATCGCCCACCGTCAGGTCACTCCGACTGACCCATTCCACCGCCGAGGTTTTCGACCTCATTTGTTCCTTTCCCCTTCTCGAGGACCTAGCGTTGATTAACCTGTATTCCGAGGGTGGCGCAGAGGTGTGGAAGGCTCCTTCAACATCACCCAAACTCACCGGCATCCTCGAGTTGAGGTCTCCTGTAGTGACGCGCCCTGCCGTACGCCGATTGTTAGACCTCCCGGGCGGTCTCCACTTCTCCGGGATCGATGTAATGTTCTTCGACGATGAGGCCGAGTCCGTAAAAGAGTTGATATCAGGGTGTTCCAGCACCCTAGAATTTCTCACCACCCGTTGCTACCCCTCGTGTACGTTTCCTTTAGCCCCTGTGACTGACAAGTACCTCACCGCCATTCGCAGACATAGACACACCCAGGATTGTTCCATATAACCTCTCTGAATCCACAAAACTCAAGCACATAACGTTTGTGCGGACAAATATCACATCGATCGTCCTGTGGATCACCATGACACTCCGAACCGTCAAATCCGAAAACCTCCGACAGATCACCATTCAGCCAGCCAAATCCCTCGTAGAAATGGCTGGTGAAGAGGATGATCTGGAATGGAAGGGCCTCGACCGGCTGTTGGTCCAATTCTGGATTACGCACTCGATTCGGCCTCAGATCATGTATCGGGCGGGGAGTAATGGAAGGAAGGATCTGGGAGATTGCGCAAAGGGTTTGTTACCGGAGCTAACTAGGAAAGAACTCGTTGACCTTGTCGAGATCTAGAATGGCAGTAATATGTGGTGGCTATGGCCGTTTCTTTTCGATGCATGTCATCTCCTGTGTTAATCATATCTGCATTTGGGCGGTTGAAGGGGTGTAGGGTGCTTGATTACGCGGATATGTAGCAGGGATGCCTCCAAAGAAGCAGTGAGCAAAAGACCGGCGTGCCGTACGATGGCGATAGGCTGCCGGTCGCTAGAACCACTCCACCGTACAAGTTACTTCCGTCAGGGTTTGTCACTGCTGAGGGAGATGAGCATTACAATCGGAGTTCGGAATGGACATAAGTGTAGTCACGAACTTTCAAACGACGGCGTGTATTCAAACTGCAGGCGTAAATGTTACGAGGCTTTGGGATGGGACCCGAGGAAATTGAGGCGGATGAGTGGGCCTCGATTCTCAAAGTGGTTCTCGTGCACCGTGTTCCACCGTAAGTGGGTGGTTCACGACGGGTGGAATTACCTCTGAGACCTCCTGGTTGATCACTGCTCACGTCCTCCGGTGGGCGGCTCACACACGTGCACGTGCAAGTCGGGTTCGGTATGGAGGGCGGATGCAATTTGTGTGGGCCCGGGTAGATCTAGCGTCTAACTGGTTTTTTAGAACCACCATGTCTTGCGCTCTCCTACCAGACATATTCGATCTCATCGTCGACGATCTGCACGATGATCCGGCCACGCTTAAAACGTGTTGCATCGTCTCCAAGTCATGGGTTCCGCGAACTCGAAAACACCTCTTCGCGGATATCGAATTCGGTGCCACAGAACCCCCAATAGAATTGTGGAAGAAGGCCTTTCCAAATCCTTCGAACTCTCCCGCTCACTACACTCGTAATCTCTCAATTTATGGACTTCCGGTCATCACCGCGGGTGCAGTGGGTGGCTGGATCTCCGCCTTTCGCAACGTCGTAAACATGCGCTTGCAAGGCCTGGATCGGACTTCCCTCGTCCCACTCCACGGATTATCGCCCGCCGTTAGGTCACTTCATCTGAAATATTCAACCAATGAAGTCTTCGACCTTGTCTGTTCATTCCCCCTTCTCGACGACCTGACGTTGATCGCTCCTCGACGCGTGGATGACCCAGATGCGTGGACCGCTCCTTCGACATCTCCCAAACTCGCTGGGTTCCTTGATATGTTTACGGTCGGGGAGACCCGGTTAACCACACGTCGATTGTTGGATCTCTCAGGTGGCCTCCACTTCTCCAAGATCAGCGTGGTGTTCTCCGACGACGACGAAGCCGGGTCGGTGACAGATTTGGTGTCGGGGTGTTCTGATACCCTAGAAACCCTCATCATCATGTATTACCTCATGGGTGCGTTCCCTTCAATTTCTGTGACCGATCAACACCTCACCGCAGCTCACAGACATCAACGCATTGATGACGGTTTCCCCCGAACTCTCCAAGACCACATCACTCAAACACGTGAAGCTTCTGCAGATGGGTGAGAGTTCGACCGTCCGGTGGATCACCATGGCGCTCCGAACCGTCAAATCCAGAAACCTTGAAAGCATTACTATTGCCATGGATGACAACCTTCCAGGGACAGTTGACGATGAGGTTCACCGGGAATGGAAGAACCTGGATCGGCTATTCGTACAATTTTGGACTTCCCACTCGATCCGCCCACAGGTTATGAATGCGGCAGGATGGAGGGAGGAATCATTCAAAGGCAACGCGCAACAATTGTTGCCAGAGTCAATGAGGAGAGGGATTGTCGACCTGGTCGAGGTTTCCTTCTAGAACCGTAACGGCGCGGTGAACATTGCGGCGGGTACGGCCTTTTCTTCTCTATGCATGTGATTTCTTGGTTAATCGTGTCTGTTTGCACAGCTAAGGGGGTATAGATTACGCAGATACCGGTTTTAAAACTAAGCAGGAGTTTGGAAGGAGATGGGTGTAGTAAAGGGTTTTCAAACGATAGGCTGTACTAAAAATGTAGGCGTAAACGTTACGAGATTTTTGAATGGCACCTAGGACAACCGGGTGGATGAGAGGATAAAGTAGCGAAGGAAAGGGCTTCAGCTTGTAAAAAGTGGTCGTCACACACCACGTTCCACAGTGACCACGAAGTCCTTTCACACGTGGGCAGAATGGCCCTCGTTTCTGACTTCCCGGAGGCTCCGGTCATCAAGCCTTTCGGTGGATGGTCTACATGCAAGTAGGGTTCTGTCCCAGGAGAACGAACGTAATTTGTGCGGGCATAGAGCGTCTAACTGTTCTGGTTTGAACCACGATGTCTTGCGTTCTTCCACCAGAGATACTCGATCTCATCGTCGACCATCTGCACGACGAACCGACCACGCTCAGAACGTGTTGCTTCGTGTCCAGATCATGGGTCCCGCGAACGCGAAGACACCTCTTCGCGGATATCGAATTCGGCGCCATAGTACAACCTCCAATAGAACTGTGGAAGAAGGCCTTTCCAGATCCTTCCAACTCTCCCGCTCACTATACTCGCAATCTTTCGATTTATGGAGTCACGGTCGTCACCGCCGCGAATGCGGGCGTGGGTGGTTGGATCCCCGCCTTTCAAAATATCGTACACTTACGCTTGGAGCGCCTAGATCGGGCCTCCCTCATCCCGTTCTACGGATTATCGCCCACCATCAGGTCACTACATCTGACTCGTTGCACCGTGGAGGTTTTCGATCTTATCTCATCCTTCCCCTTCCTCGAGGATCTGGCGTTGGACGACCTTCACCCGGAGAGTGACGCAGATGGATGGAGCGCACCAGTGACTTCGCCCAAACTCACCGGGACCCTTGACCTGTGCATGCGCGATGCCCGCCCTGTCGCGCGGCGCTTGTTGGACCTCCCTGGTGGTCTCCACTTCTCGAGGATCAACACGACATTCTCCGACGATGACGCTGATTCGGTGGCGGATTTAGTATCGAGGTGTTCTGACACCCTCGAATTTCTCAACATCCTTTATTGGTCACCGTGTGCGTTTCCTTCAGACCCTGTGATCGACAGTAGCTCACCCCATCCGCAGATGTGGATATACCTAGGACGAGTTTCCTTGACCTCTGCAAGGCCACAAAACTCGAATACGTGGGGTTTCTGTGGAATGGGTCAACCGCCCAGTGGATCATCACGACGCTCCAAACAGTCAAATCCAAAAACCTTGAATATATCTCCATCTACCAAAATGGCACCCTCCGAGAAGTGATCAGGGGGGTGGTTCATCAAGAATGGGGGGACCTTGATCGGCTGTTGATCCAATTCTGGAGTACACATTCGATTCGTCCACGGATTGTGTACCTAGCGGGGAGGGGAGGGGAGGATCTGAGAGATCGCTTACCGAGTTTGCTGCCAGAGCTGACTAGGAATGGGCTCATTGACTTGGATATTGAGACCTAGAACAGTAGCAGTAACGGCATGGTGATTGTTGTAGCGGTTATGGCTGTTACATCTCTGTTCATGTAATTGTACCCGAGAAAATTAGGGTGGATGAAGGATAGACAAGAGAACAGACCCAGATATGGATACGTGAATCGAGAATCCTACAAGATTTGCCAGGCTTCGCCCCGGCATGTGATTGTCATCATGGGATATTTTTTAAGTTGTGTGAGACATTGGCCTTGTCACAGGTGTATAGAGGGGGTACATCAAGATTTCAAGGCCGAAAGCCTAGTAGTTGTAAATAATTGAAGTTCTGGGTTTCATGCGGAGTGACCACAGACACCAAACATCAATCCAGGATCTGCAGTGGAACAACCCCACAGGATAGATCACAGTGTCAGTGGTGGAGTGACCACAGAAGGCCATGGAGTGACTACGAAAAATATTGGCAAATTACTCTAGTGATGTGGCTACGGATTGACTGTGGAAGGTTGTAACACAATACAAAGCTCACAGTGGAGTTACAGGTTAAATTTGAAAGAAGAAAAAAATAGCGGACCCAGATTTGTTTTTCTAATATGTGAAGAGATCTGTCACAACTGTCATGTCAGCATAGGGAAGCCTATCACTGATCAGTAGCAAAGCGCAGCCCCGACAGTGGGGCAACCCCAGAATGTTGTAACGCCAGTTTGACATCATGTTGGAGTGACTATGGGTCCCAGACGTCAATCAGGGATTATTGATTTGGGGCAGCAGCAAGTAGTCCCAATACAGCATACACCAGAAGCTACCCTGGGGGTAGTGACACTAAGTTGGGGGTCGGACAGGAGAAATGACAACGCTTTGGTGGAATTCAGAAAAGCGAGAAGCTGAACTGCTACCCGTTGTTGGTTTCTCGTTTGGTGACCTCTGTTCTTAGGGGAGGTGTAGCTTCACCAAAACTGTCAGGGCAGCGGTGTTTTGTACTTTGCGGCTGTTGACCTGTTGAGTTTGTCGAAGATTGTTATACTCTTCAAAGGTATATATTTGAAGTTCCACCAATAATAACAATCAGTACTTGTTCCTCTTTACTCTGGTTTGCCAATGGGGGGGGGGTATGGATGTTGTCGACTAGCCTGAGGAGTTCTGGGAACTTCCTGAAGTGGACCAGGTGCTGCTGACCTGCAGTGGTGTTGCTTTAACTTGATGAGATGGGGTGATGTTGAGATACCTAAAAATATGTGTCAGTAAACTGTGAGGAAATATCTTGTTGACTGCCTGGATCCTCTGCCCAAAGTGGTCTCCTTCATGGATGATCCTACTCTTGGTCTAACAGAGACTAAATCCTTCAGTGCTCAAGCTTTCTTGTTTGATTGCCTGGATCCTCTGCCCAAAGTGGTCTCCTTGGATGATCCTACTCTTGGTCTAACAGAGACTAAATCCTTCAATGCACAAGTCCCTTAGTCTTGATGATGTTCTTGGTGGTCTTGATGTCACATAAACTAATGTGTCAAAAATGAGATGTGATTGCTGTAAGGTGCAATCCACAGGTGGTCAGGAGGTAGGTCTGAGGGTTGTGAGTTCCTCTGGGTAGTTGATGTCTGGTGTGTGGTTGGTGTTGTGTGGGGATGGGTGTCAGAACCGACCTTGCCAACAGGCCTACTGAACCGATGCTAGTCTCCTTTAGAGCTCGGTACACGAAGTTGTGGGGCAACCGCGGATTTCTTCGGAGTGGGTCGAGACAGACCTCTCCCGTACGTGTTGGCGTAACTTGTGGCTCCGGAATATCCGTAGTTCGGGTAGGTAGAAAATAGAGGCCGAGGTAACGCATTTCGGCACTAGAGAAGGAGGGATAGTTTCTCTGGGCTGAGCAGAGGGGAACAAGGGAGGCTAGGGG
>Ga0307511_10001988_pt1 | contig 21475 bp, 28 predicted proteins | sample 13_EM_MG_FD_200266 | JGI IMG/M metagenome (GOLD analysis project Ga0307511, IMG submission 200266) | Populus trichocarpa ectomycorrhiza microbial communities from riparian zone in the Pacific Northwest, United States - 13_EM | ecosystem: Host-associated > Plants > Roots > Unclassified | place...
CACAGTGTTCTTTGGGCTCACCGTCACTGCCGTAAGCGAGAAGCGGCTACCCCACACCCCGCTCCGGAACTCACGCAGACTCCTCAGGCCCACTAGAATCTTGTGATCTTGTTCATTCAGGCGGTGCTGGCGATTTTGGCGGGCTCCTCAGGAGCGGCAATCCTGCTATTCGTCAGCCCTCCAACGCCCACCGAGGAGATCGTCTGGTTCGTGCTGTTCCAGCTCCGAGTTGTGGTTGCGGACGTGATAATAGTACTTCCTTCCAAACATTCTACGCCGTGATCTGCCGTCACTGATGACACGCTCCGATAGGTTTATCGGATGTACCACATCTACGATAGGAACCCTTTTGTGTGCGTCCTTCCCTCGATAACCATCGCGGCTTCGCTCGGTGAGTTTGTTTTCCCTCGTGTCCCCCGTTTGCTGACTTTTGTCACTCAATTGTGATTTTGTAGCCGCTGGTTGTGGTATGATTGGCCAACTCCTGAACCATGCAGCCAGCTTGCAATCGGTGCTTAATTGGTCGACAACCTCCTTCTGTATCACGATATTGTAAGTCCATGCGAATTCCGTCAATCCCCTGGAAACGATGCTCACACGAAAATATCTCAATTCAGTAATAGCTTCTTCTTGACGGGTAAGCATGTGCATTCGGCAGTGATTACAATGGCAGTGCCCCTTTCTGACGCTCTATTGGTTGTTGCACAAAGCTTCGATCAGTCATGGCGCGTACACCGGGCAACTAGAGGTGCATGTATACAGGTGGAAGATTTGATTATCTTGGTACGTATAGTGTCCACCTTCCACTTATCGCAATCAAAGGAGCTGATCAACCGGCTGCTGACAGCGAGCCATGAAAGTGCTCATCGAGAGTGCTGCTCTGTGGACGTGAGACACATATCTAGTTAACGGACCCGAGAGGAAATTCACAGAACGTCTTCAGGACTTTCGCCACGATGAACTTCATCGCCTTCCTCGCCAAGAGCAACCTTACGTACACTTTCTCCGCGGCGGTATGTTCCCCATCCTCAGTACCCCCTCAATCTCCCAGGACCAATTCCCCGACGCCGATCTTCCGTCCTCGCAGTTCTCGTGAACTTACCTTGTTACATCTCCATAGTCCAGTCCAACGGTCGGGATCTCCTTCTGCTTGATCATCGTCCGGCTGGGCCACGTTCTCCCCACGGCCCGGGAAGAAACTTGGGACGTGTCCGTCAATACTCCAGCCTTGCGAATGGGCGGGTCCGGTCAAGTTGCCGTCTCATTCCCCCAAATCAAGGTCCAGCGGGATGTGTATGTGAGCGAGTCGAAGGGTTTCCGCATAGGGGCCTTAGAGGCCCAAGAACTGGGATGTGTAAACTCCTCTGTCAGCTTACCGAAGATCTTCCGGCCCTCCCATTCTGTCTCTACTCTTACGTGAGGGGGAAGTTGGTGGGTCATCGCCACGTCTCAGAGTGTCAATGTAGTATGACGAGACACGACGGGTAGTGTATGAATATGACTGTAAGAAAGTAAAGGAGACGGCAATATCTATGTGGATGGATCCGATAGAAGCCACGGACGCGCAGTGTGTGCACTCGCGCCGGCTGACAAACCTGAGTCGTTCTTTGTAACAGACATGATCCACTCCAGGTAGCGATGTGATTACCAGAGCTCTCATAAGACGATACATTGCGTGATGGTTGCTCGGAACCTTTCGTCCCGATTTCGCCGGGGCAAGCTGTTCCGAGTGATAGATGATCTACTGATCTTTATTTTTCCATACCCCCACCTTTTCCGAGTCTTACCCCTCTCGTTACTACGTCGCTACGGATGGCTTTTGTCAACAAACCCCATCCAAACGCTGACCAGTTCTTCCCTCTCCAAGAACCAGCGATCGGCGCTGCCTATCCTGCGGTATGCATCCGTGTGCTCCGTCCGGATACCGTGGAGCCCCCGATCATAACACCTTTTCCCGCTCTAGTCCGATTTCCCCCAGAATGAGACACTCCCAAAGCTCTTCCAACCCATAAGCATCGGTGGTCTCACCTTCAAGAACAGGGTCCTCGTGGCTCCCATGTGTCAGTACAGCTCTGATAACGGTCACGCGACCGACTGGCATTTCGTTCATATCGGAGTAAGCGCAGGATTCACCCGCCGAGTTTGTTCCATTTTCGTATTGGTCCTTACTTGTCCGACAGGGTCTGGTCACTCGCGGGGTCGGTGCCGTCACGTTGGAGGCCACCGCTGTCGTTCCGGAAGGCCGCATCTCCCCCCAGGACGCAGTAAGCCCATTCTATGTCTAGTGCACGTAATCGACATGGCTGAACCGCTTCACTCGTATTAGGGACTCTGGACTGACTCGCAGATAGAGCCTTTGAAACGTATCGTTAACTTTGCGCACGGTCACGATACCCTGATTGGAATCCAACTCGCACATGCTGGACGCAAGGCTTCTACTCTCGCACCCTGGGTTTACGAGAATCCCCAAAAGACCACCAAAGCCCCTAGACAGCTGGCACTTGAGGACGAGGGCGGTTGGCCGAACAATGGTTTGTGGCTCACCCTCGCCTCGCATCCGGATTCTCGTTGACCAGACGAGTCGGATAGTTTACGGTCCGAGCGATATACCCTTCGCCGAGGATTATGCGAAACCAATCGCGATGACCAAGGGTGACATACAGCGCGTCGAAGACGCTTTCATTGCAGCCGTTGAACGGTGCAAGCAGATCGGATTCGACTTCATCGAGGTCCATGCCGCTCATGGATACCTACTCTCTTCATTCCTCTCCCCTCTTTCCAATAACAGGACCGACGAGTACGGCGGTCCGAGCCTGGAAAATCGCGTACGTTGGCCGCTCCGATTGATCAAGAGGATCCGCGATGTGTGGTCCGACAAGCCTCTCTTCGTCAGAATAAGTGGCACAGAGTGGGCGGGAGATGAGCAGGATAAGCACGGTAACTGGCTCTCTTGGGGAATCGAACAGAGCAAAATCTTCACTGCCGAGATGCAGAAGATCGGAGTTGACCTGGTTGATATCAGCTCTGGTGGAAACTACCACAAGCAGAAGATCCCAGTTGGCCCTGGGTTCCAGGTTCGTCCCACTCCTCTCTTAGCGGCGGTAGCACGCAGTAACTGTGTACCTTGCCATAGGTTCCTCTCGCCGCTGCCATCAAGAAATCCCTTCCAGACTTCAAGATTGGCACCGTCGGATTAATCTTCGATGGCAAACAGGCTAACAGTTACTTGGAGGAAGGCAAGGCAGACGTAATATTCCTTGGCCGAGAGTTCTTAAGGGATCCTCACTTCGTCCTGCGCGCTGCTATGGAACTTGGAACTGCAGTCAACTCCGCAAATCAATACCAACGCGCTTGGATGCGCTTGTGGAAGCCCCAAACCCCAAGGCTTTAAGCTTTAGACTTAGAACGTGTCAGGACATTTGTAGCGCGTAGTGTGTAGACCCCGACCCTCGCCAGGAATTTGTAGCGGAGGGAATCCTTTCGGCAATTTCCTATGCTTGATGAGTTTGACATTTTGATCGACCCATCACGCTCTCAGTCCCTGCGGAGTTGGGTTTCTTCTGAACCAGCTCCCTGGCAGCCGTTGCTATTTTTCCGCTCGTATTCGTGCTAGACGCCAGCTGCGAGATGCCCTGATATGCCTTTAGCGCTGCGCAGCCGGTACACTTATATTTATCCGAGTCACGGGACTTACAGGATGCGTAGCCCATTAAAATTTGGTGTTGCCAGAGCTCGGTCATTCCCTGGTGGTGAACCGTTCCAACACTTTCGACCATCTCACACGTAGCAGCAAAGGGCTGACATCAGAAGATGGGGAAGTTCTCATATCGACCAGTTGGGATCGCCATGTCGATTTTCCTGGTGGTAAGCCGGCTCCTGTTCGTCGCTCGCGGCAACGAGGACTGAAAGCCTTTCTTCCTTTGCAGACTGTAATGCTGTACAATTTTCAACTGTATTTCAGGACGGGTCCGCAACCGCTCGATGCGCCGCCAGAGGTTAGCGATGGTTCGAACGTTACGGGGCCTGGAGCTCCCGAGGAAGAGGTCCTTGAGGGGGCTGCGAACGCCGTGATGCTCATGCTTGCGCGGAATAGTGAGTTGGAAGGTGCCGTGAGCAGTGTGAAGCAACTAGAGGAGAACTTCAACCGGAGGTACCATTACCCATGGGTGTTCCTCAACGATGAGCCGTTTACAGAGGAGTTCAAGCAGTGAGTATATTCCCGTTATTCTTGATAATGGTCCGGATCTGTTTACGGAGGAATTCAGGCAGGTGACTGCGGTGACCAACTCGACTATTTCGTTCGGTCAGATACCTCGCGAGGACTGGTTCCAGCCCGATTGGATAGACGAAGAGAAGGCGAAAGCTGGGAGAGATGACCTCACTAGACAGGGCATCATATACGGAGGTGGGTCCTTACCTCGGGGTATCTCGCGTACTCCCCCGCAGTCTCTGATCTTTCCACAGATAGTGTATCGTACGCGATCCCCAATTGCTATCGGAAGCCCGAAGCGGCTGACTGTTTTATCAGGTACCGAAACATGTGTCGGTTCCAGTCGAGGGCGTTTTACAAGCAAGAGCTAGTCCTACCCTACAGATGGTATTGGCGCGTCGAGTACGTTATCAGGGCTCCTGCGAGTGAATGTACCTGACGGTGTACAGGCCGCATGTGACTTTCCACTGCGATATGGACTTCGACCCTTTCGCTTATCTGCATAACAACAAAAAAGTCTATGGTAAGCTCGCTCGTTCTTACGATGTGCTTCTGACTGATCCTACCGTCCTTGAAGGCTTCAACCTAGCCGTGTACGAGTGGATGGAAACGATACCCACCCTGTGGCCCACAGTGAAAGGTCCCCAGCGCTCTCGATTGCTGCCCGTTACTTCAGCGCCTGACCCAAGCCTGATGGTTGTAGATTTCATCAAGTTACATCCACAATACCTAGCCCCGAACAACTCTATGGAGTTCATTTCAGACGATGGGGGTACGAAGTATAATGGTTGCCACTGTGGGTGAACTCTGCCTGGTAACTGCGTTAGCCGGTCAATGACACCTCATAGATTGGAGTAATATGGAGATCGCGGATATGGAGTTCTGGAGAGGTGAAGCATACACTGCTTACGTGGACCATCTCGAACAGACCGGTGGATTTTTCTACGAGGTGGGTCCACGACCAGATGTCATCCAAGCAAATCCTTGTTGATACTTACCTTTCCCCTCCTTCCCTTCGACAGAGATGGGGTGATGCCCCAGTCCACTCGATGGCAGTCTCACTCTTCCTTCCAAAAAACAAAATCCACTTTTTCGATCGAATCGGTTACACCCACGAACCGCATTCGCACTGTCCACAAGATCTAGATTTCAGGGCTGGGCACTGTCGTTGTATGCCAGGCAGGAGTATAGGTATGTCAACGGACTTTGCTCACTCCGCGAAGCCATTGGCTGATATCTTTTGGTAGACTGGCGGGATTATTCTTGTTACCCTAGATGGTTCAACATGAACCGGCATCGCGGTTGAGACGCAAGGTAACAGTGGTACACGTCGGTGGGGTATGTACGAGGTTCGGGCATTATTTAAATAGACACACATTATCGACACACAGTAGATGCCAGCATATATTTAGCCGCGGACAGTTCTTGCGCAGCACTCGGAGCGAGAGACCGAACCTGAAGGACCCGACTTCAATTACGAAGCCCTCAAGGCCTCATCAACATCCTCATCAACATCCTCCACACGATCAAGCTTCCGAGGGTACTGCGGGGCGGTCAATCGAGGAGCACCCGTTTTCCAAATTCTTCTTTCACCACTACCCCCCTGGGCACTGGTGATTGACCACCAACTGTCGCGAACCAGTCGTCGTTGCATATCAAACGCGTTCTATTCCTGTAATCTGTGTATTTTTATACATCACGCCCTTCGCGAACCGGGGAACTGTTGAGCTGGCCAAAGGTACGTCACCTCAGCGGAAAGGAAGAGAAGGGATTTGAAAAAAGTCGACCTGAAGAAGTGAGGGATTCCCTGACCTAGCAACGCCGGCGAGAATCAGTCGCCGTCCCGCGGAACCCCGCAACTACCAACGAGTAATGAACGCTCGTCCAAATTATCGCTGCAAACATTCCCTGTAGGATTTCGCGGCAGCACTGAAGGGTCGGATGTAGTTGAATAGGTTGGGATTCCGAGACCGAGTGCTCGGAGTGAGGAGGTTGGAACGTGCGTGTCAGCTCACAGAATGAGGTCAATTCGGTCCAGTCACAACTACTCCCCCTGGGTGCGTTGTATTGGGTTCCATTCGACCCGTCCCGGCGGATCGCGGTATGTCCCGTGGGGAACACGAACACGACCGAGATTCGTCCTCGTAACACACCACTTTAGGTGACATGGTAGCCGCCCTGCCATCCGGACGATCCTGATTTGGTCCAGAGCTCGACCGCCACGAAGAAGGTGACTATCAACGATTGCGATCTATTCATCACGTCCGACAGGAGTAAACTGCCTTCCCGAACGTAACATTCGCGAGCGCTCAAGTCAAGCACAGACACACAGACCAGGCCCGACCCGAAAGGAAGTCCACGAAGGCATCGCTCATTTGGGGAGGAGTGCCGCGAGGGTGAGAGAGACAGTTGTGTGCCAGCACCTAAGCGCAACACAGCACCAGAACTTGATAACGGCGGGTGGGAGAAGTTGTAGAGGGAAAATGACCTTGACAAGAGGTCTGATGAGAACACAGAAAGCGTTGGCGGAGAATTGAAGAGTCGCTCGATATTTCGTGGCATCCAGGACGCGATCGTTTGAAAACCTTGACGAGGAGCCTGCGAAGAACACAGCCACATCCTCCAACGAGTCACACATGACGAAATGGCCGCCCATGTGTGTCAGGATCGTGGTCCCTTGCTCCCGACCGTGTCCCACACCGTTTTCTCGTAGCTACCTCAAGTATTAACATGGACGCAATTTCCCCACGGCCGAAACGCCAGGATGGTGTTGTTACCTCATTGAACATAGCAATCGAAGCTATGAACCTCGCGAAGGAGGCCTCGAGCGTGACTCCAGCCAAGGCGGTTTTTGGCGTTGTCGGTGTTCTTCTAACGATGATCAAAGTACGTCTCATATTCTATACCGGTAAACTCCTGGTTCACATCTATTCAGGACTCTGTGGCCAACAAAACCGAATTCGTCGAGCTCGGGTTAGCATGCTTCGAGGTGTGCAAGGCCCTTAACCGGGGAACGGCTGGGGAGAAATCGGACACCCTCAGTCAGACTGTGCGTGATGCGATTGAGCAGTTGAGAACGTGGGTCAAACAAGTCATGCGGGTTGGATAGCTCACTCATGGCGCTCTTACAGGACCGTGACAGAGATCCAGGAGAAGGTCACGGAGAAGGCTGAACGGAACGCACTCTCCCGACTTGTTCATGCAAAGAATGATAAGGAGATGATTGCTGCCTGGAGGTCAGACCTCAATAGGATCCTTCACATCTTTGATGTATGTTCTGTCACTTCCATGTGACCATTGCTGACTGTCCACCTACAGACTGAACTTTTGCTGAACATAAACTATGTTGTTTCTAAACTGGCAAGTCAGAAAGAAGCTAAAAGAAAAAACCAATTAGTGAGTGCCACTTGTTACCATTTGTCATTCCATGAATACTGATTGCCCTAGGCTCAGCCCAGGTCAGCTACTCTGAATACCATTGGGATCTACAGTCTTACATTTGCATAGGATCCCTCCTGGTGAAACCCCTCCCCCACCACCAAGGACCTGTCTTGGGCGTTACAAACTTATCCAGAAGATCATCAGTCTTGCAGAAAACCTCACCCCAATTGCTCTCATTGGTGCAGGTGGGATTGGAAAAACATCTATTGCTTTGACTGTCCTCCACCATGATCACATCAAGCAACTGTTTGGAGACAATCGGCGATTTATCCACTGTGACCAGTTCCCTGCCTCATATACCAATTTCCTAAGGCAACTCTCCAAGGTCATTGGTGCAGGGGTTAAAAACCCTGAGGATTTGACTCCTTTACGACACTTCATATCTTCAAGGAAGATGATTCTAATCCTTGATAATGTGGAGTCCATCCTTGACTCAAGGGGAAAAAATGCCCAGAAGATCTATGGTGCAATAGAGGAGCTGGCTCAATTCAAAAATCTTTGCCTCTGTATCACATCTCGCCTCTCCACTGTCCCTCCTACCTGCAAGACTCTCAACATCCCCACATTATCAATGGAGGCTGCACATGATACCTTCTATCGTATCTACAATGGCAGACGGTCCAATCTTGTCAATAAGATTCTGGAACAGCTTGACTTCCACCCACTATCAATCACCTTACTTGCCACTGTTGCACTTCACAACAAGTGGGGTGCCAAACAACTGGCTACAGCATGGGAGAAACAGAGAACAGGTGTACTTCACACACATGACAACAAGAGCCTTGCTGCCACCATTGAACTTTCCCTCACCTCCCCTACATTCCAGGAACTCAGCCCCCATGCCAGGGGCCTTCTTGGAGTCATTGCCTTCCTCCCTCAGGGTGTTAACAAGGACAACCTTGACTGGTTGCTCCCTACCATTCCAAACAGAAGGACCATCATTGACAAATTCTGTGTCCTTTCTCTAACATACCAAAACAATGGCTTCATAACAATGTTGGCACCACTCCGAGACTATTTATGCCCCAAAGACCCAATGTCATCTCCACTCCTCCTCAAAACCAAGAAGTGTTACTTTACCCGTTTATCAGTCACTGTCACTCCTAACAAGCCTGGCTTTGAAGAGGCTCAGTGGATTATCTCAGAAGATGTGAATGTTGAGCACCTGCTTGATGTCTTCACAACAATTGATGCAAAATCCACTGATGTCTGGGATGCCTGTACTAGTTTCATGAGGCACCTCTTTTGGCACAAAAGCCGACTAGTTGGGCTGGGACCAAAGATTGAAGGGCTCCCAGATAACCATCCCTCCAAACCACAGTGCTTATTTGGGCTCTCACGGTTATTTGAGTCAGTTGGGAACCACACAGAGCGCAAACGTCTCCTTCTCTATACATTGAAGCTCTGGAGGCAGCGAGGGGATAAAAAACAGGTGGCTCAAATGCTGGGGTTCCTATCTGATGCAAACCAAGGGCTTGGCCTCTACAAGGAAGGGATAAAGCAGGCAAAAGAAGCATTGGAGATTGAAAGACAACTCAAGAATGAATGGAGGCAAGCACAGTCTTGGCAGCAGCTTGCTTGGTTGTTATATGGTGACAACCAACTTGATGCTGCAGAAGAAGCCATATCTCATGGAATTAACATCCTCTCAGCAAAAGGTGATCATTTTGAGGTCTGCCAATCCCATCGCCTCCTTGGTGGTATATATTCCTCCAAGGGTAAAATAGAGGAAGCCATCAACCAGCACAAGACAGCTCTTAAGATTGCATCACAGTTTAGCTGGCACAATGAACAGTCTCAGATCTACCGCTCCCTTGCAGAGCTATTTTACAAGCAAGAGAAGTTTGATGATGCACATGTTCATATCAAACATGCCAAGTTGCATGCAGCCAATGACAAACGCCTTCTGGGCTGTTTAATGGAACTGCAGGCTAGCATTTGGTGTAAACAGCACAAGTTAAAAGAGGCAAAATCAGAGGTTCTACGTGCCATTGATGTGCTTAAGAAGCTTGGGGCTACAAAGGATCTGGAAAAGTGCAGAGATACCCTCCAGGATATTGAAAAGAAATCAATGAAGCAGATAACCTTTGGTAAGTCTCAGAGATTATACTACTTCCTATAGTTGCTGACTTTCCATTCTCAGCTCAAAAGACTAAGGATCACCCTAAACCCAAACCCAAACAGAAGCCCCACCCCTAAAACACACCATTTCTCATTATCACTCCTACCCCATACCGCCCTCCAGGGATGCTGACTATTATGTCAGTTGATCCTGCAACCACATATTGTTCTATTCTTCACCACCCCACTACCCACCAAGAAAAAACCTGATCACCCAAGAACAGATTCCCTCCCACACATTTATTCACTTCTGGCATGCTGATTAATGCCTAATAAGGACACCTTACTTTCAAGAGTGACTTTTCAACAAATCTCTATCAACTGCTACTCATTGTTTTCCAACTCCCTGTCTTTCATCTTTTGTTTGTTTCACTTTTTCAATTTTGCCAACACATCTAAAATTCAGACCCAAACCAAACACATATCTGACCTTATCCAACTTGAACCCAAATCAAACATGAGGTTATGTTTCCATTTGGAGATGTTGCAGTTCAGTTTGGCATTGATGTTTACCAAAACCTCTCCAAACCAGACCTGGAATACGACGATGATGATGCATAAATCACACTCGAGGACATTTATAGCCCTCTGGCCACGACAAGTAGCAGACCATGGTTATCCTTCCCTTGTATATATGGATGTATGCTACTGGATTCTAGGTTACGGGTAGTGTATCTAATGGTAATTAATGTTTTACAGGGATCTAAGTGCGCACATCTAAACAGTAAGATTGTCCGAAGGCCAGAAAGTGGGACAGGACTAGACACCCGGGGAAAGCCTGTGTAAGGAACGATGAGGATGGCCCGCGTAAAACAACGTTAAGGAGATTTACGTACCAGTCGTAGCGAACCATCTCATCCGCGTTGACGATCGAAGCGTTGACCAGTCCACGCGCTTCCATCAACACCCAGAGTTTGATGAAGGTACCAAATGTGCCCGCGCGCAAGTCCTTCATCGACTCCAGTGACTGTTCAGACGTCATCTGTCTGCCTAGCTGCCTCAAAATTGGTATGGCGCTCTTGAAAAGGTCCAAATCGGGGTCCAATTGTCGTCCAATACCTTCCAATAACAGTGTTGAGATGACCGTGTTCACGAAATCGGCCTCCATCCTGACGTGGTGCTGCCTAACGGCCCTCAACACATCCGATAAGATGTCCGAAATCTTGATATGGCCAAGCGAGAAGGTCTTGCGCTTCACATTCAACACGATGTGCTGCATTTTCAGGGCGAATGTCTCTTCGTCGACGACGAGATGAGGGGTACGGCACCTCTCGACCATTAGCTTTCCCGACCGGTACCCATCGAATTCGGCAACGGCCCGGAAGAGATCGAGGAAGTTCTTGCGGTCAATGGAATTAAGGGTGTTCGTGAGACCTGCGTCGATAAAGACGATCTCAGGAACGTAACCCTGTGACCGGAGCTCGGATAGCTCGCTTCGCCACTGGGCCGGGGAGTGCTTGACATCATCGAGTTTATGGAAGAGGCGATCCCATTCAGGCACGGGGGGCTCCAGCCTCTCTGGATCCTTGTTCGTCAGCGAAGCCCATATGTGCGAGAGGACGTCCCTGGTTGTAGGGGGTTTGGACATCTTGACCATGATGTTGCCAGGGTGTAGGTCGGCATGGACGAAATTGTCCAGGAGGAGCATGTTCTTTTCCGCGAGTAAGCTTCTGCAGAAACTAATAATGCTTCGGACGCACCAGAAACGCATCGAGTCCAATTTCTGCGAGTTGGCGATCGTAAGGACCGCCTCCGTTCTTAAGGAAGAGTTCCAACGGCAAGGCGGTCTGGTACTCTTCTATTAAGATACCCTTGGTCGACCAAGTCTTGAGGGGTCGGGGGAAGCTGACAGGGAGTTTCCTGTGGGCGAAATTCTTCTCAAAGAGGTCTAGGTTCTCAGCCTCATTGCGGAGGTCGAGTTGCTCGTGCATCATCCGCCCAAAGACTTCAACCTCCTCCTTGAGCGATAACCATTCCATACCAGGCAAAAGAGTAATGAGCCCTGCGAAGAAACTCATGATGGCGAGGTCACGACTAATCATCTTCTCGACGTGGGGGTGAAGAACCTTCATCGCGACCATAGCAGTTGGAACGGAGGAGGGGGGGTGAGGAAGAGCGAGGGCAGCAGCGTGGAACTTTTGTTTCCGTTTGGGGTCCTGATAAGATGGAGGGAGTACGTCTTGCTTCAGTGTGGCTTTGTACACCTACAAATCTATCAGCCGAGGCAGAGAATAGTATTTTTGTGAAGCGAACCTGAGCGATCGCGCCAGTACCTATCGGGGTTTCATCGATCTGCTCGAATATCTGGTCCAAGGGGCGCTTGAATATCCTCTCGAGAACTTGCTTCGTGTACCAAAAAGGGTGGGGTTTTCCATCCGAATGAAGGCGTCCCAGGCGTTGGCAGAGTAAAGACGGGAAGAGGTCAACTCGAGACCCAGCCCACTGGGCGAGCTAAAGCGTCAAGGATTTAGAAGATCAGTCTGCGGAAACATGGTTGGTGGGGCACCTTTGTAAACGTGGGGCCCGCCCGTTCCATCTGTATGACAAGTAGGTCGTACCACCAGACAGCGCCCCATCTATCCCCCTGCAGGTCTCGGGCAGGGCGACCGACCAACAGCATAGGAGAGGTTAAAATGACGGGCATGAAAATACAGAACAGGTACGCGAATCTGCCGGCTGTGATGAGGGGTTCCAGGATGGTGCTCTGGAGAAACGCTCCAAATCTACTGAGCAGTGATTGGTCTGCTTCATATGGGGAATAGATGATGGGTTGAGGACGAGGCGTTTGCCGGTTACATGGAATGAAAGCGTCATCACGGAGAACCTGTGGGAGTACGCTTTGAGGTTGTGGCTTAAACAGCAGAGCGACCCCGCCAGCGACCGGAATGAGCCAGAGGGCCCTGCGTCCGAGACCTTGTGTGGGCAATGGTGGCTTGAAGGAGAAGGCGTTCCTGGACCATCTGTGTGCGCGGCGGGTATGAAAAGAGTGCTGTCCCAGAGCCAGTTGGCGGAGGCTCGGGGGCAGATGGGAAAACCTGAGCGCCATCTGGAGGAGACCTACTTGGTCGACATTGGAGCAGGAGCAGAGGGAGCGGATCGCTGACGCTACTCGGCAAGGTAGGGAAAATCACGTGAGGGGCAGAGGCCTATAGACAACATCCACAAACAGTCCAAAAAAGGAACTACAGTCAGGACGACTGTTGCGCCTGGCCCTCATCCCCGCCGGTCCTCAGCGTCGCGTCCCCAGGTTCCAGCCCTCTGTGTCCTATTGAAGCGTAGATTCAGGCGCAGGGAAGAAATACCATTGTTTTTTCAACGTTATAGTCGGATCCCCCGGTTGAGATCGTCCTTATGAGCCAAGGCGTGTATTGGTCTTTGTTCGCATTCATGTGTCTTCTGACGCGTTTTATCCCGTTTCGCCTCAAGACCCCTACTCCTACGATGAGGATACATATGCCGACACTGGATACGAAATGGGGGACGAAGAGGGTGACGAGGACTACGAGCAAATAACACAAGAGGATTGCTGGACGATCATCTCGAGTTTCTTCGATGCAAAGGGTCTCGTCCGTCAGCAGCTCGACTCCTTCGATGAATTCGTCCAAAACACGATGCAAGAACTCGTGGATGAGAACTCAGACCTGATTCTCGACGCCGCGGACCAACATACCGGACACGCAGGTGATGTTTCACGGCGATACGAGCTCAAATTCGGCCAGATCTACCTCTCGCGTCCTACGATCACAGAGGCGGACGGCTCTGTCGTACCAGTTTTCCCCCAGGAGGCTCGGTTGCGGAATTTGACCTACTCCGCTCCCCTCTACATCGAAATGACGAAACGCGTTCTCGTCGGGCAGGTAGATCCGAACAGTGCTACCGGCGAGATGGCTTGGGAACAGGAGACCGCACAGACCGCCGAAGATAGCAAGAAAGTTTGGATAGGAAAGGTCAGTACGGAAGTATACCATAGGAAATGTACGGTTCCACCAAAGTGCGCTACAGGTCCCTATCATGTTACGATCAACCTTCTGTATTCTCCGCGACCTCCGAGACCAGGACTTGTACGACCTGAATGAATGCCCGTACGATTCGGGAGGGTACTTTATCATCAACGGCTCAGAAAAAGTCCTCATTGCCCAAGAGCGCATGGCCACAAACCACGTCTATGTCTTCGCCAAGGCACAACCCTCGCCGATTAGCTTCTTGGCAGAGATTCGGAGTGCCGTGGAGAAAGGGGGGAAGACCATCAGTCAGTTCCAGGTGAAGCTCTACCACCGTGGGCAGGAGCGTTCGGTGAGCATCCAGGTCAGCTTCGGATTGACTAAACGTCTAACATGAATTAGCTGGGAAATGTCATGAAAGCCACCATCCCATACATTAAGGTCGATATCCCCATCTGGGTCGTCTTCCGCGCGTTGGGTGTTATTTCTGACCGCGATATCCTCGAGCACATATGCTACGACATGCAAGACATTCAGATGTTGGAGATGCTTAAGCCCTGTATCGATGATGGTTTTGTTATCCAAGACAGAGAGGTGAGCCCTCCTCTCACTTCCGTTTCAACCCTCTCTTATTCGGTCTTATTAGGTTGCTTTGGACTTTATTGGCAATCGTGGCACGACCACAGGTCTTAACCGTGAACACCGTCTTCGATACGCCCAGGAGATTCTACAAAAGGAGATGCTGCCCCACGTCTCCATGGCCGAGGGATCAGAGTCCAAGAAGGCTTACTTTTTCGGCTACATGATCCACCGTCTGTTGCTCGCCGCTATGGAACGTCGGGAACTTGACGACCGTGACCACTTCGGAAAGAAGCGTTTGGACCTTGCCGGACCTTTGCTCGCCAACCTATTCAGGATGTTGTTCCGTAAACTTACGAAGGATGTCTACCGTTATCTGCAGAAGGTAGGCCCCTCAGTATCAAACTGTGAGCGTATCTAACTCACGTTCCAGTGCGTTGAAACCCATAAAGAGTTCAACCTCACTCTTGCTGTCAAGCACAATACCATCACTAATGGCCTCAAGTATTCCTTGGCCACTGGTAACTGGGGCGACCAGAAAAAGTCTATGTCCTCAAAGGCTGGCGTCTCGCAGGTGCTGAACCGATACACCTACGCTTCCACGCTCTCACATCTGCGGCGCTGTAATACCCCGCTCGGACGTGAGGGTAAAATCGCCAAACCCCGACAACTCCATAATACGCATTGGGGAATGGTATGTCCTGCAGAGACGCCAGAGGGACAGGCTTGCGGTCTGGTCAAGAATTTGGCACTGATGGCTTGTATCTCCGTCGGTTCCCTATCTGCCCCCGTCATCGAGTTCTTGGAGGAGTGGGGTTTGGAATCATTGGAAGAGAACGCTCACTCAGCGACGCCAGCGACGAAGGTGTTCGTCAACGGTGTGTGGATGGGCGTCCACCGGGACCCTGCTAACTTGGTGAAGACAATCAAGAAGCTACGGAGGAAGGACGATATCAGTCCTGAGGTGTCTGTCGTGCGGGATATTCGAGAGAGGGAGTTACGGCTGTACACGGATGCAGGACGAGTTTGTCGACCGTTGTTCATCGCCGAGAACCAGCAGCTCGCTTTGCGGAAGAAGCACATCGAGTGGGTGGTACGAGGCGAGGATGACCGAGGGGAGTCGTTCAAGTGGGATGAACTCATCAGAACCGGTATAATCGAGTTACTGGACGCCGAGGAGGAGGAAACCGTTATGATCTGCATGACCCCCGATGAACTCGAGAGGTCAAGGTTGGCATCTCTCGGCGAGACTCAGGAGACCGAAACCGAGTTCGACCCCTCAGCTCGGCTGCGTCCCCCCACCACCGCCCACACTTGGACGCATTGCGAGATTCACCCCAGTATGATTCTTGGTGTTTGTGCAAGTATCATCCCCTTCCCTGACCACAACCAGGTACGTAGATCCACTACCTCAAATGGGATCGTGTCTAACGGTCACTTCTAGTCCCCCCGTAATACTTACCAATCCGCCATGGGTAAACAAGCCATGGGAATTTACCTCACCAACTTCTTAGTCCGCATGGATACGATGGCAAACATCCTCTACTACCCCCAAAAACCTCTCGCCACCACTCGGTCCATGGAATACCTCCGATTCCGTGAACTTCCTGCCGGTCAAAACGCCATCGTCGCCATCATGTGTTACAGTGGCTACAATCAGGAAGACTCCGTTATCATGAACCAGAGCTCTATCGACCGTGGTCTCTTCAGGAGTATCTACTACAGAAGTTACATGGACCTCGAGAAGAAGAGCGGCATTCAGCAGCTGGAGGAATTCGAGAAGCCGTCGAAGGATACAACGCTGAGGATGAAACACGGGACATACGATAAGCTGGAGGACGACGGGCTGATCGCCCCTGGTACTGGCGTGGTTGGCGAGGACATCATTATCGGTAAAACCGCTCCAATCCCTCCGGACAGCGAGGAACTCGGCCAACGTACTCGCATGCACACCCGTCGTGACGTCTCGACTCCTCTGAAGAGCACGGAGAGCGGTATCGTTGATCAGGTGTTGATCACGACCAACTCTGAAGGACAGAAGTTTGTTAAAGTCCGGGTCCGGTCCACTCGTGTTCCCCAGATCGGTGATAAGTTCGCTTCTCGTCACGGGCAGAAGGGAACAATCGGTATCACGTATCGTCAAGAGGATATGCCTTTCACGGCGGAGGGAATTACTCCTGATATCGTCATCAACCCGCACGCTATCCCCTCTCGTATGACGATCGGTCACTTGGTCGAGTGTCTGCTTTCAAAGGTCGCCACCCTCATCGGAAACGAAGGAGATGCCACACCTTTCACCGACCTTACCGTCGAAGCCGTCTCGACATACCTCCGTAACAAGGGTTACCAATCGCGTGGTCTGGAGGTCATGTACCACGGCCACACAGGCAAGAAACTCCAGGCGCAGATCTACCTCGGACCTACTTACTACCAGCGGTTGAAGCATATGGTGGACGATAAGATTCACTCTCGCGCTCGTGGACCCGTGCAGATTTTGACGAGACAGCCTGTGGAAGGTAGGAGTCGGGATGGTGGTCTGCGGTTTGGAGAGATGGAGCGCGATTGTATGATTTCACACGGAGTTGCCGCTTTCTTAAAAGAGCGTTTGTTCGAGGCTAGTGACGCCTATAGGCTGCACGTTTGCGATATGTGCGTGGACTCCTTAATCGATCCACCTCAATTCCCTGACTTTTTTCCCTCTGCAGCTGCGGTCTGACGGCCATCGCCAATCTCGTACGTCACTTTCGCTCTAATCCCCAGGAAGTTCTTCGCTGACTCCACCGTAGAAAAAACAAACGTTTGAGTGTCGTGCCTGCAAAAACAAGACTGCGATTTCTCAGCTTTACATTCCTTATGCTGCCAAACTTCTCTTCCAGGTTTGGAACTCATTCGCTCATTTGCGTGGGAACCAAGTACTGATTGATCGTTATCCAGGAATTGCAGAGTATGAACATTGCTGCTCGACTATTCACAGTATCCACAGGCCGCATTAGGGATTAGAGCGAAGAGCGCGGGGAAGGGGGGTGTTAAGACAGTCACGCTACCCATCGCTTGTTACATATTACTGCCTTAGTAAAATAATACTATCGGTTTGCTAATCATCTCTATCTCTCTCCATCAAACCCTCCCGCTCACGATGGGTTCCACCACCAGAGGATTGACGGCCGTGTTTCCGTTTTGCGTGACCATCCTCATCGTCGCTCCCGTGTTCATCTTCGTCTCCGATTTCGAAGACGACCGCCTCTTCTGCGAGTGACGGTGGCCCGCCACGACGACTGCCGACAAGGGTTTCGTCGTCATCGTCATCGTCCATCACCCTGGAGTTGGTTCGGTTTTCTAGTGCCTCGAGATCGTAATCTTCTGCATCCTCTTCATCTTGGGCCAATTCGTCTGACATCGCCAGCGTGGATATCGAGACAAGAGGTTAGTGTAGGGAAAAGCAACACAGGAAAGTGACATATCTTCTGTTGTTCGCGGACGGCCGCCAGAGATATGCGATCGACACAAATGCAACGAAGAACAACAGAGCGAGCCAACCGTCCAACAGCCACCAGCGCACCTTCCATGTGTTGGCGGCGTAGTCTGCATGACTCCATCAGCGGATTGAGACGTCTACGGATGGAGATGGAACCTCACCTTCCGTGAATCGCGCGGAGAACGACATGGTGGAAACCACAAAGAATATCGCGATGACGGCGACTGCGCCAAGGAGAATTCGGTATAGCTTGGTAAACATTCCCAGCTTGTAACGTTGCTTGCGCTGTTTAAGGTGGGCCATCGTAGTGTTCAACGCGAACATGATCCAAAGCAAGAAACCAGAGAGCGTGAACGCGAGCGGCACCACGAACATCAACAGCACCAAGGCGGACGTCGACTCGACTTCGAGTTCAACTATTCCAACAGCGTACAGAACTGGTCACCTCCAATAGTTAAACCAGGTGTCAAAACGGAAATGAAAAGGGGATCACCTCCAAAGACGAAATGAGCTCCAGTCAAAGCCTGACACTTGAACATTTTGGTCCCGATGGATTCCCGGACAACGCTAAGACCTAGAGAGACGACGAGGAGCATGAAGAACGACAACGCGTTTCTTCCAGCATCCATAATCGCCACTATAGCAAGTCAACCATATGAACATCATCTCAGAGTGTTCATATAGGACTTACCAACAATCAAGAACACAGTCGAAGCGGTGCTTTTACCATGTGCGTTTAGGTAGCGATAATATGCTGGTATATCCTTCAATCCCGGGTCAAAACCAGATTGGCTGGAAACGTACTCAAGTTGGCGATCATTTCAACCACCAAGAAACCAACAAGCCCGGACAGATAGTACTAGGTGCCCAGGTCAAGAAGGCATTCTGGAACTGACAGTGCACATACCTGGATAGGTAGCAGGTCTTGTACGTGCCGGTAACACAGCCAGCCCCAAACCGATGCAAAGAGAACGTACACCAGGAGCATGGCAAGGTAGAAGTTTACTTTTGGGTAATCCGTCGCCGGGAGTTGGCCATCGAACTTGTTTTTAAACAGAACGGTGCCGTCATATTTGGGGTGGAACGGAACATCGGTTGGGTCTTGTCTTTTGCCCGCAGTATTATCGGAAGATAGGATTGTCACTGGGACAAGGGCTGGCGAGGCGTCTGGTGAACGCGAACGAGATAGGAATGAGGAGGCAGCGTACCAACGCAGTAATACCCGGTCTTTCGCACATTGTAATGTATGGTTTCTTGATACCACAATATTCCAGATGGGCTGGGATTCAATGGATCTGGGTCTGCTCTTCGCCAAGGCGAGGCGTTCTCATCCGGCGGAGGAGTGGGATTCCCATCGGGGCCAGGGTTGTCCCAAATGTGTACCGTCCCATCCGAGCCATCTTCTTGACGGAATCCGACGCGTGCGTTCCAGAAGCTTGTCTGGTTTATAGATATGGTCGATGGTAAGTCTATGATGAACCTGCCAAGTTGGGATTCGTCACAGAAGCCAGAACGGAGTGCGTCTGTTGTGCAGATGTATGTCTTCTGCTAGTTCGACATTCAGCGATGAGTTGTCAATGTTTGCTGCTGTGTGTCTGAAGCCGACACTCACTGGGAGGTCATCAACGTATGAGGTGGTTTTGCCGAGGTGTTCGACGTCGGACCACTCGTATATGACTGCCGCAAGCTGTCCTTGCGAGGATTTGTCGAACGTAACTGTATGCGACGAAGTTATGAGATGCTTTGGGTGTGCGGAATCAAGTCGGTTGGTGAATACCATTAATGTACGTCGTAGAGTCCGCCCACATTCCTGAGCATATTTGGCGCGAATAATCCTTGTCTGAAATCGGGATCTGGTAGGAGAAAACAAGAGGAAGGAGGGACACGAGCCATCCCGCCAGCAGGATGCTGCGGGAGTATGTTGTTGACATGATCGTTGTGTGTTCGCGCGTCACCGGTCACCGACAGCCACCATGCTCGACGACAACGACGTCTTCGACTCCGTGACTTGGGAAACTCCCGGCGGCGGCGGCGCGTCCTACAACCCTCCGGTATCTGGCCCTGGTTTCAGGCAGAGCACATCCGACAGCACCGAAGAACCTCGTCCAGGCGATCCGAAGTGGGAGGGATATCTAATCACCTCGGTCAAGGATCCAGTCAAGGAACTCGCTGAGACAAAGGACGCGTACGTCTCCTATCTAGTTTCTGCAAAGGTGCGTTTGTTGTCCCATATTCTTCGAGTCTGCAGCGGGGCTGAGCCAACTGCGCAGACCAATCTCCCTATATTCTCCACGCCAAACCCCTCGTCCCGGAGGCGCTTTCAGGACTTCGTTTTCCTTCGGAACCACCTCAAAGTCGACTTTCCCGCATGCGTTGTCCCACCTCTTCCGGACAAACATCGACTGGGTACATAAACCGTTCGGGAATTCGAACATGCGCTCACCATCTGCAGAGTACGTGACAGGGGATAGGTTCAGTCCGGAGTTCATGGAAAAGCGTCGTCTCGAGTGCGTGTCAGATCCTTTGCTTACGCTCAGATGTTCATTTGGATCAGGCTTCATCGGTTCCTACAACGGCTATCGCGACATCCCACACTACAACGGAGTACGCTCCTGAGGGCGTTCTTTGAATCTTCCGAATGGGTATGCTGATCTTACCCTTGCGTTGCCCGCCCTTACCGGCATCTCCTCAGCACGTACATATGCACCAACATGTCGCCCACCCGCCGGGCCCAGAACAGAACAACGGGTTGATCGACAACCTCTCCGACACGCTCCTGAACGCGTTCTCTAAAGTGCGAAAACCGGATGAACGGTTCCTTGCCATGCGGGAGAGCGTCGACAAATTTGAAGAAGGGTTGAATGTCAGTGAGAGGCTATGGAACAGGATACGCAGTCGGTCCAACGGTGAGTGGGACCTCCCTCGTCCAAGCCATTTCTCTTCATGATCCTGAGGCCTGATGAGATGATGGGACCGACGTTGGTGAAGACCTTACCGGCGACTATCACGACTTGGCGGTGGCCGTGCAGGGTTTAGGATTCCTCGAGTCTGGTATCACGGACCAATTGAACCACTTTTCAAATACCCTTTTGGAATTTTCCTCTATGCTACGACACGTCGTAGGTGCCTTGAGAAGGCCCTGGTGCTCCACAGCTTACGAATATTCCACAGACGCAGAATGGAACAGACCCGTTCTTGACACATCTCCATTCCCTTCTCCTTTATTCGCACGCCAATCGAGCCGTCCTCAAGTTACGTGACCAGAAGCAGATGGATTTTGAGGAGCTCACCGATTATTTGTCCAACGCCACGAACGAACGAGATCGGCTCTCGGCAGTGATCTCTGGGCACGCGGGCAGCACAGGGTTGGGTATCGGTTCTTACCTTCGTGAGAAAGTGGACGCCTTGAGGGGTGCGGACGATGATCGTAGTCGAGTTGAGAAGATGCGCAAGTTGGATGCAAGGATTAAAGAGGTTTGTCCCAAAATACCCGAGGTGGAGTCAGCGCACTCAAACTGTGACAATAGCTGCAAGATGCGGTGACGGCTGCTCACGAGACTTCCGACGCGTTCAGTGAGGAGGCACTACGAGAACAGACGATCTTCCAGTACGGGAAAGAAGCTGAGATGAAGGAGATGTTGGGCAACCTGGCGAACACCCAGATTGAGTTCTACAAGGCGGTACGTTTTCTGGGATAAAATCGCAACC
>Ga0307511_10001989_pt1 | contig 21472 bp, 15 predicted proteins | sample 13_EM_MG_FD_200266 | JGI IMG/M metagenome (GOLD analysis project Ga0307511, IMG submission 200266) | Populus trichocarpa ectomycorrhiza microbial communities from riparian zone in the Pacific Northwest, United States - 13_EM | ecosystem: Host-associated > Plants > Roots > Unclassified | place...
AAAAATCAACAACTACTGCAGCACACTTACCAAGAATAAATTGACATGCCTTGTAAGGCTGAGGCGACTGATTTAGCGACAGAATGGTCGCCTCAGCTGCCGCTGGATTTATATGCATCTGCCATAAATGCATACATACATACAAGGTAAACAGTTAACAAACGTCATCCACACGATTCACGTGTTTATGCAAATGCCTAACAACAAATAATTCAAACAGAAACCGTTACTATTAGATTAAAATCACTGATTGACATCAACAACAACTAGTGTTAATCGCCGGTTAAGTTGTTGATACATATTACTAAAAACGACGGCGTTCAGTCAGATATTAAACAAAAACCTGATTATACCTATTTCTATTTCTTCTTAAAAAAATCCTTGTGTTAAGTTTTTGAAACGACAGCGTTGTTTTGATTTGAGGTGCTATTTTCTTGCAGATTCTCAGTGAACAGGAGAATGAAAAAAGGAGAGGACCTGGATAGAAGAGCAGGCGAGCTCAATGGCGTGCATGGTGGACTGGAGTTGCGCCAGATCGGCGATGCCGTCCCCTGTCTGCTGTTGCTGCTGCATCATTTAAGAAGTCAGTAACAGATTTAACAAGAGAAGATTGGATTAACAGTGGTTTGGGAGTTTGATTATTTAGAATAATTGAGGTTTTTTGCGCTGTTTTCTGCTTTCCGTTAACAATGCAGGAGGAGGAGGAGGAGGAGGTGGCGGTGGCAGAGGCAGAGATGTGGAAATTTGAAGGGAGTGAGGTGTGTTGTTTGTCTGTTATGTATACCGGAAAATGTTACGAGCACGCTAGAAATTATTATCTCCACACCGATTTTTTTCGCATGTAATCAGAATTACAATTTTATCCTTCAATCTCTTTTAGAAAATAGCTCTCTGTTTTCATTTTTCTCCCATTCAGGACAGAAATAAACTCAAGAATCAAGATATTAATATGAAAATAAACTCAGAAACCCAAATCTATAGTTATCGTACTTAATAAAACTATTAGTTAAATCTAATATTAAAATATGTCGACAAGGGCAACAAAGAAAAGCAAATAACCAGTCATTTTGCAATTTCCACTCATTCGAGGGACTAACATGAAAATGTTATCTACAACAAGTACCGAGTTGTAATTTCAATTACTACTAAACCCTAGGGAGTAACGTTATTTTTGTTCTAACTACATCATCACAAAACTGAACTGAACAAGAAAGCCTCTTTCTGTCACAGCTTACAACAAGGAGACCACAAAATTAAGTTTTTTAAGGTTTGTTTGTGATTTATGTGATAAATTCAATCAAAGTTTCAAGCTTTAATGGTTTTTAAGCTACTGTTCTGTAAGTGGGTTCTTACATTTTGTGGGGTTTTAGTGGTTAAGGCTCTCTCTCTCAGTATGCTTGTGTGTTATGGCTTTTTGTTTCAGTTTTGATGTGTAGTTAAGTTGTATTGGCACTGAACTCGAAATGATTATGATTCTGGTTTGACATTTTGTGAACTGGTTTTTAGAATTATCAGAGTTCAAGGAGCTTGGGGGATTTCATGTTCTGGGGCTGCTTATTAATTCTTGTTTATGGTGGAAATAATCCATTTATATCTTTTTTCTAATGTGAAGGTTAAGAATTCGATATGTTCATGAGGCAAGACATGCTTTTCTAGGCCTTAACGGGCTTGATGTTTAATGACTCTGCTCTATGATTGAAGTTGGTTTCGACTTAGCTTAGTGTTTAATATAATCTTTTATGAAAACAGATATGGCTGTGAGTTTGATCTAGTAAATGGATTTTTAAGCTTTTTGTTTCTTTCAAGTGTATGATGAATTTTCATTCTGATTATACTTCATTTTCTTGTATTTATTTATTTATTGTTGGATTTTTGGTTTATCTTCCTTGTATTCTTTTATTTTTTTTGAGATTCTTGATTTGTTGCTAGTAATGCTGACTTTTACTGCTGAACTAATGCAGGCAAGAAAATCTTGGAGAAAGTCCCCTGTTGATGAATGTGTAAAGCAACTGATCAACTGTCCTTTTCTTGCGAGAAACCAAGCCCCTTCTCTTTGATGAACTATTAAAAAGAAGGTGCTAGTTACTGGATGCTTATTTTGTATGTCCTTGCAAAATCACAAAGATAATTTTATTAAGCGGGTTGAACAAGATGGGTTTTACAGTTTCCCCGCAGAACTCTATAGTTGAGGTTCATTGTTTGCAAGGCTTGCAAAGGTGCTCTAATCAAGCTGGGCCGAGTTTCGGTGTAGTTAGTTGCTCAGCATTGAAGGGGTCAACTTTTTATCTAAATTGTTCAATAAATTGCAGTTACAGAAATCAGTTGTATTGGCATGGGAAAGAATTTCTCAGGTCTGGAAGAACTTTGTTTTCTTTACAGTGTAGAGGAGTGCAAAGTGTCAGCATTGATAGAGTTGATGAAAATGATCAAGATGACTGGAACGTAGGAAGTCATGTATCAGGTTCTGGGAGGGATTTTAGAGTGGAAATGACCACAAGGAATCATGGATCTTCAATTTTGTTTGCTGATGGACCCCTTGTTGAAAATGATGAGGAAACCAACAATGAAATTCTTCACAATTTGTGCAAAAAGGGGAGCTTGATGGAAGCAACAAAGCTGATAGATATTATGTCACGTGTAAACCAAATTCCCAACTCGACTTGTTCCACAAACTTAATAAGGGGCCTTGTCAGAATTGGTCGGATAGAAAGAGCTTCAAGGGTTCTTAAAACTATGGTCATGTCTGGTTTGGTTCCGGATGTTATTACATACAACATGATGGTAGGAGGTTTCTGTAAGAGAAGACAATTAAGATCTGCCATTGATCTGCTGGAAGACATGAGCTTGAGTGGTTGTCCCCCAGATGTGATCACTTACAATACAATAATCCGCAGCCTGTTTGATAACGGAAAATTTGATCAGGCTGTGGAATTCTGGAGGGGGCAATTAAGGAGGGGTTGTCTTCCTTATCTAATACCTTACACGATACTCATCGAGCTAGTCTGGAAGCATTGTGGAACTGTGCGGGCCTTGGAAGTATTGGAAGATATGGCTATCGAGGGCTGTTATCCAGATCTCGTTACCTACAATTCATTGGTTAATTTTGCTAGTAAAGAGGGAAAGTACGAGGATGCAGCTTTGATTATATACAACATTCTGTCTCATGGGATGGAGCCCAATGCCATAACTTATAACAGTCTTCTCCATTCTCTTTGTAGCTGTGGATTATGGGATGAAGTAGATGAGATCCTTGCAATCATGAAAAAAACTTCCCATCCTCCAACTGTGGTTACATACAACATTCTGATTAATGGGTTGTGCAAATGTGGACTTGTGGAGCGGGCAATTAACTTTTTCGTTCAAATGGTTTCTGAAAATTGTTCTCCTGACATTATAACTTACAATACTCTCCTCACCGCTCTATGCAAAGAGGGAATGGTGGATGAGGCCCTTCAAGTATTTGTCCTCTTGAGTGATAGCAACTGTTCTCCTGGGTTAATAACTTACAACACTGTGATTGATGGATTGACTAGAAGGGGCTATATGGATGAAGCATTGAAATTATACAATCAAATGATAGAAAAAGGGATAGCTCCTGATGGTATCACCCATCGTTCTTTGGTTTGGGGGTTTTGCTGGATAGATCAAGTTGAGGATGCTGTGGAGATATTGAGGGAGATGGGAAAGAGAGACCACAGGATCAATAGTAGTGCTTACAGATTGGTAATCAATGGATTATGTAGAAATAAGAGGGTAGATATTGCAATACAAGTTCTGGAAATGATGATCTCGGGTCGATACAAGCCAGATGAAGAGATTTATTCTACTTTAATTAAAAGTGTTGCTGATGCTGGTATGGTTGAAGAGGCGGATGAATTGCATCAAAAGTTGATAGAAAGAAAGGTTCTTAGAACCATATTGGACAAACCATGATTGCATGGAAGATTTAAAACTCATGCTAGTTCTTTCTGGCAAAATGAGATAGCCAGCTATTTCACGGCAGAGTATACAGAAGACACATAATGGAAGCTCGGTGCCTTAATGTCATATTGAGTTGGTTTTTCGATCAGTTTTCTCATGGCACAGACTCTTTCAGGAGTGATGATGTATGATCACTTGGAAACATTGGTGGCTGAAATGGGATAAGGTTTTATGTTGCATAGGTTTCCCTTGTAGGGCAAGTAGTAGATTTATCAAATTAGGTGGCTTTGTTGTACTTTTTTCTGAAGTCAACTTATGCTGCTTGTTTTTTGTGGATTTAGATGTGTTGAAACTTGTTTGGCGTAGTTCAAACTGAACCTTTCTTTACTAGCTAGTTTATATTTCCTCCTGCATTTTTTGCTGTCAGATTAATGGTTCTGAGAGTTATCGATATTTCCAATGCAAGGCCTAATGGAGTAAAGGCACTATTTGGATAGTAATTGGGAACAAGTTTCAACCGTTTTTAAAAATTTTAATTTTTTTTTATTTTTAAATTATTTTTATCTGCTGATATTAAAATACTTTTTAAAAAATAAAAAAATATTATTTTAATATATTTATGAAATAAAATCACTTTAAACTCTCAAATTGATGATGCGAAGTTGTCAGCGTACCATAATATACATTTCCGAAGTCTTTCCTAGCTTCTATTCAAATTCAAGATTTAACAGCTGCCAGAAGAACAATACTGGGAAAAAAAAAGGGGCCAAAATCCAATGAGCAAGCAGCCGTATATTCTGAAGATCTGTCCATTTTACCATGAGTGATCGATCTTCTATTTAGCAAACGAACGGCCAACGGAGGAGAAGGAACAATCATCTTCTAACATTTACTGTATGCCACTGGTTTGCTATTGCCCTATCAATCCATTTGAATGTCTGTGCTTTGTTGAGAGTTCATTTTTATCAAGCAAGGCCCAGGAATTTTAGGCTTCGGATCTCATGAAATCTAGCCTTTATTGACAATGCAATTCCTTTAAATAAGTTGTTCTCCATCAGTGATCAGCAGAACCATTTTAATCCATGCAGTTCTAGTCCAAATAAATAAACTAAACCAACGTGAAGGTAATAAGTTATTTGACTGGATAAAAACAAAGACTTGGATTCTATTGAGTTTCATCCTGATAAGATAATAAGAAAATTCAGGTATTCTTCTCCAAAAAAGAAACAGCCGAATGAAAGAAAACTTGGGCACATGTTCAAAGCTCAAACGCAAAAGCTTGTTACCATCTCATTCTGTAAAAATCCCCGGTTAGTACAGAAAGATGGATCTACACATTGCTATTTACAGAACTGTGATGTTGCTCTCTTGTACTCTTTCGTCAAGACTCAAGACATGAATCTCCTCTCCATATTACTGACATTAAAGATAGAATGTGGCAGGTTAGTCCAAAGGACATAGAAAATCACCTCAAGGCTCAAGCTCTTAGGCTGTGCCTGATAGGTTGCTTCTTCGATTGTGGGCTCTGATGTTATGCTCTCAAAAACCGAGTGAAATGCTTTTTACTCAAAATACCATGAAATAGACTACATATCAGGAGTCTCGGGCAGATAATTCCTTGCTGCCTTTTGTTTCTTGTAAGTTTTAAGGCCATACAGAGAACAGACAGCCCAGATCAGAGCATCTGATATGGTCATTACACATCCAAGAACAGCAAAAACTAGTTCTTAGTGTCCAAAGACAGTGAGGTCTTTGTAAACATCAAGCAAAGGGAAGACCTTGTTCAAACGTTTGTATGAACCTTCAGAAATGGCGTTCATACTATAAAGAGAATTAGCCAACTCCATAGCTTGAGCTCTTGATCCCGAGAAACCAATACCTTCAATCAACAGCGTATAAGTAGTTTCATTTGGCTGGCAACCATTTTCAATCATTGCTGTCAGCACTTCAATAGCATCATCAATTCTATGTACTTTGCATAAACCAAGAAGAACGATATTATAGCTGACCATGTTTGGCTGGAACCTACCACTTAGCATGTCTGCCAATAGCCCAATAGCTTCATCCACCATTCCATCTCTGCACAAACATGAAATAAGTGAATTATAAGTAATTCCATCTGGATCAATTCCTTTGCTAAGCATCTGCGATATCATTCCTAAGGCTCTATATCTGTCTCCAGAACCCCACAATGCACTTAACATTGTGTTATAAGAACTGACATTTGGGGGACAACCCACTTCCTCTAGCTTTCCAAATATTTCCACAGCGTGATCACTATTTCCATTCTTACAAAGAGCGGCCATTATTGTATTGTAGTTGACTATATCTGGCAAAAAACCATCAGAGATCATGTAATCCAAAAACTTGATTGCCATATCCAGTTTTCCCTCTCTACAAAAAGCAGCAATCAGTGGATCATAACAGTAAGCATCCGGAGTCAAACCCTTTTCCTTCATAACCTTCACTAAGTTCACTGATTCCTCAATTTTCCCATCACGACACAGTGAGCTAATCAAAATGCTATATGTAACCACATTAGGCTCGCAACCTCTTGAAAACATCTCATCCATCAGTTTCTCCCCTTCATACCATTTCCCTTGATCCAACAACGCTCGTAACAATATATTATATGTAATCACATCTGGTTTACAACCCCTAGAATTCAAGGTCCTAACAAGCTCAAAAGCTTGATTAACCTTCCCCTCTTTGCCCAACCCCCTAACAATTACATTATAAGTAAATGTATCTGGTTCAAGCCCTCTTGACAACATCTCATCCAAAAGCTTCAAACCTTCATCAATCCCACCTTCAAGAATGTGTGCCTCTATCAAAATCGTGTAGGTAATAAGAGTTGGCTTACAATTATTATCTTTCAACAACTCTTCAAAAACCTTTAAAGCCAAATCAATCTTTCCCTTGCTACAAAAAGTCCCAATCATTATATTGTAAGTAACAACATCCTGCGAAAATCCCTTTCTTTTCATCCTATCAAGCACTTTTTTTGCACTTTCAATCCGATTAGCCTTATAAAACCCACTGATCACTGCATTATAAGCAAAAACATCAGGTTCACCATGCTTCTCCAAAATCTCCATCACCCTAGTAGCCTTCTCTATATTTCTTGAATTAAAAAACCCTTTAATGAGCTTAGTACACATAATAACATCAGGCTGATAACCTTTTGCAACCATACACTCAAGAAAGTAGAGTGACTCATTACACTTGCCTGCTTTACAAGACCTATTAAGCAGTTTCATCAAATGGGTTTCTTTGAAATCATAAGATAAAACATGGGTTGGTTTTGTTTCAGGTAAAACCCTCCTTAATTTTGGTGGGTTTCCAAGGTTACTGTTAGTGTCATTATGAGTAGGGTTTATGCAGCTAACTACATTGCTTTGAAGTGAATGTAAAGAGAGTTTAAAATGTTTGCTAGTGAAGGGAAAGCTACAACTATGAGAGATAAACTCAGTGGAAAACATTGTCATGTTGATGGCTTTGTTATCGTTCAATGTTCATGGATTATCATTTTACAAAAGAACCAGCCATAGCCGAAGAAGTAAAGAGAGTACCTGTAAATTTGCAAGGAAAAGGAGAGAAACTTGAAAATTTGGGAATTGTTTGTAGTGTTTTAGAGATTGTTTTTCAACATATTGAGTCTTGTGGAGCAATTTCAAAGGAAAAAGGCAAGTGTTTGTAGTCAGCCAATCGGATTACAGTGCATGCGTTATGGATAAGGGACACAGCATGGGTACAGGGTCTTTAGGATAATTGGTCTTGGACATCACAAAGCCCCACAGATGGCTGGTTTCATGCTGGTTTAAGTGATGGTCATGGTGTTAAGAGAAATGGAAGATGCATGTCGTTTAAAGTTTGCTGCACGTGACATGTCGCTTGAGTGCTGTAGGCATTAAAAAAATAGAAAAAAGAGATGCACCACCTCACCCTACATTATTTATTATAATAATATTTTTGTTTTTTTCACTTTTAATTTTTTATTTTATTTTATTCTGAAATATTTAATTCAATTAAAAGTTTAATTTTATAATTTTTTACAGTTTACTTTTTATATAATAGCGGATTAACTAAAGTTAATTTGATTTTTTTAATTAATATTTTGTTTTAGAATTCTATCCTTTTAACATTAAATTGATTACGAATCAATCTTCATTATTTGTTTTGATTTATTTTTTATTAGGTTATTGCAGTCTCATGACTCGAATCACGAGTTTTGCAGATTAACTCTAGTTAACTAGGGTTGTTTTATTGTCTTTTTATAGATTGATTTTTTTTTCAATTTTATTTTTCAACAATAGGTTGATTGAGAACTGTACCTCATAATTTGTTTCAATTTACTTTACATAGGGTTGTACAAGTCTCATGACTTATGACTTGAGTCTTAGGTTTGATAAGGTAACCTGAGTTGATGCAGATTATTTTTTTGTTTTCTTTCTACGAGGTTATTCCAGTATCATTACCAGAATCACAGGTTTGGTGGGATAACCCGATTTAATTCATATTATTTTTTTGTTCTTTTTTTAATTTTATATTTTAATATTAGATTGATTGAGAATTGAGTTTTGTAATTTATTTCGATTTACTTTTTATGGGGTTATTCTAGTCTCATGAATCATGTTATAAATTTGACAGATTAACTTAGGTCGGGTTTTTTTTTTTCAATTTCATCTTTCAATATTAGGTTGGTTGAGTATTGATCTTCATAATTTATTTTGATTTGCTTTATAAGAAGGTTATCACAGTTTTATAATCTAAAGTTACAAATTTAATAGGTTAACCTAAGTTGACCCGGATCAATTCAATATGTTATAGTCTCAATATTTAAATAAAATGATGTCGTATTGAATTTTTTTTAGTCAACCTATGTTTTTACTTATTGTCTGAGTTGTCTTTAAACCTATCAAATCAGCCGGATTGCATTAAATCAAACCTTATATGGTTTAATTTTCTAAATTGTTTGGGCTGTAATTCAACTTGTTTTATATTATATGAAAAATTATTTTTTTTTAAATTATTTTTTTTTAATATTTTTAGATTGTTTTGATATTAAAAATAAATTTTAAAAAGTAAAAAAAATATTATTTTAATAATTTTTAAATAAAAAACAATTTAAAAAATACCCACCATTATATTCTTAAATAACCCGTCATGCACCGGCCTATCATAGTTCAGTTTTCCCCTTGACGTTGCTAGGTCGGCAGGACAGGACAGACACTACGCTTTGAGCCCTGAGGATTCACATGCTACATCCCAGTAGACTTGTAAAGCAAAAAGGGCTAGAACTTGGATTCACGTCCCCACTTGACTGATTGCTTCATGGTACATCTCCATTCTTTTTTCTTGTTCTCAAGGTATTTCTCCATAAAAAGCTAAAAGTATACCATCAAGGCAACATATATAATATGGTAGAAACATTCCAGAAGAGTTGGGATTGTTTTAAATTGTGTCTTGAGAAAATAAAAAAAAACACATGTACATCGTCTATATATAAAAACCTAAAATCATAACATTTTAGGGTTAGAAGATATACTTGTTTTAAATTTTAGGGTTGTTTTTGGCAATAATAAGAGATTTATCTATCAAGTTATTCTCCTTCAAACCCCATTGAAGCTTCCTGGTTATCACGTTAACATGTTCCAAAGAGAGGATCTTTGAGGACATGCCATATTCAGCACGTACGTACGGTCTTCAGGATCTATATTGCCTGTGCTTGAATGTGTCCTCATCACAAGGTATTGCTGTGTAGGAATTCATGAGATGTAACTCATTATCCATAAAGATAACAAGGTGATCAGCATTTAAGCTGGATTTACATACAGCATGGTTGGATGTATCACTGAGATTAGTTGTGAAATGCCTTATCCAACTCAAGGAGACGATATATGAAGCCACAGAGCCTGTAAAAGATAGAATAAAGTATAAGCAGGTACAAGTGAAGGGCGGCAGAAAGTTGACCACTGGTGTTAGGAACCGTCAAAGATTGTTGCAGAAACTGGAAATCTTGTTTTACTGCTGGGGAATAATAAGAAAGGATAAAACATCTAGAACAGACGCATCAGTAATGAATTTCTTAAGCATGTGGCCCAATGATGTGTTAGTGATGAGCTGCTGTATTTGGAAAGATACCAGGAATTAGCAGTATCTGATCATAAATGCACCAGATACACAAAAACAGAGCAGGCAAGCCTTCAGAAAATGAAGAGCTAGCATTGGCTGATGAATAGTGTGCAGAAACGTTGTACCTGCCAGATTCGACAAATTTCATCATTGTTATCAGACGTTTCATCTTCTTGTTTATGGCAGTACTCCTCCCTGATCATGAGCATCAGCTGCTGAACTCATCAAGAAATGTCTACATTTTTTTTTTCAAATAGGTATTGGATTTCATTGGAAGAGCTATGACGGCTGTTCTTCATCCCTCACCCCCTCCTTTCCCATTTTGTTTCTTCGCCTTCTCAGTGGTTTTTCTTTCTTCTGACCTCTTCAATTAATCAAGCTCAAAAGTATGACATCAAAACTCACAGTGCGATAATGAAAGCAAGAATTGTCAGCCAAGTTCTGGATTTCTTCAACTCATGCAGCACCTGCAGGCAAAGAGGATTCATATATAGCTAAGAAAAAACACGTAAAATGACTAAAATTGATAGTTTCCAAATCTAGCATCTCAAGGAAACTGATCAAAAGGCAGAAAAAAACCAAGATAGTTTACTCTAGTGATAATCTAACGCATGAAGGCTAGCATACAATATTACAATTAATGCACGTTTAACAGGGTGAGGTTGGCTCAAAAATTCTAAAAGCATTGATACAACTTGAGTGCTCTCTTGTCATGTACGAAACTAACCAGCAGCAGTGATTCCGTGCACGATAATTCATTTTTCATCTCTGCAAAACAAGTGAGCAGGAAACCATGTTAAGAGCACCACACCCAGGCTTGTGCATTCCTCGTCACATGTACAGTTTAGGGGATATCTCATCAAAGGTTGTGTTCCAAAAAGCATTAGTTTGATCACTAGCAGAGATACAAACAAACAGAGAGCGGCAAATATGGTTCTCAAGCCCTATCAAGTGTCATCATGGGAAGATATATATATGCTTAACGAATTTATACTGTGATTTAATTAAACCTCAGCTATATATCTTCTCCACTAGCTCAGATTCTTTCCCCACGATGTCTCGCAAAGCTGAACCTTTTCCAGCAATCATCTTGATCACCCGCCACCTGCCAATTTGTTCATACATCCATAAGAATTGGGTTTTGAAGTGTGTGTGTATATATATATATATATATCTCGGTGGACATTCAAAGCATCAGCATATTAAGAACAGGAAAGAATAGCTTATAAATCTGACCTGTGGCACCATGCTCGTTCGCTTTTGGGAGAGCAAGGAAGGAGAAGGGCTGACGACAGAAGTTCATCTAACAGCATAGTCATATGCTGCTTCTTTGACGCAATGAACTCCCTGCATGCAAATACAAGGAACAAGTATCGCGATCATGGGTTCATGGTAAAACTAAGCAACAGATTGAAAATGATTTAAATGAATGGAAACACAACACATGCACAAATATATCTGTATAAAATTGAGGGAGCAGAGAAAGCTAGAAATACCTGGAATATTGCATGCAGTCCCAAAATCACAGCCTAGCAATACAAAGAGACTTGCTTCATGACCTCACCTTCAAGATTATTCTCGTCCCAATATGCATCCGACGGATTCTTAGGCCATGTTTCTTTAAATATAGAAGTTGTAGAAAAATAAAAAATAATATTTATTAATTGATATCAATTCTTATTTTTTAAATTAAATTTTGTTATGTTTTTATATATTTTGATGTGTTAAGATCAAAATAAATTTTAAAAAATAAAATAATTATTCTAACATATTTTTATTCAATAAAAATTATTTCCAACCATCAGTCAAAACTAAGAATTGTATTTTGAGAAAAAAACAAAACGACGTTCACCCGGTGATTCAATATTTGTTATGAAAATCACGATTGAAGCTCTAAACCGAGTCAGACCCGAACCGGTTTGACAACTAAAGTCAAGGTTGATATTATATTTCTTTGTTTTATTATATTTATTTTTTTCAAAAGTTTATTTAAAAATAATCTGCAACTCTCCTTTTCCAACTTTCTCCCAAAAAAATCTCTCTCCCTCTCTCTATTTCTCTCTCTCTCTGCAAAAATTTTTCACCCCCCCTTGAACCGCATCCATTTTCCTCACTCAAAAAGAAAAAAAATTTTCTTTTCTCCTCAAAAGATCTATGTTTGCTTGATAATTGGACGAATCGAAAGATTCAGAAATAAATTGAATTGAAGAAGGCGTGGTTCGATTCAATAGCAATAATTAGAATCTAGGGTTTGGCGATCTATGTTTTGGTTTGATTTTAGTAATTATGGAAACAACGACGAGCGATGTTGTCATGTTAGATGCGGAGTTGCTTCAGCTACCAGAGATTTCGCCTTTAGCTTTCAAATCTTACCCTCACTTTCCCCAAACACTCTTCGATCAGTGGCTCTCTCTTCCCGATCCCAATAAGCTGGTGCCGTTTTCGATATCTCTTCCTATTTCTTTTGCAGTTTTGTGTTCATTTCGATTCATTTTTTTACTTTTTAGTTTAATAAATTATTATCACAATTATTTTTATTTTGAATTGTGGAGTGCGTGTGATAGATATGGAAACACACTTGTTGTTGATTTGGTATTTGATGAAGTAATTATGGGTTAACTTGATGCTTTTTCTTTTTTAGTGCTACGGAAAAAATGGGTTTTTGATACCCAAATAACTCTTAAAATAATATAATTATTTATTTAATTAATTAACATGCTAATGCTTCGAATTAGTGCTGTGCTAGGTTGAAAAATCATGGATTGGTTCATTTTTATTAACATTTCGATGCTGATAGAGTTGCTTTGCTTTGTTGTTATGGTCATATAAATGTTTGTGTATACGTTGTATTTTTAGAAAGAGATTTTTTTCCTGTTTAAGGTTAAGGAGAGCAGTTCAACGGTGATGCTTGATACCTATGGGTTTGTCATCAACGCAGAAGTCCGAGTCTTGTAGAATTGTTAGTCTGCATGTGTAAATTTGAACAGGGAATTAATTTAGTTTTTTGTTTTCTTTTTTAATCCCCCTTCTTCTCTTTGAATTTATGTTCATTGCCCACAATGCATTTCATTGCCAGTATTGCTTTTTTGTAATACTTGTGTCTGAACTTTGTTCCATGGCTTGGATGACAAAGTCATCGTAACATTTTTTGTGTACTTTCTGTTCTGAAAGGAAACACAACTGATGATTTATTTTTATAGAGACCTTTTCTTTTATGTGGTTATAGAAGAGAAGTTTTAAAATTCTTGCTTTCATGATTTTTATTTTGCCGATCAGTTCTTTTGTAAGTTCTTATAGGTGATGTTCCTTTGAGTAAAATTGTTTATATAATATGATTGCTTATTTCTCTTCTCTCTTCATATTTGTCCAGGTGACATCCCTGGTTAATGATGCCAAGACAGGTGCTCCATTGAATGTCTCTGGAAACTCTTCTAGTGCAAATGCTGCCACTGTTAATTCCTTACCTTCCATGTTTCCTGCGGGAAGCACACCACCTCTTTCTCCCAGAAGTTCAACCGGTTCCCCTCGTGTGACAAAGCAAAGGCCTGGCCCATCTAATTTAGGCTCTCCTTTGAAAGTAGTCAGTGAGCCAGTAAAGGAGTTGATACCACAGGTTTAAAAAAACCCCAATGTTTTTTCTTGTTACACACAAAACAAAAGGATGAAATTTATGTTGCAGTGGCCACTATTTCCTTTCATTTTCTCTGAAAAGAGATAACGAAACTAAAGCATAACTGAAACAAGAAATTTCTCTGATCCACCATTTTTTTCTTCTACTCTTTTCTTCATGTTTTTATCTACGAAATTTTTGTTGAGTGACATGGATTATATATTTTTTAATATGTATACTTGTGATGCCTGTAGTTTTATTTTCAAAATGGCCGCCCCACACCAAATGAACTAAAAGAACAATGCTTGATTCGGATCAATCACTTTTTCTATGGCCGCTTGGATGGATTGCAAATACATGGTGAGGTCAATGATTATATATCGAATTCTGTGATATTTGATGAACTAATCTGTTTGTTATTTATTTTGTTTTTAGAGTTCAAATCGGTCACAAAGGAAGTATGCAAGCTGCCATCATTCTTCTCCACGGTTCTATTTAGAAGGATTGATGTTAATAGCACCGATTTCGTGACAAGGTATGCACTTCTTGTCTTAGGTGGTTTATTGGACCTATGAAAATGATTCTCCTGTTGTTCGAGCTGTAAATACTTTAAAATTGTTTACCTGATTTGGTTATCATTATTTCAAGATTTCTCTTCGATACCCGATGACTCTCTACCACATCTGGAAATTTCTCTCACGTCTTTATTTTTTTAACTATTTTCAATTTTCATTAACTTTGGAGCAATAATTTTAGGACTTAAAAGATGGTTGTCTGGATTGTTATGAATGCTCGGGCAAATAGAATGATGGGAGAGTGGTTTTCAGTTTGAGTGGTGATTTGAGAGTTTATGGTAGAAACTTGAAGAAACAGACTTTGGGTTTTCTATCACACTTTCCTATTTCTAGGATCAGAGACAGCTATAGAAATAAAGTGCCCTACTCTACTAACTTTCATTGTTTCTAGTTTTACAGTAAACCTAGAATTAAGCTCCTTGATTTTCACAGATCAAGGCCTTGATCTTGCTCTGTATCGCTTTGATTTACAAAGTTGCTATGCAAGGAATTCTGGAGTGTGTTGTGTAGTGTTCCTCCCTTGATTTGCAACCCCCCCACACACACACACTAACAACAACAATGTAGTTATGAACCAGTTTAACATTTATATGCCAGTTAACAAGAATGACTGCCATACATTTTGTACACCGCCAATTGGACTGGTAACCAAGAATTTGTTATTTGGATTTTTAGTATGTGAATTTCTGTAGCTTTTTTTTAGCTTAAACCTTTTGGGATTGTGGCTTCAAAGTCAAAATTCATTTGCAGTTCTCTCTCTCTCTCTCTCTCTCTCTCTCTCTCTCTTCAAGAGCGTTAGGCTTTGACTGTTAGAAACTGGTTTGTTTAAGGTGGATTGCTATTTGTAAAACAAATATGGTTTTTAAATTGCAGTTGCAGTCATGGCATGGATGAAATTTTCTAGTCTTTAAGGAATTTGTCTTGGTGAACAGTTTAGAAAAATCAATCAAAAGGGGAGGATTTTTTATATTCAGTAATTGATAATTTCTCAACTTTGAGAATATTTACTTTTAACTCTTGATGCTTTTTGTTACATTAGGGGACCATGCTTTTTCCTGTTTGTGGCATACAGTGGATATTGCCAATTAGGATGGACTGCTTCTTGATGCATTTGGTAGATTTAGCGAGGAAGGATTATAAGATTTTGAGGAGAGGTGCTATCTTTTATGGTGTTTGGAGATAGAGTGGGGCTCTAGGATAGGTGGAACATGTTTTTTTTGCTATATGTGGTAACAGTGGAATTCGCCAAGTAGGGTGGACTTGTTCTTGATGCATTTTGTGGATTTTTGGAGGAGGGTTATAAGATTCTGAGGACAGGTGCTATGCTATATGTTGTTTGGAATGGATCTCTAGAATTCAAGGTTCTTTTCTCTTGATGTAGCTGTTTTGGGGTATGAAAATAGCAATTGTCGCTTAAATTCGGTGTAGTGCATTTTGTTTTAGAAGCGGAAATGAGGAGATTCAGTGTTGGTGGAAAAGCAAAAGGAGATGATGAAGATTGCATTCCACTCTTCCAGTGGGGGAACTAAGAAGGGGTGGATTGTCTGTAACTGCTTTAATGGCTGCTATGGATATTGGTTTATACAGGCCTCTACAGATGTGAAAATAGTACACCGTTTAGCTTAGGACAAGGGACATTTCTGGCAGCTTGCTGCTGTTATTTGAAATTATGAAAGAAAATAAAAATAAGCTACATTTTAAGAAACAAATCAACATTTTAAGTTTGATAGAGTAGTTCAAGGATACATGATGTTGCAATTTAGTTGCTGTTGCCCGCACAAAAAATGTTTGCGTTATTTGGTTGCATAACTTCTTCCTAATCTATGTGCAGGGATGCTTTTCTTGATTATTGGATAAATGGCAACATGTTGACATTGGATATAGCTACCCAAATTTTCACAATTTTGAAACAACCAGATCTCAAATACCTCACCCAGGTAGGGGTGTTTGTGTATCAGGATAATCATTTCTGGGTCTTGTTATCAATGGATTGCTGCTTTTTCATGTATGATTCATTAGTGAAATTATTGTTTCACTCATTTCTAAAATGATTTTCATATTGATAACAGGAAGACTTTAAACCTGTGCTTCAAGAACTACTGGCAACTCATCCAGGATTGGAGTTCTTACAGAGCACACCCGAGTTTCAGGAAAGATATGGTTCGTTATCAGCCTGTTAATCAACTTTTGGTTGTTTCTAATTCAAAGCAATTATTCATATTTCTGATTCCTTAACTTTGCGAGATGCATTGTCCATTATAATGCATGCTCGATTATTGGTAAAATTTATCACTTATTACTGATGGTATTGAAATCATCTGAATTCATTCTTTTCTTTAAATATTCGTAAACGTGTTTCATTTTGATGAGAACTACATGTATAGCTTTATTATTCCTCAAATGAATGAGGTGCTTTTTGCTGGTTAACAAGCTATAGCAAAGCATCTAAACTTGAATTTGGGGGTACTTTGAAGAGATCCATTTATGGTGTGATTGTCCCTCCCTTGAAAATGGAATCTATCATTAAAAATTTATAGAGGATTTTTGGATTATGTTGTCGAATGGAGCAATTATCAAGCTTCTCTCATGAACCTGACGCCAAGCATTTCTAAAGCTAATCTTTGTAGTTTCAAGAATGCTGGTATTCTTTTTTCCTGGAGCAACGTGTTTCAAAATTGCCAAACTATAGATGGCTCCATTTGAATGATGAGTTCTAATAAGATCAGATGGCACAGTTCAGTATGTATGGGCCTAAAAGGCACCCTAAAATTAGTGACATTTGGTTTATTGCAAAAAGAAAAATGTGTTTTTGAAAGTAAAACTAACAGAAAAGTTCATGCACGATGCATGGGCTTTTTAGTGGTGAAATTATCTGGTGTGAGAATAGCTCCTACAATGTATTGAGTCATGCAGACATCTGACCAGCCCTTATGGATTTGGGCACCCTTTGCACATTTTGTCCATTCTTATAGGAAGGCACAGAGTTATTAAAAGCTATGTCATATGAGTAAGAAGTAAAGTTCTGCTCTTTATATTCTTATAAACTCTCAACTGGTTTCTCGTTGTGTGGAAAGCATGACCTTATGAATACAGAAAAGATGGAAACTTTTGCAATGTTGTGATGTGTAAACTCTGCCAGATTTTTTCCTTTGGTTGATTGGTGTGGTGTTCATTCGAGAGTGGCTTTTAATTGATGGACAGTTCAATTGAATTGGTTTTTTTCTGGTTAATTCAGTGTGTTTAGCCATAATTTCTTTTGCCTGTTTGATTGGTTGTTTATACTGTCTGGGTGAGGAGTATAGCTGGAGGCTGACAGCCTGAATAAGCCATAAGAGGCTGCTCTTGCTTTGTGATAGTTGCTATGCATTTAATGTCGTGTGATTTCCTAACATGAATTTTCCTTTGCAATTGGCAGCTGAAACTGTAATATACAGAATTTTTTACTACATAAATAGATCAGGGAATGGTAATCTTACCCTCAGGGAGCTGAAGCGTGGGAACTTAATTGATGCAATGCAACATGCAGATGAAGAAGAGGACATAAATAAAGTTTTGAGGTAAGTATTGTTGTGAAGATGCAACATGAATTTTCCTCGAAGGAACATTGTGCCTATCATAAACTTGTAAAAATATGAAACATTAATATTTCAGGTAATCAGAATTAGTTTTATGTAATTGGAATGAAATTTAGGCTTGTAACGTTTTGTATCAAATTTTTAATGATCCTAATTATTTTGCTTATGATTTCATGTGCAGGTACTTCTCTTATGAGCACTTTTATGTGATATACTGCAAGTTTTGGGAGCTGGACACAGATCATGATTTTCTTATCGACAAAGAGAACCTTATTAGATATGGGAACCATGCGCTTACCTACCGGATTGTTGATAGAGTATTCTCCCAGGTTTGTGGCTGTTGAATGATGCTTTTGTGTTTTGGGTCAATTTACCTCCAATTTTACAGCAAGAAATTTTTCTTTGCTAGTCAAAGACCTGAACTGTCATGCTTTTATGATGTAAATACCCTGCAGGTTGCTAGAAAATTTACTAGCAAGGCTGAAGGAAAGATGGGATATGAAGATTTTGTGTATTTCATTTTGTCAGAGGAAGACAAGTCATCTGAGCCAAGTCTTGAGTATTGGTATGTGTACATTTATCATCCTGTAGAGTGAAGGAGTTGAACTACAATTGTGCACTTATGAAATATTATGGAAATATTCATTTTATATTTGTTTCATTTGTTAGATGCTTCCTCCACAAGTTACGCTAGTGTAACCATGAATAACAAAGCGTTGTTAAGTTTTTTGAATATATTCCTTGTTCAATAAGTTACATAGGTGGTGTGCTTTTGTTCAAGCTGAAAAGACTAACTAGTGCATGAACAGAACACGTAGCCTAACTGGAACTGGAAAGACTTAAAATCACCAGGGAAATTTTTTCTAAAATGGTGAAACTTCTAGAACATGATTGATAAGGGAGAGTGATATGTGGGCCCTGAATGTTGGAGAAATTTCCAGTCAATTACTGGCCATTATTCCATGTTGGCTATGCTAGTAAAGCAGATAAAAATAAAACTTGTTTTCATTTCATTGTTGTAGAATATATCATATAATGATTCTTGAGTGCTTCTCTAGGGAGTTTACATCGTACAGACCTACAAACACTCGTTTTTCAAGCAGTGATGGGGATGCAGTGTTTTGGTTTTATTAATCAACTGCCTGTGAGTTGTGATGTTCAATTTCTTTCTTAGGTTCAAATGCATAGATTTGGATGGAAATGGAATCCTGACACGGAATGAGATGCAGTTCTTTTATGAGGAGCAGTTGCATAGGATGGAGTGCATGGCTCAAGAGCCTGTGCTTTTTGAAGATATATTATGCCAGATAATTGATATGATTGGACCAGAGGTTTGCCCTTTGCTCTTCTGTAATCTTACTGGTAGTTCCTCTCTCCTTAAATCTATTTGAAGTGCACATGGAAGCATGTTCAAGGAAAACTGCATTTTAAGATCCTCTGAAATTTTTGCCACCTTCTTCAGTACCTGTCTCTAACAAATTAGCTACTCCCAATGGGATAGCTTAAGAAAACATGACCAGTTACTTATCTGTTACTCCCTGCACACCACCATCTAGAGATGTTTTGGGTTTTTTACTGTTCAACTTTTCTTGCTGCAGGATGAGAGCTATATCACCCTTCGTGACCTCAAAGGTTGTAAACTTTCAGGAAGTGTTTTCAACATCCTTTTCAACCTTAATAAATTTATGGCATTTGAAACCCGTGATCCATTTCTTATTCGTCAGGTAATGTAACTCCTAATTTATGTTCAATGCTCAATATGAAAATTGAACCTAGCATTGCTAATAAAAAAAAGCCTTGATGGCATTGCAATGAAACAGGAGCGTGAGAATCCAACACTGACAGACTGGGATCGCTTTGCGCATAGAGAATATATTAGGCTTTCAATGGAAGAAGATGTTGAAGATGCTTCTAATGGCAGTGCAGAAGTTTGGGATGAATCACTAGAGGCTCCTTTCTGAGTTTAATTAGGTAAGTCACTTCAGTTTTTGTGTTGCTGGTTATGTTTGTTGTGTTGTGCTTTTGATTCTTGTTCTGGCCCCTGCACTTGTGCTGTGGAGTGTGGAGATTTAACAAGGACCTCAATAAATGAAGCATTTTTCTTTCTCATATTTTTTTTCAGGGTCTAGTTTTGTGTTTGAATTTCTACTTGATATTTACAAGTTTGCTTTTGCTGAAGGTGCTCGCACAAAAAGCTCCAGCTTCTTCTTCTACAGAGGCCATGAGACATGAAAACAGTAAACTCAAAGGATCATTATTTTAAGGGGTGTGCAACAGTTTTTACCTTTCTAAAGAGACAGTCCAGGCTTGGCAGGATGGAATGCATTTTTTTCATGTGCCAGCAGGGGACATATTCAAGCTTTTGTGTGCATAATTTGACGAAAACCAAGGAGCATTACACTAGAGCAGTGGTTCATGAAGTTGAACTTCCTGTAAAGGAGAGGTAGTATCCAAGAGTTGATTAATCAAGTCCAGGTTGAGTAGCTCAGAACATTTACTGCATTTTTTATTTATCAATCTGTAAGATATAATCTATGTCGAGGTCTTCTAATTTAGCAGTCGGTTCTTTTGATATGTTTTCTGTACGGTAATCTATTGGGTGCTGGGTAGGCTTCCTTTGTCTTATAAATTTTTGGATTGTCATTTATCTGTGACTATATTCCTAGTTTTTCCACTTCGTGTACACAAAATGTAGCTTTGTGTTTGTCTTATGAAAAACTTAATTATCTCAATTGAATTTCTTAGATCGAGAACTTTGAACCCTCAGATGTACCTTGTAGTTTCCCTGGCATTTCACAGCACATGGAAAGCTGTCCGTGTGGATAACTCACACACCATCTATCCATCCCCTCAATCCTCTTTTTTCAGGCTCGTCGTTCTCGATTGATGTGATGACTGATGACTGCTAATTTCCAGATTATTCATCTTTGATAACTCCATGCTAGGACTTCGAGTGCTTGTGCAGATTCTTTGGGTTTTTAGATTTCTTACCTCTAGGAAGTATGTTGGTTAGATGTGTGAAGAATAGCGAAGGCCTGATTATCAGCATCAAAGTCAGTAAAACTACAAATCTGACGATGAATATAACTGCCTATCAGATTCTTGATCCTGAAATCAACTAGGATTCTTCTTCGCAGATCTGAGCTGAGTTGGTCGATCAGAAGTATTACGGACTGAAACATGAGGTAATAGAAATTTGATTTGCTACTATAAAAACTCATAAAAGCATAGCTGTGAACTTGGCTCAGCAGAATAACCCGGGTTGGGTTAATCCTAGTTAAATTAGATAAAATATTAACTTCATCTCACTGAAAAAAGCTCTGCGTACTAGAATATGTTTTAAATTTATTTTTATTTTTTTTTGCTAAAATTTAATATGGTTTGTATTTTTTGGATCGTTTTGATGTTCTGATGTCAAAAATAATTTTTAAAAAATAAAAAAATATTATTGGCATGCATTTTGGCACAAAAAGTTATTTGAAAAACAAGCTACCACATTGTCAAGCACCCTCTTAGTTTTAGGCTTTAGGCCCGAGCTAGACCTGAAAAAACAAAGACCAATGCAGGATAATGGTTTACGTTATAAGAACTTCCAAATAGTTTAAAAGGATGTTCTAATCATGTGATGTTCTAATCATGTGACGAGCATTTCATCC
>Ga0307511_10001990_pt1 | contig 21449 bp, 13 predicted proteins | sample 13_EM_MG_FD_200266 | JGI IMG/M metagenome (GOLD analysis project Ga0307511, IMG submission 200266) | Populus trichocarpa ectomycorrhiza microbial communities from riparian zone in the Pacific Northwest, United States - 13_EM | ecosystem: Host-associated > Plants > Roots > Unclassified | place...
AAAAAATTAAAAAAAAATGAATAGATCTGTTTATGGGCCATTGTTAGGGGCTGTTTTGTTATTTTCTTTGAGGGGGTCGGCCCAGTACAAAAGTCCCTTCTCTCTTTATCCGGAGGTATGTTCTCAGGGGGATACCGTTCGGGTAGTTTACCGGCCCAAACTGGCCGGGTATAATGATTCGGCTGGTGTCCGCGCCTCCGTATATCTCTATAGAAATTTTGAATGGGAGGGATATGATCTTGTGGTGAGGAAGACGGATAGCGGGTGGGTGACACCGTACGTCATTCCTTCCGGTACGGCGATGATCGCCTTTCATTTCCTCATCGGGGACAGTGTCGATAAAGGGGGCAGGTTCCCTTATGCGGGCCTGGTGCATGAACGGCCGGGGAAGATGGCCGATGGCGCTTATATGGAGTGGGGATTGTTCCGTAATAAACAAAATACCGGAATGGTGTCGGACATCGTTGCTCCTATTTCGGCGATCGAGCCGAATGTGACGATGATCTGGGTGGGGAAGGAATGGAGTAACCCCCAGGTAGTACGCAACCTTTTTCCCGGTATGGCCAGGGCCATCAAGGCTGCTTACCCGGACCAAGCGGATTCTGGTTTGAAAAAGACGGCGGCGTTCCTGATGGAGCAGCCGGATCTTACGGAGCAGCAATGGGCCTATATCAAATATGTTTACGGGGATGTACTACATGACAGAGCGGCCGTGGATTCCCTGCAGAAAGTCATCATAACAAAGTTCCCCGGCGGTCTGACAGATCGGTTGTCCAGGCTCTGGACTATTTATTTACAAAGGGATTCAGCTCAAAAGGCTGATCTGCTCGATAAGTTCTTTGCCGATTTCCCTTTGACCAAATACCCGATGGATGACTACCTGGATCCTGAAACCGGTGATCCATCCCTGGCAGGTCATGTGTACATAGAGATAGGTATGAGGGCATTTAGCGGGCATCGGTGGGATGAATTGGCGCAGATCATACGCCAATCACCTTTTAAGTACCTGGACTATTTTTACCAGCACTTTGTCATGTACCCTTTCCGGACCGACCATCCTTCTATTACTTCTAAAGAAGCCCTGGTCCTTTCTTCGCTGATCACGGATGAACTGCTGCGACGTTCGAAGGATCATGATCCGATCGTTTCGGGGCGAGGGGCTATCGCTCCCACCGAATGGATACAGCATATCATGATGGCAGACTCAGGGATCTTCGGTTATCACCTGGGATTGATGGCTGACAACGGAGAGATAGAAAAAGGAGTTGCACTGGCTGAAAAACTGAAGCCGTACGTGGGAGTGACAGATATCACTTTTTCCGAGAATTATGTTCGTCTGCTGCATCAACTGAAAAAGGATGACCAGGCTATTCCGGTCATTAAGTCCGCCATTTATGCCAATACGGCTACGCCTTCGATGCTCAACGTGCTGGAGGCCGACTACCGGCGGACAAAGGGTAGTGGCAATGGGTTCCTGGATTATTACCAGTCGCTGCGTAACGGACAGATGCTGGCGAAAGAACATGCGGCACTTGAAAAGTCGCTGATCCATGTTGCCGGACTGACCTTCAGCCTGCCGGATATGAACGACCGTATCATCGACCTTTCCAAATTAAAAGGAAAGATCGTCGTACTGGACTTCTGGGCTACCTGGTGTTTCCCCTGTAAGTCAGCGATGCCCGGAATGCAGATGGCGGTGAACAAGTACAAGCAGGACCCTTCAGTAGCGTTTTATTTTATCTCGACGTTGGAAGAAAGGCCCAATTATAAAAAGAGCATTGCGACTTTTCTCAAAGAAAAAAATTACGACTTTACCGTCCTGTGCGATAAGACCGATCCGGCAACCGGAAAGAGCGGTCTGCTTTTTTCACAGTGGGCGCCCATCCTGAAAATGAATGGTATTCCCCAGAAGGTCATCCTTGACCGGACCGGTGTAGTGCGTTGGGTGACCTCCGGTTTCTATGGCAATGTCATCCAGGTGGGGGATGAGGTCAGCTATGTGATCGAACTGCTGAAGAAAGAACGCGGGTAAGAAAAAGAACACGGCCAGCCTATTTATATATCCTATAAACCGCAATTCCCCGGCCTATTTTGTATGGGACCGGGGATATTTTATTTCCGGCATCGACAATCGCCCGTTACGACTATCTTTATAAGGAAATTGGGGGTGTGCGAGGCTATCAAGAGGGAAGGATCAGTGATGTCATTCTTGAATCAATGTATTAGATGGTAATTAATTACGAATATATATTTGATTAAATATTCAATAGCGATCATGATAGCGGCGCTTGCCCTGGTCAGCCAGGAAACCCTTGGGCAGGTAGAGGTTAAGGGAACGGTGTATGACCGGTCGCAAAATTTTGCCATGCCGGGGGTGAGCGTTCTGGGAACCTCGGGTGCGGGCACGATGACGGATTCGAATGGGCATTACAGCATCAAACTACCTGTTACCGACTCCATTTATTTCTCTTATCTGGGTAAATTCACCATTAAATTCTCGGTAAAGAGGATTGCGCCGGGATATCCATTGAACATGAGCCTGGCGGTGAATGTCGACAGTCTGCCGCTGGTAGTGGTGCGGCCCAAACTTTATCGGTATGATTCAGCGGAGAACCGCGAGGAATATCGCCGGGTATTCGAGTATAATCCCGATTATATCGTCGGCGGCGACAACGGAGGGGTGGGCTTCAACCTGGATATGCTGTTCAGCGCTAAGAAGAACCGCCAGATGCTGGCTTTGCAGCGGCGGTTGCTGGAAGAGGAACGGGACAAATATGTCGACCACCGGTTTAACAAAACCCTTGTAAAAAAGATAACAGGACTCAAGTCACCTGCTCTCGAAGCCTTTATGCATACCTATCGGCCCAGTTATGAGTTTATTCAAAACTGCGAAAACGACTATGAGTTTTACAAGTATATCAAGGACTGGGGATTGCACTTTTCGGAGATATGGAAGGAAGAGCATCCGGAATAATTCTTTTATTTGTATTCAATATTTAAGTAATTTAGAATACCACCACAGCGACCATTATTTGATCAAATACCACCATTGATCAACTTTTCTATTTATAACTCTTTAAAAGACAGTTTTTACCATGCCAGAAGAAATTAAAAAACAGACTGCGCTTGGCGACGTTGCGGCGAGGCAATTAGCCATTGCGACCCGAACAGTACCTCAATTGTCAACGATAACGCCCCGCTGGCTGACCCATTTGTTGAACTGGATCCCGGTAGAATCGGGTGTGTATCGATTGAATAGAGTAAAAGATGCTGACAACGTAGAAGTGGACTGTTCCTCCAGGGACGAAAAGGCATTACCGCAAACCTTCGTCGACTATGTGGAGAATCCCCGCGAATATAATCTGAGCGCCGTAAATACCGTCCTGGATGTACATACGCGTGTCTCCGATCTGTATAGCAAGCCTTACAACCAGATCAGCGAGCAGCTTAGATTAACGATCGAGATCATCAAGGAGCGGCAGGAAAGCGAGCTCATCAATAATAAAGAGTATGGGTTACTGTATAGCATCGCCCCCTCTCAACGCATTAATACCCGAAAAGGATCACCGACGCCCGATGACCTGGATGAGCTGATCACCAAAGTATGGAAAGAGCCGGGCTTCTTTTTGTTGCATCCGCTTGCCATTGCCGCCTTTGGCAGGGAGTGTACCCGCAGGGGAGTTCCGCCGCCTACCATTTCCCTATTCGGATCGCAGTTCTTAACGTGGAGAGGGATTCCGCTGATCCCTTCGGATAAAGTGCCTATTGAGAACGGCAAGTCCAAGATCCTTTTATTGAGAACGGGAGAAAGTCGTCAGGGCGTAGTCGGTCTCTATCAACCAGGACTTCCGGGAGAGCAATCACCGGGGTTGTCCGTTCGGTTTATGGGCATCAATGACAGAGCGATCGCCTCTTACTTAATCTCCCTGTATTGTTCATTAGCGGTACTGGTAGACGATGCCATTGCTGTATTGGATAATGTAGAAATCGGCAATTATCATGAGTACAAATATTGATACCGGCAAACTGCCCGATACGGATGTTCTGGAGCAACTGGCAAACCAGTTCTTTCGTGCATTGCCGGGCAGTAATCCTGCACCTGCTGAAGTGGTGACTAAGATACCTATGTCCGTAGCAGGCAGCGGGGTATCCCCCTCGGCCCCTGATAGCAATAAGGCTTTCGATGTAAAGGATCCCCAGACGAGCCTGCCGGACCCGCATTTTTCCGATGGCAGGGTGCCCTCTTCTGTTGCCGGCAGCGGCAGGTCGCCCTCGACGCAGGCTCCTGCACAGACGTTGCCCTTGCAATCTTCAACATCTCCGTCTTCTTCAACGTCTTTGCCCTATGCATCTGAAAGCGCTTATGGTGATATGGGATTGAAAGAGGTCCTGACGGGGATCACGTCCTTCACGCACCTGCCGCAGATCCCTTTTCCGTCAGCCAATGAGAGCCCTTATTATTTTTTGCAGGAAGCTAATCCTATGCATTTGGCAAATACATTTCCTTCCGGGGGATTGCCTATGGGAGGATTTTCTCCGGCATCGCAGCCGCCTTTTGACGTAGAGCTGATTAAAAAAGATTTTCCGATCCTGAAAGAATATGTGAATGGTAGACGGTTGGTCTGGCTGGACAATGCCGCCACCACGCAAAAGCCCCAGCAGGTTATCGATCGTATCAGCTATTTCTATGAACATGAGAATTCCAATATCCATCGCGCCGCTCATGATCTGGCAGCCCGTGCGACGGATGCATATGAAGGCGCCAGGGAAAAAGTGCAGCATTTTTTAAATGCAGGATCGGTTAAAGAAATCGTATTTGTGCGGGGCGCTACGGAGGCCATTAACCTGGTGGCTAAGTCCTGGGGGGAACAAAACATCGGAGCCGGGGATGAGGTGATCTTAAGTCATCTTGAACACCATGCCAATATCGTTCCCTGGCAGCAATTGGCCGCGAAGAAAGGTTTTACCATAAAAGTGATCCCTGTAGACGATGATGGTCAGATCCTTTTAGAAGAATATGCCAAATTGTTAAGCCCTAAGACCAAACTGGTATCTTTTACACAGGTATCCAATGCACTTGGCACCATCACTCCGGTGAAGCAGATCGTTGCGATGGCGCATCATGCCGGCGCTAAAGCGCTGGTGGACGGCGCACAATCCGTCTCTCATATGCGTGTGGACGTACAGGACCTGGATGCCGACTGGTTCGTCTTCTCGGGGCATAAAGTTTTTGCCCCCACGGGTATCGGCGTCTTATATGGCAAACTAGGGCTGTTAAATGATACGCAGCCCTGGCAGGGAGGCGGCAATATGATCAAAGACGTCACTTTTGAACATACGCAGTACCAGGATGCCCCCGGGCGTTTTGAAGCCGGTACCGGGAATATCGCCGATGCTGTCGGTCTGGGCGCCGCCATTGATTATGTGAGTAAGATCGGCATGGACCTGATCGATCAGTACGAACATTATTTGCTGGCATACGCCACGAAGTTATTGAAGGAGGTGCCCGGTCTTCGCCTGATCGGTACTGCGCCGCAGAAGGCCAGCGTATTGTCTTTTGTATTGGATGGCTTTACCAATGACCAGGTGGGCCAGGCCCTGAACAAGGAAGGCATTGCCGTCCGGACGGGCCATCATTGTGCGCAACCTATCCTGCGCAGGTTCGGATTGGAGAGCACTGTAAGGCCTTCTCTGGCTTTTTATAATACCTGTTCGGATGTGCTTGCGCTGGTGAATGTGTTGCATCGGCTGCGTGGGGGACGTTAGTAAATTATTCAATTCATCATCTCGTATACAATAGCGTCCCAAAACCCAACTGGTCGAAACCGCCGCTGTTGGGGCCATAGTCGCCTCCACCACCTTCGGGCTGCGTTGTTTGAACACCCATTTGTGTGTAAGGCGCCGGCAGGCCCTTCCGTTTTACATAATGGTTATAAATGATCGCCCACATGGGGCGGACCGTGCCCCTTCCATCGGCGCTGATCTGGGTAATATTGGTAGTGGTCGAACAGTTGTAATAACTGTAAGGCTGGAAAGGGACGGGCAGGCTGGCTACATTGTATTTAGCCGTATACTCGGAAGCTTTCAGCAGCATATTGTCGTTGAACCCGTAGAAATCATCCCCCTGGTGATAAGCCATTTCACATATAGGTCCGAGCAAGGCTATCACCAGGGTCGCATGCCCCTGGTCACGGCCGCTTTCCTGCAGCTGGGCGAGTCCCTCACCGGCAAAAACATAATTGATAGCCTTACGGATATTCCCGTTTCCAATGCCATGCTGAAAGTAATTCACAGCTTCGTTATAAATCACCCGCTTATCTGTTAAAATACCTATTGCCATAACAGCCGCAATGTTGCACAGATCCCAGTTGGACCAGAACAGATCAGGGCAGCTATTCTGATGGTACAATAAAAAGGGATGGTTATAAGAATAAAACACCTTCAGCATCCATTGCTGGTATGCCTGTAAATCCGCCGCCTTCCAGCCTTTATAGTCGCGCATCAGCTCGCCGGCAACGGCAAACTGGAACCCATAAATGCCTGCCGCCAATGCGATATTGGGGTCCCCGCTCAACTGTACACAGGTGGAGGCCCAGGCATTTAGTATCTGAATGGATTTTTCGGCATAAGCCGTATCGCCTGAAATTTTCCATCGCAGGCCCAATTGATAGGCTGCTGCCGCATCATTGAAAGCGGACGAATAATTATCGGGTTGCGGTTCTTCGGGACTATTCCCACCCCGGATCAGTTTCACAGTAGGGCTTGCCATATAGGTCAATTGCGCATGCGTGTTGGCCAACAGCTTATTCCAGCCGGAGACCCAGGGTTCCGTGCTGCCGGCAATATTCGCTTTAATACGGGTAAAATCCTCCGCAGTCTGCATGCCCCCGGGATGTATCATGGGCGTATTGTCCGGCAGGGTATCAATGAACCTGACGGTGCTGGTCGTCGAATCAGCCGGCGGCGCCGGCGCGGCGCTGCTCTTTTTTGAACAGTCTGCCAGTAACAGGCCGGTTGCTGCCGGCAGGACAAGTAAAAACAACAGGTACTTTTGAATGGATACTATCATATCTATTTTTTATAATAAAGCGTATATAGTTCGTTGTCGGATAATACTGAATTAAAGATCTGGAACTTGTCGATGCCGCCACCAAATGCCGGTTCATTGGCGACACCGAAAGCAGGTGCTGCAATAAACACGTTGTTATGGTTAAAGAGTGTTGCCGTTGCTCCCGCCGGCAGGGTCTTGGTACCGATCAAAGTTGCATCCAGGTATACCTTCATGGTAAGAGCAGAGGCGGACACTGTCATTGCCAGCTGATGCCAGCTGCTTAAAGGCAATGACTGGGAGGCTATCAGGTTGTATTCGTTGTAGCCCGAAAAAACCGGTTTGTTCTCAAAAATGATGCGGCTCACCAGGTTGGAGCCCGCTCCGTTCCACCAGCCTGGCATCCTGGTCACCAGGCACAACCGGTTACCCCTGGTCTCCCCGAAGTCAAAAACAGGTTCCTGGTCCCGCTGTCCCAGCCAGTTTACCCAGCAGGTAACGGTCAGCTCGTTGTATTTGCTTATCTGCGCGGGCAATGATATCGTCTGATTGATGCCACCCGATGCATTGGCGAACCCGGGAAGATAAACGGCCTGGCCGTTCACACCGGTTACATAGCTGATGGCAGCACCGGCCCCTTGTATATAGGTGGCGGCCGTTCCGCCCATTTTATCATTCAGGTTACCGTCGAAGTCCAATTGGTACACCGGGTTGGGCACCGGAACCAGGTAGGCAAAAGCAGGACCGGTGACAGGATATCCGTTGATAGATACCGTAATGGCGCCCGAAGTGAACCCAGACGGGACAATTACCTTTAGCATGGTGTCGACTGCCGATACCAAGGTGGCGCTGGTTCCGTTAAAGCCGACCGAGATCTTTGCCAGGTCGGCACCAAATCCCGTTCCCTTGACAATCAGTGTATCGCCGGGCGCTCCCGCGTTGGAGCTCAGCGATGCGATGACAGGCGGGGGTATGACCGTATAGGCGCCTACTGAATCAACGATATGCGTCCAGACCTGCAGGGTCACCTTTCCCGAAATGGCATTGGCCGGTACTTTTACCACAATCTGCCCATCCGTGCAGGATCTTATCGTATCCGCCTCTACGCCGCCGAAATAGACCTTTACCGCATTGGCATAGGTGCCGAAGCTGGAGCCGGAGATGGTGATATCCATGCCGGGATAACCGCTCCCGGGACTGATGCTCTTTGGCAGCGGGGCGGGGTAAGCATATATTTTTATGTTCGCCCCTTTGTTGCAACTATTACAGACGGCGGCCAGCGTCAGCACTACCAATATAAAGCGGGAAAATTTATTAAACAGTTTCATATGTCAATCATTTTGGCTGTTAAGATGTTGGGTATTTTTCGACAAGCGGTGGCGTAGCCTGTTGTTAATAGCCATTGTTTTGAACGAGCTTAGGGTTTAACTGAAGTTGTTTCAATGGCAACGGATACAGGTAGTGCATCTTCTTAAAATTACGGTTGGCCGCTGCGTCAATCACGATGCACTTCAGGTTGCCTTTCCCGGTAGCCACGGTCGCTTCTCCATTTACATAGGCGCCCGGCACATATTTACTGGTGGCATTCCCGCTGGCGTCCCTGAATTCCGTCGGGTAGGCAGCATCGCCGACCACCATTCCGCACAGGTTCTGGTTCAATTGCGCTTCTGCGATGCCCCAGCGTTTTAAGTCATCGAAACGACTGTTTTCGCCATATAATTCCAGCGTCCTTTCGCGCCTGATCTCATGCAGCATATCCAGACCGCCAGCCGTTACCAGCGCGTTGGTCAGCGGGGCTATGCCGGCCCTTACCCTGATGGGATTGATGGAGATGTCCAGGTCGGCATCGCTGATGCTGCCGTTCTTTTCCATCAATGCCTCCGCGTAGATCAGGTACACTTCCGCCAGGCGTATCTGGGGATAATCCTGCGATTCCTGGTTGTCGCCGCGATAGGTCGGGTAATTGTAGGCTGCGAATTTTTGATTGCCATACCCGAAGCCGCCATTCAAAGTGACAGATCCCACCGCGGGTATTGAGCCATATCCCAGGACATATGCCAGCAATCGGTAATCCCGGCTCTGGTATTCCTTTGTTACATCGGAATATCCCTGGAACAGGGGTGATTTATCCACCGGCAACCCATCCGTACACAAATACATATCCATCATCTTGCGATTGGGCGTCATAAATCCCTGGACGGTAAAGGAGAGGTTGATGCCCCCTTTGCGCAGGTTATAATCATACATGCTTTTCAGGATAAATTCATTGTTGGTGGTCTTATCGAGGCCAAGGGGATTGGAGCCGGAACCATCTATGTTGAACAGGTAATAATTGCTCCTGTTGTTCAGGGTGCTGTTATAATTCCATAACTGGTAGCCGCCGTTGTCTATTACATCTTTGGCTAAAGTGGCCGCATCAGATAAAAATTGAGCAACCTGGTCCGATGCAGGCCCGGGGGAACCGTTAAAATCAGTCGCGGCGCCGACGTATTTGCGCCAGGTAGCCTCATACAGCAGCACCCGCGCCTTAAAAGCTTCGGCGGCCCATTTGCTGACATGGCCTTTATCGACGGTGGGGATGGCCTGCTCCGCAGGCAGGTCGGCAATAGCGGCGGTCAGATCTGCATTTATCTGGTCCACCACCTCGTAGCGGCTGTTGCGCGGCGCTGTCAGCTCGGGAGAATTAAGATCCAATACGGTAGTGGTAATGGGAACACCGCCAAACCTTTTGAGCAGGAAGAAATACTGCCATGCCCGGAAGAATTTCGCCGCGGCGACGTATTGTTTGATATCGTCTTTATTGCCGGTGTAGGCACCTGCTTTTTTCAGCAGTATATTGATGTTCCGGATATAATTGTACGTATTATCCCAATAGATGTCTGTGTTGGGGGCGGTAATGGAGCCGCGTCCATAATTCACCTCCGAACCAACGGTAACATTGGAGGAGAGGTCTGAGCCAAAGTCCATGAAGTCGTAGATACTGCTTCCATTAACCGACTGCCAGCTTATCATCTTATTATAAAAATCATTGGTAGCAGCCTTGAACTGGTCGGGGGTGGTGAAATAATTTGCTTCCGTCAGCTGGTCTTCCGGCTTCAGGTCCAGGTAGTTTTTTCTGCAGGAGCCGGCCAACAAAACCACACCGAACAGGGTTGCAAAAACGAGTGCTGTTTTCATCCTATATAATTTTTTGACTGATCAATAATGAATGCATTAAAAACCGAGATTGAGTCCAAACGCCCAGGTCCTCATAAACGGATAGCCGTTGTTTTGAGAAGTAGAGCTCTGTTCGGGATCAAACCCGTCTTTAATGGAAGCGAACTCAAACAGATCGTTGCCGGAGAAATAGGCTCTCACCCGGTCGATCTTCAGTTTGCGGTACAATGACTTCGGCACAGTGTATCCGATGATCAGCGATTTCATACGGATATACCGGTTATTTCGCAGCATAAAATCGTTGTGCAGGTAATTCCATTGCGCACGTACATTATTCACCGTCAGCCTGGGATATTGAGCATTGGGGTTGGCTGTTGTCCAGGTTTTACCCAGATAAGAGGTGTTTGAGTTGGTCCATACTGCCCAGAAGGGGTATTCCAATGTTCCGTCCCGTTCCAGGTATTGGTTGGCCACGCCCTGAAAGAACGTGCTGACATCGATGCCTTTCCAGGAAGCGCCGAGGTGCACGCCAAAAATGTAATGCGGCGCCGCATCCCCCATGTATTTTACATCGCCTTTATTTCCTTTGGTGGGGTCGCCGATGGCGCTGATATAGCCGTTGCCATCCAGGTCTACCTTTTTGGTATCGCCGGGTCGCAGGTTTAGCGTCTGGTCAGTCTGGCCCGGCACTTCTCCCTGCGTAGTCCCTGTATATTTGGCGTAATAGGCGTCCACGTCCGCCTGGTTTTTAAAATAGCCGTTCGTGGCGTACATGAACCAGGAATTCAGCGGATAGCCTACAATGGCGTTGACTTTTCCCGCGTTCCAGGTAGTGGCCCCTTCCATAGACCTGAGCTTGTTGCGGCTGTCGCTTACATTAAAGGCGATGTTATACGACACGGCCCCGATCTTATCGTGCCATCCCAGTATGGCTTCCCAGCCATGAACGTCCAGTACGCCGCTGTTGGATTGGGGGGCGGTGCCTCCCAGTACGGAGGGATAGGTAACGTTGACCAGCATCCCATTGTTCCTTTTTTTGTAATAGTCGAACTGGGCCGTCAGCCTGTTGTTCAGGAACCCCATGTCAATACCGAGGTTCATCATGGCCACGCGTTCCCAGGTACGGGTGTTGCTGGTCAATCCGCTGCCGTTCAAGGAAGCCGCGGTCTGATTGGCGGCCGTGCTGCCAAAGATAGCCGTGCCTAAATTGACGGCAGAAATATAATCATATAATCCAATGCCGACCTGGTTGCCGGTCTCGCCATAGCTGGCACGCAGCTTCAGGAGGTCCAGCGCCTTTATACCAAGGCGTTCTATGAATTTTTCGTGCGTCATCACCCAACCGCCGGAAACATTGTAGAAGTTAGACCATTGATAGCCGGGAGCAAATCGGGAAGAGCCGTCACGGCGGCCCAATACTTCCAGCAGGTATTTGTCCTGGTAGGAGTAATTCACTCTTCCGATGTACGAATAAAAGCCCCAGTGATTCTGCCCGCCTGTTCCTTCTACGTAACTGGTGGGGGCTGCGTTAAGATCATATACGCCATAGCTCCCTATCCCGGTGCGATAAGCATAAAGCCCCTTGAAATCATTCTTTTCGGCGTTGATACCTCCCATTGCCGTTATGTGATGGTCGCCTAGTTGCCTGGAATACCGCAGCAAAGCCGTATAATTCTGGTAGAAGTTATTATCTGATTCCGCCCTGATATCGGAGGTGGGGTTAATGCTGGATGGCGCCAATGTACCGTCCCATTCATACAATGGTACGGTAAGATTATAATTGTCCCATCGGTAATGATTGGATTGTATGGACCCCGTTCCTTCGAGTTCAAGGCCTTTCAGCAGTTCGACCGTACCTTTCATATCGATCCTTATCAGGTCATTGCCCCTGATGTCGCGGCCGCCGTCTGTAGTGCTGGCCGTGGAATTCCTGTTGCCCGCGGTGCCAAAGTTGGCGTACCATTGCCCATAGGGGTTCCTGGCGGGAAAGAAAGGAGGGTCTTCGGCAATCATATCGAAACCCAAACCTCCGGATGGGCTGGAGGTGATGTCTTTCTGATAAGTAATGCCGCTCTGCAGCTTGATTCTGTCCGAGATCGTATAATCGTAATTCAATTTGAGGTCGTACTGTTTCAGCCCGTCATAGGAGGTGGCCAGGTTACCCCTGTTGTCGGCATAGCCGGCCGACAGGCGATAGGCGGTCTTATCGGATGCCCCTGAAATGGCGAGGTTGTGCTGTTGGGAAAGGCGGGTGGCGAACAATTCGTCGAACCGGTTGGCCTTGCCGATGAAGATATCTCCCCAGTATTGCGTGGAATAGATGCCTTCGCTCCCCTGCTGCATTTTCTGCAGGTTGTCGAGCGACTTCCACCCCCAGTAGTTGGGAACGGTCTCCTCCTTATTGGCTTCTATCCACATGGTGGCATATTGCTGCATGGAAGGGGAAGGCGTCCGGATGCCGATGGTATTGGACCGTGTATTCAAATTGTAATCGATCTTCATTCTGCCCTTGCCTCTTTTGGTGGTCACCAATATGACACCGTTGGCAGCCCTTGACCCGTAGATGGCGGCCATGCCGTCTTTCAGTATACTGACGGACTCAATGTCGTCAGGGTTCATGGTGAAAAAGGCATTGCTGGTGGAGGCTGGTATCCCGTCGATGACCACCAGCGGGGAACCGCCATTCACGGAAGTGACACCGCGTATCTGGAAATTGATGGCTTCATTACCGGGGCGGGAAGAGGTGCGGGTCACTACCAGGCCGGGTGTTTCACCCTGTAATGCCAGCGCGGGATTGGTGACTGCTCTGCTTTCAAATTCCTTGCTGCTTACCTGCTCCACGGCCCCTGTTAACGTGGCTTTTTTCTGCGTACCATATCCTACCACTATCACATCTTCCATTGCCTTGTTGGCGGCTGTCAGCCGGATATCCAGCTGCCCGTTCTTTCCAACAACGTGTTCCTGCGTGATATATCCCGTGTGACTGAATACCAATATGGCATTTTCGCTGGCGACCTCTATCTTAAATTCTCCCTTTTCATTGGAAGAAGTGCCCAGAGAGGCCCCTTTCACGACAACGCTCACGCCGCCCATCGGCTCCTCATTTTCGTTGGTGATCCGGCCGGTAACGAGCGCTGCAGGCGTTGGAGACATCCGGTTTTCCTCCGGGGTGCCGGGAGAAATTGTCTCATCGGACAGCGAATACAGGAGTAGCTGGTTATCGACTATTTTATAGCCGATCTGCAATGGCACCAGTATGCTCTCAATGAATTCTCCCAGTCTTTTCTCGTTGGCGGTACAGGATATCTTCCGATAGGCGCCAATGGTATTGGGGCTGTAGATGAATTTTACGCCCGTCTGCTTTTGTATCTTTGAAATAATTTTACGGATTTCCGTATTCTGCGCCGAAATGGTGACCCGTTTATCCAGTATTTCCTGGGCGGACAATCTATTGGCATACAAGCCACCGGCAAAGACAATAGCTATAGCTATTTGCAGCATCGTTATTCTCATGACAAGCAGTATTGAAGCAACAAGTTGCTTTTTTTTCATAACTTTGGAGAGTTTTGTTCGTTAGCTAAAAGAGATGCGGACAAAATCAAACCCAAAAGGTTGCAAAGCTGGCAATGCCCCCATTGCCAGCTTTTTTGTTGGGTTTATTTCAGATTAAGTGGAGATGTTTAATTTTTCATATAGCAATGTTTGGTTTTTAAAAGGGCTACTTGCAGCCTTTTCCTTTGATTAAAATTTGGGTTCCTTTTATTTCGTAGGAGGCATGAATTGATTCGCAGATAATATCGAGCTTGGAATAAAGCGCCTGGGTGGTGATATCGCCGGTGAAAAGACACTCGTATATTTTTTCGTTTTCAACCACCATTTCTATTTTGTATACTTTCTCTATGGCCGCCAATACTTTGGCCAGGCTGGCCTCTTCGAATACAAAACTTTCGGCGGAATCGGTTTTCCGGCCGGTCTCCTGCCCTACTGGCAGCGGGTTGTCAACCAGCGAAGAGACAAACTGCCGGTTGTTCCCGTCATATACCACTTTCTGATTGGCCAACAAAATGACGCCATTGCTTTTTCTGCCGGCATTGCTGCTGCCTGCCGGCCGGCGCTCAAATACTTCCACCTTCCCGGTGCGTACAGACACCTCCAGTTGGCGGGTGGCAGGATCTCTTTTTATATTAAAACTGGTTCCCAGCACATGGGTTACGATGCTGTCATCATAGACATAAAAAGGGCTCTCCGGATTTTTACTTACTTCAAAAAAAGCTTCTCCTTCCAGGGCAACCTCCCTTTTGTCTGTCTTAAAATGATCGGGATAACTGATGATGGCGCCGGGTTGCAGGGTAACAACGCTGCCATCTTCCATTTCGACCCGCTGCGGCTGGTGGGAAGTATTGGCTCTTTCCTGCATATTGGTGGCGATAGCGGCGATGCGCGTTGTATTTTTATTCCTGCCGGTTATGAAATAGCCCGCCATTGCCGCGATGCAAAAAAGAAGGGCTGCAGCGGCCGCCCAGCGCATTGGTTTCCTTTTGGCAAACAGTCCCGGTATTAACCTGGATGTTTGTTTCTCAGACAGCAGGATATTATGCATCATTTCGGCCGACCGGTGCGGCGGCAGGTTCGCCCCTGAAACTGTCTTTTCAGCCAGGCGTGCATCTATATGCCGCGATACGATATCATCGTATGTATCTGAATTGATATGGAGGAACAATTCGGTGCGTTCCTCTTCAGATATCGTATTCACAATATACTTATCCAAAAGCGCTAAAAATCTTTCCTGGCTGATCATTTAATAAGATTTACACGGTGCCCTATATCATATAGACAACCGGGAAAGGACCTCGGAGTACAAGCCGGGATAAAAAATCAACATTTTTTTGCGCCGGCTATCAGAAGGAGAACAAATAGCTCGCCGTGCCGGAAGAAAAAGGAGCGGATGGCGGCCAGGGCCCTGGCCATATGTGTCTTAACGGTGAGCGGTGAAATATTCAGCTGCCTGCCTATGGCTTCATAAGACAGCCCTTGTTCCCGGGACAGGCGGTATACTTGTTTTTGTTGCTCCGGCAGACTGTCGATGGCCTGCTGCAGCAATCGCTGGTACTCATTGTCCCTTATTTTATGATCGGCCGTGTTCTCGGACTGCTGGCTTTGTTTTCTCCATTTGTCCCGGACCGTCCATTCGTTGGCCAGTTTTTTCAGATAATTCAGGGTAATATTCCTGGTGAGGGTATAGAGCCAGGATTCGAGGGAGTGTAGTTGGGGAAGATTCCTGCGGTGTATCCAGAGCTTAAGAAAAACATCCTGTACTATTTCTTCCGCCATGCCCGGGGATTTGACATATAGCATGGCTACCTTATAAATATGGTCGCGGTGGCGGTCGAATATCAATTGAAAAGCATACTCGCTGTCACGGGCCAATAAAGCCAGCAGTGTGGATTCTTCGTATTCTCTTTCAATAGACATATAATGGCAGGACAACGTTGGTAAAAAGTGAAATTAGGCATTTTTTAAATATATTTTATTAATAAATAAACCCGGCGTTGCCCTAATGAGGCAGATCCACAGTCCAGGGAATGATTTCCTGCGCCCGAAAAAGCTTCGACAATAATCCAACCTGATCGAACCCTTCCCCCCATCCGGGCGTTTAGATCAGGTAGTTCAGTCATAATGCTTTAACAGTTGAAGTTCCTGAAAAATATTAGTCCACTAATTAAGTAGACATATTTATATTTGCAGTTCGAAAAACACATTGAGTCACTTAAAAGTACGGAAATGAAAAAAATGCTAACTGGAAAAATGAGAAACAAACCTGGCCTATGGTTTAGTCTGTTATTGCTATTACTCGCCGGAACTGCCGCACAGGCACAGTCTTTCAAGATCAGCGGCGTCGTTACCGCCAAGGCAGACGGGCAGCTACTGCAGGGCGTTACCGTCTCTGTTAAAAGCGGCCGCACGGCTACACAAACCGATGCTTTCGGAAAATTCGGGATCACCGTTTCACCCGGTGCAGTCATTCAAATTAGCTTTATCGGGTATCAGACTAAGGAAATAGCGGTCAGTTCCGCAGGCGAACCGCTGCAGGTTGCCCTGGAACCGGCACAGGGTACTTTGAATGAAGTCGTGGTCACCGCCCTCGGCATCGCCAAACAAAAAAGGTCCCTGGGGTATGCCGTTCAGGAATTAAAAGCAAAAGATATTTCCGAAGCCCGCGAGAATAATCTCGTCAGTGCGCTGGAAGGTAAGGTCGCCGGTGTGCGTGTTACCAATAGCCAGGGGTCAATGGGCTCTTCCCGTATCGTTATTCGCGGGGAAACCTCTATTTCGGGTAATAACCAGCCCTTATTCGTCATTAACGGTTTCCCGGTCGATAACACGCAAAATGTCCCTACCGGCAGTTCGCGTGACTTTCAGAATGCCATTGCCGATATCAACCCGGACGATATCGAGTCCATCAGCGTGTTAAAAGGCCCTAATGCGGCAGCCCTCTATGGCTCCCGTGCGGCCCATGGCGTGGTGCTCATCAAGACCAAGAGCGGCAAGAACAAAAAAGGACTGGGCATTACCGTTAATTCCAATACCAGCTTCGAGAATCTCAATACCCTGCCCAAATACCAGAACGTATACGGTCAGGGATCCAACGGCGAATTCGCTTATAAGGATGGTAAAGGAGGCGGTACCAATGACGCCGTCGACGAAAGCTGGGGACCTAAAATGGACGGGCAGCTTATCCCTCAATTATTTGACGGTACGCCCGCCCCTTTCGTGCCCCACCCGAATAATGTAAAAGACTACTTTAAGACCGGGGTTGGCTACAGCAATGGGATCGCCATCGCCGATGCCAGCGAAAAGATCGACTACCGTTTCTCAGCCAACACCCAGAAAAATTTTGGGGTCATTCCCAATACGGATCTCGGGAGAAATTCCTTTTCGCTGAACACCACCGTAAAGATCGATCCCCGGTTGACGTTGACGGCTGCGGTTAATTATATACAGACCAATGCCGGCAACCTGCCCGGTTCCGGTGGCAAACGTTCCACCAGCACCATGTTGCAGTTCACCTGGTTCGGACGGCAGGTGGATATGAACCAGCTCCGGGATCACTATCGGAAGACCGGCAGCCCGCTGAACTGGAACAATGCCTATTACAGCAACCCTTTCTTCATTGCCGAACAGAACACGGTAGGCCAGACCCGGGATCGCATCATCGGCAATCTCGGCCTCAGTTATAAGATCATCGACGGTCTTACCGCTAATCTGAAGACCAGCACCGATTATTATACCGACCGCCGCAAACTCCGCATCGCCTATGGCACCAGCGGAACGCCCTTCGGTTCTTATGAAGAAGATGCCTTCACCGTACGGGAATCGAATACGGAAGGTACCCTGAATTTTGTCAGGAAGCTTAATTCCGATTTTAACCTGGAAGTGCTGGCGGGCGGCAACTTACGCACTACCGCTTTCGAAGAGAATGACCAGAAGGCGCCCAAACTTGCCGTTGCGGGGCTGTACACCCTCACCAATTCAAGGGATCCGCTGGTCTCTTCCAATAACTACACCAAATCGAAAATTTACAGCGTTTTCGGATCCGCCCAACTTAGTTTCCGGAATTATGCATTCCTGAGTTTCACCACACGTAACGACTGGTCTTCCACCTTACCCATACAGAACCTCTCTTATTTTTACCCCTCCGTTACGGGATCGCTGGTGCTGACGGATGCCTTCGATATTAAGAGCGATATCCTTAGTTATGCCAAGGTCCGCGGAGGCTGGGCTAAAGTGGGCGCCGATGCATCGCCTTATCAGTTATATAATACATATCCTTTTATCACGCCGCCCTTCGGTTCCTATCCCCAGCTGACGGCAGGCGCTCTGAAATTGAACCCGGACCTGAAACCGGAGATTACCACCTCTTCGGAAGTGGGTGTCGAAGCAGGATTCTTTAAAAACCGCATCCGCCTGGACGCCAGCTATTACAGTTCCAGCAGTTATAACCAGATCCTGCTGGTGGACGTAAGCGCCTCTACCGGATACCGGCAACAACTGATCAATGCCGGACGATTGAACAATCATGGCGTGGAAGTGCAACTGGGTCTTACCCCCGTCAAGACGACTAGCTTCACCTGGGACCTGAACCTGAATTATGCCCGCAACCGGAGCAATCTCGTATCCCTCGATAATGAAGGACGTCTGCAGAACTACTCTTTAGGTAATGATGGAACTATTCAGACCATTGCTACCGTCGGTAAGGCTTATGGCTCCTTGTTCGGGCTCGCCTACCTTCGGGACAATACCGGGCAGATCATTGTCAATGCCGATGGCTCTCCTGCCACCAATCCTACCGAAAAAATCCTGGGGAAGTATACTCCCGATTGGATCGGCGGCATCACCAACAGTTTTACCTATAAAAGCATCAGCCTGAGTTTCCTGATCGACGCCAGCATCGGCGGGTCCCAGTACTCGGGCACGAATGCGACCGGCACCTATACCGGCGTATTAGCCTCAACCCTTCCTGGTCGTGATGCCCAGCATGGCGGTTTGGCCTACTATTACCCTGGAAACGATAATTCCCAGCTTCCTGTTGCCGGTAGCGGCCCCGGAGGTGAAAAGGTGTACAATGACGGGATTATTTTCAAAGGCGTAACTGCGGACGGCAAACCCAATAAAACGATCATGCCCGCGCAGCAATACTATAAAGCTCTTAACAATTTTGATGAGGCCTGGATCTATAGTTCCTCTTTCGTGAAATTGCGCGAAGTGAAGATAGGGTACGATCTGCCGGCAGCCTTACTAAGCCGGATCGGTTTTGTCGGCGCAAAGATCGCCCTGGTTGGTCGCAATCTTTTTTTCATCCACAAAAACATCCCGAATGTGGATCCGGAGACGGCCTTCAGTACCGGCAACGGACAGGGGCTGGAAGATCTCAGTCTTCCCGGAACCAGGAGTTTTGGATTTAATATCAATCTGCGGTTTTAAACAGGATCAATAAAAGATAGAGACTAAAGTAAAGGAGCCGAAGTAACAAACTGACGAAAAAGTTTTAAAAACAAAAGTATGAACACGACCCAAAAATATACAACCCTCTTACTCGCCGGTGCGGTACTCTTGGTATCCGTATCCTGCAAAAAAGAGCTGGCGAATACGAATAAGAACCCCAACGGTACCGAAAACCCGCAGCCGGATTACCTGCTGACGGCGGCGTCCAAATTAACAGCGGATACCTACTGGGGCGTAGATAATAATATCAATTCTTCCCTGTTGTTCGTACAACACTGGGCCAAGATCCAGTATACCGATCCAGATCGTTATATCCTTACCAACGGCAGTTTTACTGTCCTCTGGAATACCGGGTTCTCCCAAAGTATCACCGATCTCAATAAAGTGATCAGTCTCAGCGCCGACCAAGGCGTTCCCAACTATAAAGGAGTAGCCCTGGTCCTGCGTTCATGGGTATTCCAGTTATTGACGGATGCCTATGGCGATATTCCTTTCCGCCAGGCTGGTAATATCGATTCCTTTCTGACCCCCGTTTACAATACCCAACAGGAAGTTTATCACGGATTGCTGGATGATCTGAAAACGGCACAGACTACGCTGGATCCCGCCGGAACCGGCATTCAGGGCGATCCCATTTACAATGGCAATATCCCTTCCTGGAAGAAGTTCGCCAATGCCCTGCGCCTGCGCATTGCCCTCCGAATTGCCGACCGCGAACCTGTCCTGGCCAAACAGGTCCTGACGGATATCCAGGCTGAAGGCGGTTCGTATATCGATAATAATTCGGCGATCGCACAACTGGTCTACCAGCCTTCCCCGAATCAGAATCCGATCAGCAATATTTTCGATACCCGGGATGATTACCGGATCAGCCGAACCATCGTAGATACATTGGCCGCCTTAAACGATCCCCGCCTACCGGTCTATTGCGCACCGACAAGTGATGCTCCGCACGGATTTGTGGGAATTCCTAATGGCCTGACCGTAGGAGATGCCGCCAATCTGGGTTTTACCAAGACCTCCAAACCAGGCACCTATTTCAGCGCTCCCCTTGCGCCAGCCGTCATCATCAGTTATTCAGAAGTTCTGTTCGGCCTGGCGGAAGCTGCGGCCCGCGGTTTTACCAATGATGATCCAGCAACGCTCTATGGGCAGGCCATCCAGGCTTCCCTGAATCAATACGGGATCACCGATGCGACAATCGTCAATAATTATAAGAATCAACCCTCCGTTCAATATAATGCGGCTAATTACAAACGATCGATCGGCAATCAGAAATGGATCGCCTTATTTGGGCAGGGATTGGAAGCCTTTGCGGAATGGAGAAGATTGGATTACCCGCAGTTAAAACCTGCTGTGGCAGGAGTACTGAATGGAAGTCTTCCGGTACGGTTCATTTATCCGGGTACGGAACAATCCCTTAACGGAACCAACTATACCAAAGCCGTTGCTGACCAGGGGCCTGATCTGTTGACCACCAAACTTTGGTTCGACATGTATTAAAAGATATTTTAAGTGCTAAAATAACCCCGGGAATTTCCGGGGTTATTTTAGCACTTCCGATTCCTTTTCCAGGAACAACCGGAAGCGTTCCCGCAACCCGCGGTAATAAGCAATCATTTCCTTTGCCTCCCCCGAAATGGTGGAACCGCCGCCATCTTCTCCCCCGATACTCGTTACCACAAAAGGGTGAGCAGACAGCATATTTATCCGGTTGACCAACTCCCAGGCCTTTTTATACGACATCCCCATTGCCTTTGCCCCTTTGCTGATGGAACCCGTTCTCTCAATATGCTCCAATAGCTCCACAGGGCCAGGCCCGAAGAAACGCTGCCCGTTCTCTTCGATCCACAGGCTACCATTCACCTTATACAAACCCTTATTTAAGAAGTCTTTTACTTTCTTTTCCATTGATAAAATTGTCTTCCATTAAAGTTACTTAATAAAAAAGGGCCTGGATAGAAATCCTGCCCTTTGCTAAAATCCAATATCCTATGAAAAACCGAACATAACTTATTCAATACCTGGGCCAATTGTTAAATACTTAATACGGAGTATAAAGTTAAACACTTAGTGTGTTATAATTCCGTTGTATTCCCATTTATGGAATCAATTCGAGAAGGATTTTTCATTACCGGTGTAGAATTTTTTCCCCAGGATATGGGGATTGATTCCTCACGTTCTTTTTCAGTAATCAAGTCAAAAATGTGTCTTAAATGAAGTTTCATTTTTTGCAGTTCTT
>Ga0307511_10001991_pt1 | contig 21449 bp, 19 predicted proteins | sample 13_EM_MG_FD_200266 | JGI IMG/M metagenome (GOLD analysis project Ga0307511, IMG submission 200266) | Populus trichocarpa ectomycorrhiza microbial communities from riparian zone in the Pacific Northwest, United States - 13_EM | ecosystem: Host-associated > Plants > Roots > Unclassified | place...
ACCCCAATAAAAGAGGGTTATGGGTGGTACATGGGAAGGGAGGGTTAGGAAGGCTGCCAACCTCTGCCTTCTGCTCTGATCCAATGATTCTACCGCCATTGTAGACAAAGTCTGGACCTACCGAATGGCGATACAATGTCTTATGAGTGTTGAACTGTTCCGCCCTTCTCTCCCTTTTATACACCTTCGCTTGGACTTGACCCTGTCTGCTAATCGCTCGCCACAGGGCTGTCTACTCCTCCGAACAAGACCAAGCCTATTTCAACGTATGCACTTCCAATATCAGGACCTTACGCCAGGTGGTCCCTCGTCGATTGCTATCGTGTAATATAGACTCGACCCTGAAACAGGTATCCGTTGGATGCAATTGTCGACTGCCGATGTCGGGTCAAAGATGACGGTAGATAGTCCGTCGATTTAAGAGTCGTCTGTGAGATGAACTGATTTTGAATTTTAATACAGGCCTACTGTCTGAAGCCTGCACGAGAACAAAAACTGGCACTGGGACTGGTGGGAACCGAGATGTCGGTTGTTGTCCGTCTCAGCAATGGAATGGGGCTGAGGCGCAAAGCAGAAAAACTTTGCAGGTTCTCGTATGGGAAAAGTGCTCGAAAGCCCCTCGAGGAATGTGATGGGGGGGAGTGGGAGTGAGCGTGGTAAAGTAATCCCGAGCTGAGCGAGTCGAGGGAGGGTTCACTTTGTTTTAAGGAATCCTTCGGGGTTGGTGCCTGCTACAAAGATTACCAAGATGAAGTGACAAGCGAGAGCCAGGATGGGGGCTGGTAAGCCTCGACAGATGGCGATGAAAAATAAGAAAAAGAGCATACGACCGAACGATTCGTTATGATCAAGATCGCAGTAAGTGCGCCCGCTATCTAGACTACGTGTAGGGGGTGTGCCACGCCGCGAGCCCACTAGGCAAGTAGAAAGAAGCCTGCACCTTTCGCTCACTACTTTACCGTTGATAGCCAACAACGTTGAACGAGGTGCAAAGCCCATTGGGGGTGGCAGCCAGGCAGGGAAAATAAAGATAAATACTTAGATTAACATGTATGAATGAACAGAAGATCATACAGTCAGCACGGCAGTAATGGGCATGAAAAAGCAGCATCAGGTTTCATAAGGACTCAGTAGCTCTGCTGGCTTGTATGCAAGGCCGGCTTTGCATGGTTATGGGTGAGGGGTGAGGGGTGGCTGCCAAAATCAGTTCCAGGGGGATACTGTCAGTGTGGAGGATCAAACGGCTTGCATCGTCGATTACATTGTAGCACCTCCTGCGCCCGTTGCTACTTTTTGTGACAATCCGGCATGAGTTATCCAAAACATGCAAGTGACCAGGATCTTGGACCAGACCGACGGATCTTGGACCAGACCGACGGATCTGTTCTCACAAGTCAAGGTTGGCTGTTGCGCCAGGCTGTCACTAGCTCAGTTGAAGGACGTATCATGGGGTTTGCTTGTTTGGGTGAAAACTGGAGGCGAAGAGGACAGTGCATAAGTGTCGCCAGGGGCTGTTGCACAAATTATGGGTAATACTTGTGAGAATAGTAGGGTTGTCAAGCAAGCAAGCATAATACCACTTGCATTTTACATCTTGCCTGCTCGCATAAGTTGATGAACACAGAATTCTCTTTGAACCAAAGCTCAGCTGCCCGCAACTGTACTCTTCTCAAGTACCTACATGCTTGCTAAGGCTCAGGAGATGCAATGGCAAAATGGCAGGTTTCCTCAGGGATGTAGCCCTGGGCCTTGGAAGGCGGTGCCACCCAGGTGACACAGGTAACTCGATGCTGAGCAGCAGTCACAAAATTAACGCCCAAAGGGAATTTAATTACTTCGTAGATTAAACTGGTAGCCATAGTGGGCCAGAAAGATCGGTGCTTTGTACAGTACGATAACTTTACACCTCCCCTGGCATCTCGAGTGCCCCATCGTGGCTAGACGCCAATTTTATCACACCACACCGGACCTGACTCTAAGTGACCAGATGTTGTGGTCAACAATCTCAGACAACGGTACGTACTGGTACTCGGTACAGCTCGCTAGTCTCGCAGCTCGCGGACGGGTTTCCATGCTTAAATGAGTCTAGCTAGTGATTATTCCTATCAAAAGGTCTCCCAGGATGCCTAAACAGCTTAAGTAGATACAAGGGTCTCTCTGAGATCTCATGACGCACGTCAAAAAAAAACTGGTACTATACTATGGAACAGAGTCAGTACGGAAGGTGAAGTTGGATACAAGGGACTGCATACATGTAAGGTTTCTCGAAAGCAGATATATCTACAAATATCAAGGCCCACATAATACATTTTACCCTATGTACCCACTAATGAACATCTATCCCTTGATATGTGCCTGGGACTTCAACAGACCTGGAGAAACCCTTACATGCAAACTCCACACAGGAACTGACCCATAACTAAGTATTCCACTCACCTTTCTGCTTTTCTTGCATTGGGATGGTGGCCTGCAAATATATGTAATTGGACAAGTTCTTGACATGCTTGCATAAATATAAGCAAGTCGTTGAGAGTCGGGAGGAGAAACACCGGCCGCAAGCTGATACTATGATGTTCCATTATCGGGGGAACTGGGGTTTATGTAGGCGGGATGTGAGATAGCTAGGCTCCCTGTGCCAGTCCAAAAAGTATATATATCACGTGACCACATCCTGTGTAAGCTAGATCTATTTCTGTAGGCTCGATCAATGATCGAGTTGATCGACCGGATCAGTGGACTTGCACGATTTTTAGTAAGTAGACGGTCTGTGCAACTCCAAAAGACTGCAAACTGTAGAGCCGTTTTTCCCGCCCAGACTACTATTTCCCCAGTTCTGGCACCAATCCCACTTATGTGCGGCCGCGGGATGAGGGATGAGGGATGAGCTTGTTCTTCATGGACCATCCGTCACTTGGGCACCGATGAGTTCCAGGGTGCGTGTGGTAGATGTAAATAACATGATGGCTGCATAGTAAGGTTCTCAACGGTGGAAGGCATCCTTATGGATTCGGCACCCAGATCCAATGGACAGGGGTGATCAGACCAGGGCAGGGCTTTTTACCCTTCAAATCGACCGGAATAGCTCTATATTCCATATCTGGTAAGTAGACCTCTATAGCTAGACTAGGAAGAAATCCATTCTTCGTAAGTTTTCTCGAAGCGAGGTGCACGGCCAATGATGCTTTGAAAGGTTCACTAGGCAAAAATACAACGAACCGTCTGCACTCCCTATGGACAAGACTTCTTATGGACGACGGATCACAAAACCTGGGTATGACCCTGTACTGGCCCCCCAGTCAGGGCATGTTGAGGTGTGTAGCAAAATGTCTATATTGTTCTACTATGGGTGCGATATCATAGGTAGTAACTATATATGATCAACAGACTCGATATGATCAATCAGAAGGGGCATAGCATTGACTCGTCTTTGGATTAAGAGAGGATTGTTTCTGATACGAGCTGAAATCTCCAATGTCGTCGATGAGATACGGTTATACCTTCCTTATGACTGATCTGCTAATTGTTCATATGGATATCAAAGCGCCAATCCAAAGCCACTATTCCCTGGACTATCAATACCAGTGCGATGGAAACAGCGAATACAAATTTGAAGGGTCCGCTCTAGATTTTTTCTCAGATTGCAAATTGGAAACCCTAACAGGCTTGGCACGCGTGGGGTGCATGACCGATACGATCCTGGCTGTGCTTGGTTGCTACCTAGGATGGGGCTGGCACTGGTTATGTCTGTGCTCGATGGGGCGGAAGGTACGCCAAATCCCGGTACATTAGGATGAATGTTGGAGCAACCACAACACAACCTGTCTCAGACGTGTTATTCATTCAAGCACAATGGAGTAATTGTCTTCACAAGGATAATCCTCCCGGCGCACAAACGCAGACTAGGGCTTCCCTTGCTGAGGGAGGAGAACAACTCCGCACGCAGTCTATCCAATAGAAAGTGTCATGGCTCCGAGAAAACCTGCAGTGTCTCTGAGTAAATGAGATACGTGTAGGATCTCCTGGCCGAGATCGAGTTTGGTTCTGTCCTGCTGAATAGATCGGCGGATATCTCCTTTTATAATCCAATTTTGCACTTTCTTCCGGTCGGTTTGAGGTCATGCTCTGCATGCCCGATTTAGAGTAGGCTGTTGACAAGGTCTTTTGTCGGTGGCAGGAAGCGTCGAAGCTGGTTGGTTTTTTTGAGCTGCCCAGAGATCGATCGGAACACGCAGCGTGACCAGGAACCACTAGCATAGGGCGCGTAGGTAAGCTATGATTTGCAAAGGCTTCAAGGCTCCCTGAGATGTCAAAGACATTGACAATCACTTCAACCCGCAAAGTCCAATACTGAACCTGGCGTACCCCGCGAGAAATGTTGAGAGCTAGCTAGCAATCGAGCATGTTGGCACCAATACAACAATTCAATTCCTGCTGTCTTGGCGCCTCCTCACTTTCGGACAAGCATGATGACGCAGCCAAAGCGTCTCCGTTCAGGTGTGGTCCATTAGCTCTCATGACATGCTAAATGCCGGCTATCTGGAATCTTTGGATCTGAGTTTGGGTGCCACTCCCTATGCGCGATGCAACGTAATCATAGCCGAACGGCTTCGTCTATTCTTGCCCCTGGTCTATTGGTGCCTTGGCACGGATACTTCCGAATAGCTTCTGAACACATAACAATTACAACATGACAATATGTACTTCAGATTCCTCGAGCTCAAATGACGGTCATGAATAGAAAGTCCAGCTAAGTTTCACTGTCGCTGGTAGCAGTCTCAAAGGTACACACTCACGGGATCCAGCTGATTGGTACAGCTTGCAGAAATGGGACATAGGATGGGATGGTTGGAGGTGTTTGAGTGATTGTGTTAGGATTTAGTCTCATTTGACTTGGGTGCACAAGGATTGTGCAGGGATCCCTCCCACGCCGCTCTATAGTCGGTCTCGGCTTGAACCAGTCCCTCGGAACCCGGTGAGAGATCGCCCGATTCTGAATCAGAAGCTCATTTCCGCTTGCCGCAGAGCAAGATTTGCGTATACCCTGGAATATACTCTCCTCGTACCATCCTATGCATTACTTAATCATCTCGATATTCGAGGCCCCGCGTACCAACCGATATCGCGATTCGAAAATGCCAGGTATAGCATTAACGTAGATGGGTGGGGTTGCGAGGCGCGTTACTTCTAAAGAATAGATCTAGTAAGTTACTTGATTTTGGCTGGCGGCGTCTGCCATGGAGGTCAGAGCACCTCGCCATTACCGGCCTACACGCTCGAACTCGAGCTGCCCATAGCTACCGAGTCGCTTGGGCCTTCATGCATGTCTGGCGTGTCTCACCAGTCCATGGTAGCACTTTGTCGCAAAATTTACCCAGACCGCGGGGTTTGGAAGATTCCGGTTATCATTGATAATCACCGGCAATTGGACTTTCATAGGTCTGGGTGTTACACAGTCCTTTTGGTGGGGCTGGTAGGGTTAACTGGTCCCGTGGCCATAATTGTTGAGCCTCGAGACGGTTTTGTTAGATTTGGAGTGATTGATATTGGTGACCTTGCCACGACCTAAGAGTGGCTAATCCCCCGACATTACCTAGGCAGCAGCAAAGATCTAAAGGACTTAACTGGGTCCTATACCAAGGAAAGTAATAGGTCGGAATATCTTTTCCTTTGAAACTCCCAATGTGATAATTATAACTACAGAGGCTTCAAACAAGTGGAGACAGCGGCGATGATTACAGGAGCGCTCGCACATCGCGGGAACAAAAATTAATTGCAATTGCTCTACAACAGGCAAGGTTACAGAGAAATACAATAAAAGTGAGTGGCTGTCTAGAAGAGGGCTGAGATCAAAGTACTCACTTTCGGTGAATGAGGGCTGTTTGTCGCAATATGGGCCCCACCACCACTGACTAGTACGTTACTTCAACAAAGTCCGCGCACTGTTCCTCCGTGGGGTAGGTACTCTGGAACCCCCAAAGGATTTTCCGTGTTTCGATTTAACGTGGTGGATGGGGTAGCTGGGGCTGCGAGGCGCTTAGACCTTATACATTGGGATTTTAGAGCCGCCTCGCATCCCATTCCACCACGTTAGTACTTTTGTAGAAAGGTCAATGGATTCGGTAGCAACCAGACTATACTTAATAAGGGCGTCCTCGTCTATCTCGGACCGACATAGATTCCAAGAGCTGATCGGGTGGTAGTGCTGCAAGCCAGACTAATCGGGCGGGTAGGATCGAAATTCGACTCATCTCGCTTAAGGTATGGTCACTGCGGAACAATCACATCTGAAAGCTGACATCTGGCTGGATGTGATTCACAGTCATGCGGCCACAAGGCAGTTGATTCGTGAATTCATCCGGTCTGGTAAAGGTTTCAACTGACAGTAACACCCGAAGGGTGTACGAGATGGAACTGTTCTATCTAGGTTCTGGATCCGGTCCCATATATATTAATCTATTCGCTAAAGTTGGCTCCTTTCAATGCAACGCGATAACACACGACCCCTGCAGGCTTACTACAGCTTCTTACGTACACGCTTGCAATTGAGAGGTACTCACAGGGAATGAGATAGGTATGAGTGGCCTTGATCCATTTAAATTCCAGAGGGACAATACATTAGTCTGGTGGCAATGGTATGTACAAAGGGAAACCTGCAGTCTAAGGGTAAAGACTAGCCCAAGTGGTAGTTTGGAAGCATGAAGTGGGAATATCGACAGTATTTAGTTACTACATTTGAGGGCTACCGCAAGGACTTGACGAATGTGGATTTAACATGTGTGGGTCAGAGTCTCAAGTGAGAGTGCGTGCAAGCTAATCTACCAATATGCACGATGCATGCAGGTGTTTTAAGTTGGATAGATTGCAGTCATTTGTGATGTACCATTGGGCGCCCCATTCGATACCCGAGGAGTGATATGCATGTGCTTGGCCGTCAGATATGCATGGTGTCAAGTCCCGGGATTGGAATGGCATGAGAAGGATTCAAAAGTGGAGTGATGCAAGAACGGGAAAAGCACGATTAACGACGGGGTAGCCTAGTTATGACGGGATCCATCTAGTGGGCTTGCGGCTCGTCTGGCACTCGCCACGCTTCTAAAAGTTTCAAGAATCTCCAGATCTTCTGAAACGTGACGTAGGTATACCAATGATGTGAAAGGCGTAATAGAATCCGGGACATTGCCAGTATCGTGGTGATATTACCTCCCATAGCACTTGGGAGTCGATTTGCGGTTATCGTGCAGGACTACGTGTTTTGTTTGGTGATGTTCCCCACCCATCTATATATGACAAAGGTATATAATATATAACCACAGTGTTGTAAAATTCCACTATTGGTAAGTTACATGATTGCATGTAAGGGATAGGACTTACCTAAGACAGGTTCATTGTTAAATTTGCCGACCTGCATAATAGGGGCGTCACTAGGCGAGAAATCCCTTTTCTGCATATTGCTGTTGTCTACGGTTTTGTATTCCACTCGGGTACCGAAATTATTTTAAATTTATGTTGCAGATGGTGGGTTGGAAGTAAATATCGTATGATCCAATCCAAACGCCAATCAACTCCTGCCCTGCAGCCACAATGTCACTGTGGGGCTGCTTCTGCACAGATCTTGGCCCCAAGGTCTTGTCAAAAGGGCTGGACCCTTTGATAATTTTGCGAGTCTGTTCTTGTACTTTTTGTTTTTTTTTCAGGAAGCTCCACCAGCGGCGCAAGATTAACATTGAGACACCTTTTGTCTCGGTACTCTCGGCACCACGACGAACGGTTTCTGAGGATCCTCGAAACTTGGCTACGAGTTCGAGGTTCGAGCGGAGGCTAGGTAGTCTCATAGCGGAGGCCCTACTCCGCCAGAACTGCTCCAATCACATTAGTTCCTTTTCTCCCCATGTATGCTCCGCCCGAGACATCCCACTGGCCTTTCCGACCGACACATCCCTTCGCATGGCTACTCTAAGCTGCATTGTCGGATCCGGAACATGACATAGCATACGCGTGGTGGGCGTGCTGATATTTTACATACATCATACTCAAGAACTCAGCGCCTGCGCATGCAGCTAAGGATTTATAGGAGGGACTCCGTTGGGCCGGCGGCCGTCGATAGGAGCTGTGGGATAGATCACGATATGGCTAGATCAAATCGCGTGAATCTGCAAATCTGGCCAATCGGGACCACATGAGCAACGCCGGCAGCATGATACAGCTGGCAGTATTTTTGGCTATAAATTTGTCTTGGTACACTTTGTATTGGTGGTCGTTACTGGAATAAGCTGTCAATTTTAATTACAGTGAAATTTCATTGAACGGCAATTGTTCGTTCGAATGCCCTGAATGATCAATATCTGCCACGCATACAAGAGCACTTTATATTGGCTGAGTATGCATCAACACGTAATAGGGAAGTGCCTTTCAAATGTGAAGTGGCTGTGATATTAGACTTAATTATAATACGGCTTTATGTTCGAATCCCCGGATTTGGCTGCTTACCTATTGCCCAATTCTCACCCTAGGTTGGGTTTGGAGATACATTACTGAGCCTTTACCGACTCTTTTTGCTCTATAAATTATGAAATTTAGATTAGTATTTATTTTTATAGATATATACAGTCACATAAAAAAGGTCTTCTGCTTTGGCAAAAGTCTTGGCATAATGGCCAATGTGGCTCTGGTGTGAAAAATATTAAAAATCAAAGCTGCCAGATAAATACATGAAAAAAGTTTTAGATTTAAGAAAAACGTTCATAGTCTCTTCTCTGATTTTTGTGCGTCGGTACGATGCCCTCCCTGGACAGGCACAGTGGCTGCGAATTAAAGTCATTTCAAAAATACACAAATGGCGCTAGTTTGTATGGGGAATAGTGCAGAAGACTTTTTTTATGGCACTGTACATGCAGGACATGGCTGCGCGCCAAGCAAGCCTGCATTTCTTCTTCTGGTAGTAGTCAACTCCACAAGCTGTATGGCACATTTCGCGATCGAATCGATGTGCTGGTCCCCCATAATTAGCTGCTCTTTCGCACTACCCCAATGCCTACGAGATTTCTATTCACATGTCCCCATCCGCAAGCTCATGGTTGACATTGACACCGCTAATTGTCCCAACAGCTGTCATGTCTGCTCCAGCCCCATCTCAGCTCTGCGAGCTTACCGCACAGACTCATCTTCCTTCTGTATGGCCCTGGCATGCAGCTCACATAGTGCCCTAATAATACGAAGCATATTTGCTTTTTCTTGTGCAGATTTTGAGCTAAGAAAACGATACCCGGCCGGGAGTGGGTGGATGCACAGCTTGCATGCATGTGATGTGAAGATGTGAGGCAAGAAATCATCACCCATGCTTTTTAACCTCGTTTGGCATGTATAGTCATCATCGATATAGATCAGCAGGGCCCTATCCTCCGTGGGCCACGGCCCTGCCGTTGATATCTCGAACTTGGCGTGGATTTTCAACGTCGTAATCATATCAAGCGTGGTTAACGCTTGCTTGCGCGCTTCACACGCTATCGGACTTACACAAAAGCCAAATTTGCCATGCTCAACATGTCTTAGTGAGCCACGAGGGCTCTAGTTATTGACGACCTTCATTTTCCTCCGGATCAACTTCAACTTGCTGTTGCCTTACGCAATCTTTGCAAGAAAATTCATACGTATACACCCTTGAGTAAGGTTCCACGAATTTACCGGCAGCTGGGGCCTCCGCCCTTATGGGAACCCGCAGGAATGCATTTTTTTTATGATACACATATGTATAGTCGGTACGGGGGGGTTTCACACATCACCAGTCTATGGGCAGTCAACGGATGATCACCTAGGGTACGAGAGTTAAACTCAAAATACAAGGCTGAGCCCTCAAATGGTACAACGTTATAACTTGGCAGCATGGAATTTCCGCCTTCTGATGGCCGGATGTTCTTAAGAACTTCACGTTGTCCCACCACTGAGGGGAATTTTTAAGTTTCTTCCTATATCGTCTACTGATATACGCACTATAGGCATAATCTCCGAGCCATATTATATGTGTTACCCACAGTTGAAGATCTCTTGAGCCCTCCGCCTCTTCAGAAATGAGTCTATTTCAACTACCGACATTGGGCGGGGTGGCTCTATTGGGTCCGCTAGGAGGTCTACATATCATGGTCTAAGTAGTGAGACTTGGGCTGTAAGGTATTCTCATGTATTGGTAAGGAGTTGACATGGCCACAAATGGCGTGTGTAATGTATTCATTGCACCGCTAATAATTGCAGATAACAGAGGTGATATCACATGAGACTTGTCATGAGAACGGTTTTTGTTTCGGAGTCCGATTACGATTGCCATATATGATCCTATCGTATAACTTATACAATTGGCACGGAGCAAGGGAATGCAAATTAATGGTCAGTGGCAATCATGAAATCTCAAACAACGACCCTCCACACGACCAGTGAGTCCTGATAACCCTATGTTTCTGCAACACGCCTTAAATGTCTCTGGGTATTCAAGAGGCACTCGTACTCTGTGAGCCGCTTTTGGAAGGAATATGCTAATATACTACCTAACCGATCCCCAGGGGGCGGTGTGCGGAGAGACAACACGAACACATCATAAACTCACTATGATGGGTATCCTGCCGCAATAATATAGCGTGTCTTGTCGCTGTGAATGCTTCCCAATATTGCCAATTTCACCTTGCAGTTGCGTTTTGTCAGCTCACATATGGCTATTGTAAGTGGATACGTCCAATTGCTTACGGCTGGTGTTAAGGACATCGATAATTGTTAACACTATGAGATGGTCATGAGGTACTTTTACGAAGTGCCGTAATAATTTACTTGTATAGAAAATGCTTGGTATCCGTCCTGGATGTCAACATCGACAAAAGGACTGCAGGTACCCGGCTCAAGTTCGTATGCATGGCACAACCTCACTACTTCGTACAAGGACAAGCGGGTTTAACCAATAAACAGAAAATGCACCAAAAGGTGCAAAGATAGCTCAGATAATGTACGACTTCGGCACGGGGAAATAAGGAATGGATGATGATGTGGGAGAAGCCGGTAGGCACGTCAAGGGTCACGGGCGGAGTCTGTGGAACTCAATGCAGTCTGGTTTGCAATAGCTACTGGCATTATTTGTTTGCTGATTGGTACCTCGTCTTCACACTTGTCCTCAATTTCAGGTGTTAAGGGAGTCCGCCCAGCGGTAGATATACAGCGCGGCATTTGCAATTGCCTACTGTACTTAAACTTAGCTACGCGGGGACATGACTCTATCGAGAAGCAGGCATCCCAAGAACGGGCAACAACCGAGCACATGGTTCCGCAGGTGCATCAAATATGAGCTGGTTGGATTACAGAAAGAGGGTGGCTTTACTTAATCCTGGAAAAGTGATGGGTGACGCTGAAACGTGAAGATTGACACAGAAGTGGCAGATGAGAGCTGAGAAGACCGACACCCAAATAAATATTTGAGAGAAGCAAGGGTTCAAGTATGCATAGTGTATGGTGGTATACAAGATACCTGTCAGCTTTTTATACCAGTTCTTTTCTTATTTTGTTCTTAGGGTAAAGGTTTTCCGACCCTCCAGAGATCCTAGGCTGAATTGATGATGATGATGATGATGTGCGATTTTTGGAAGGAGAAAAAGAAAGAGAAAGGGGTGCGCTGTGCTGGTGAATAAGTGGTGTGGTGAGCGCCGTTTTGCTTTTAGTGGTCACTATGCGGTGGATCGATCGGTTTCGTTATAGATATCACGAGGGACGGAAACTGATCTATGCCTGGTGAGTATAAGTCCTACATTCAGTCTTGCAATATCTAATATAGGCATGCATGCATTGGTAGGGGGAAAAAGACCTGGCCTGGAGCCTTCATGAGGTTATGACGAGCTTTTGCGACTGGAAACTTATGATTGGCGATTGACAGGGGTAAGTAATAGTACCTCCGAAATATTTTGGACCTGATCTTGAGTTGTTACTTCGGCTGCGCATGCGCTTGGGAAAGAGAATATGCATGTGCTGTCGATTAAAGGTTCTGGAAAGTAACGACATTGCTGACGCTGCTCTCTAGCCACGTAGAAATCGTTCTATGCATCCTTCTTTTGCTAATGGCATGCTTTTTGCCGAATCCGCTACTACCGAATTCGGACATTTTTGAAATATGTACATTTGCCTAAGCTAAATTTTACCTAACTAACGAATTTCGAATATTTATCCGTTCTTCTACCATATAGCAGCAATTTTATATCTAGGCTTTAGTCGCGCCACATATCAGGAATCTCTCTTTGTGCCATTGATCGGTCGAGATTGATATATGGCAACCCTACTGCTTTATCTTTATGTATGGTTACAACATACCGGCCCCCCACGGCTTAGGTTGGTGATGGAATTACCCCACTTCCACCTATACGTTCAGCGAATTTCCCCCACAGAGACGAGGGATAGTGTTGGGGGTAAAGTGCGAAGGGATGGAGGGAACCCCCAAGACCTAGACAAGCTGCGTTTCGACGATCCAGTTATCGACGTGCGATCATTATTGGCGGGGCTGGGGGGCGACATGGATGTGACAGCTGTCTTATTCTGCTGATGCTGGCTGGCTTGCTGGCGTGGGTAGGCAAGGGAGGCAGACAGGGCCCTACGTAGGTAGGAGGAGAAGGTGCGTTTCGGTGATTCGGTACGTGAACTCGGGCAGTTTTTCCCTAAGAGAGTAGTTATAATCATTTTGAAGTATATACCCTCAATCTACCACAATTAACGATCAATCTACACTCAATCTATCAAATATACCCTTAGTATATCTATGAATTGCTTGTGGAACCTTGGTCCGTACCCATGTTCTATGACATAGCTGGTGGCTTTGGTGAACAGGGGGAAGGGAGGGTTGAAGGATGAGACCACTACTGGGGATCAGCTATGACTCCGACGATAGCCCAAGGGAGGGAGCCAGACGGAGGAGAGGGTTAAAAAAAGGAAAAAAGGGTTTCGAGTAAGCAATATTTCATCGATTAAGCCCCGGCACATGCATGGAGTTGGGAGGTAGGGAAGTGGTGGTACATGACCAATCTGAGCCGGATGCCTGGATGGTCAGTATGAGATCTCGATCTCTGGATGTGAGCTAACGTTGAGAAGTGTCGATGGGGCGATTTGGACTAACCGGTTATAGTAGCATCCTAGTAAGGTGGTACACTATCTTCCTGATCTGCCTGGGGTCAGTGGTTGGAAAGGATGTTAAATGTGATAGAGTAGTTTTTTATGCATCTTTGTAGGGTTTGCATTGGTAGAGGTATATGTGATAAGACGAGGTAAGTGTGATCTTCACCCACCAGTTCCTAGTGAGATGTGGAGCGGGGCGGGGCGGGGCGGGGAGTTTGGGTGGATAATCGATGTGATGTGTAGGTAATTAATTAAGGGTTCTCTTGTCGGTAATAGGGCCTTTTTTGTGTATAATCACTCAATTCATATATACACCCACAATATATTACGGATTCACCAGGCTAGGCGATATTCTACAATATGGCTGTGAGGGTTAAGAAGGTGGTTGAGGTCGACGTAGTGGATGCAGCAATATGGGGATTCCGGCGGCATGAACATCGCTGAAGTGCACGGCGGATATGATGGACTGACTACTTGCTAGACATTAGCACCAATGGTGCTGCGGCATACATCATCAGACATTAGCTACTCCGGCTCCGTCGACCCATAACGTTTTTAAAGTATGTAGCCACTACTTGATAGGCGTTGTTTATATATATCACTTCAATATCACCCTACAGATTTCATTTAGAAATAGATCGAGGCCGGAATCGATTTCAAATCGAACGCTATTGACGATTCGAGTTTGCATTTTGGAGGAGCTCGAGGAACGTTAACATACTAAGATGTAACTACTTAATCCCGCATTAGCTATAGGTGCTATGAGATGTTCCATGCTAGAGCAGCGCATCGCAAATCAGCTTCCATACCTGTATGTATGATGTTAGTTAGTATAGTTAGCCTGGTTGACAAACATTAGTGGTTTATTTTGTCCTGTGATTTTTCTGTACTGTGGATCTATGGCTAACTGTGCGTTTGTAACGAATGTGCGCGATGATGACATGGCGTTTGCGTTTGACATGGCATGTGCATGGAAGATAGAGATGGACTGGCGCCGGAAGGCGGGATATGCTAGAACGATGATAGACAGGAAGGGGATAAACAATCGTAACTCGGAAACGGATATCGATGGACCGGGCCGGTTCCGGGGCGTTTTGGTACGGTCGGCATGTTGTTTGTTCAAGTAATACTGGGCCCCGCAGCTTGTATGAAAAATGGCTCGCGATGCACTCCATGGCCATTATATGTAATATTCGCTCTATGTATATGGAGCTTTATGTTTAGTACATACATAGTATATACATTTGAGGTTCGGTTACCAGATCCATGAGACTGTGAAAGATTGGATGAACTTCTTGCTTCGCATTCTTGGTTTGCATATTAGCCTTGAGTCTTTATGTTGATCCCAACGGATTCCTTGGATTCAACCATGGGTACGAGAGCAGAAAGCAGAACATCGGCCCATATGTATGTAAGACTTGCATGAAGTTCAAGTTTATAACTCACATTACTTCACATCACGATCAACCTTATCGACACATCGAGCATCTCAATATACTTCTTACGAATATACGGTACCGTAGTCCGCATTCATACCTACATCCTCAGACTAGCCCATATCCATATCCATATCGATACCATGGTATCACCAAAGAAAATCCGAGTCTCACCACATATACTACCATCCCCCCCTACCCTACCTAATCTGGAACCACTACCTCGAGCCGCTCGCCGCCCTCGGCGGGATCCTCGCAGCCCTCTACTCCCCCCACTCCTTCCTGCATCACTTCACCCCCACCAACTTCACCAGCCTTGAGCTCCAACATACGCTCTCCACGGAACCCCTCCCGCCGCTAGCACAACTCCTCCTAACACAAACCCTATCCCTCTATGCCCTCTTCGTCGTCCTCCAGGGCGTCCTCCTCAACTGGGTCTCCACCACCCCAAAACTCCATTCCCTCCCGGAGGTACGGATACAGATATTCACAATAGTCATGTGGGCGTGTCTAGTAAGTGGTGGGTTTTATATGTTGAGTTTGTGGGGCATGTGGAGGGGACAAGGTGCGGAAGGGGTATTTTGGAGCCCGTGGTTATGGAGGAGGAATGAGTGGCTCACTCTGGGGGCGTCGTGGGTGCCGTTGGTGCAGAGGGTGTGCTTTCTGATGGTGTGGGGGTGGGGAAGGGGGAAAAGCTAAAGGGGAGGAGTGAATGAGTAGGGCCACGTGGTGTATGCAGTACTACTTACTTACTTGGGAAGTTTTACTTAACCTTATGCACGCGGTGCGGGCATGTGAAGATTTTGGAGATACCCTATGATCGTGGTGTAATCTGGTTATCGTGGTGGTGGGATACCCCTTTGAGTAACTAGACTACCTATTTGGTCGAATATATCTGTCCAAGAGATCTTTCGTTGTCCTCCAAGGCTCGAGAAACCGGGCAAGATCTTTGAGATTTTCGTTAGCTCAGTGAAAATAAACTCTAGATCCGCCCATCATCTCGAGATACCTAAACTTTTACAATCTCACTACGTATCGCCGTGTCACCTGTGCCTGCCGAAGGGAATCTCAGTGTGAGTTTGCACTCATAGTTCTCCTATCTCCAAGCGCGTTACGCTCAAGAAATCTCATGATTTTAATTGCAAACGCGACTGGTTTTCTCAACTACCCAGATCGCAGCGCTACGCACCAGATTCAACGAATGTATCGTATCAACAGGTACCCTACCTGGTTATGCAGATCTAGTCGTGATTGCTAGATCTGGGTATTTTGATAATTATAATCGCGGGTGCTTTTGGTATCTCTAGGTTACTAGCCCTAGATATTATCGATTCTGGTAACATGAGATGAACGAATTAAAGGCGCGTTGCTGCTTTTGAAAAGATATTTTGCAACCCACGATGCGAAGGGGGGAGAAGGCCAGCAAAGCATTTTCATGAGTCAACGGAATGTTGAGATGGGTCGGTCGATGGAATTGAAGATCTAGAGCTTGTGATTGTGGGCTATCATTAAGGCTATCATCACGATGAGGAGAAGTTGTGATAGCCGTCCGTTGTCGTGGGACGATGGGGGGGCGGCATGGAGAGAGGGGAAGATATTATGATTGCGAAGATTTAGATTACCTGTAGTCTCCTCATCGGCCGATATGCGATGGTTGTTCGAAGCGGTGAAAGGCCCCGTATACTTTTCGAGAGTATGATTTTTTGAATAGATAGGTATCAAGTCAAGCTCTGAATAAACCACCTGCGGATCTTGATCTTTTCGGTATATTTTTTGTTCGTTTAGGAATTTGTTTTGCCATTGTCTATTGCTTGCTTGCTGCTTTTGCCATTGCTCGAATCCTGCCCCGGCATGTTCATTCATATACCATTGCCTTCCATCCCATGGCCGGCCGCCGTCCCATCCTTTCCTTATCTATATCCCAACCCTAATCCTTATCCCTATCCCTACCCAACATATTCCTGTACATGGCACATAATTCCGATCTCCGATTCACCTCCCTGCGTGGCCATGGACATTTCCCACATCCACACACACTCTGGGGCGATTGCATTTCCGCGTCCCGCTCGCTATCTGACAACGTGAACGCAACCACCACACAACCACACAGACAGGCTGGCGGCACTTCCCATCCAGGCTGCCCGTCCCGCACTAGTAGCATAACAAAAGCAGCAAGTGCACAAGCAAACAGCATGGCCAAACCCCCACATAGGGGAAGGGTAACAGCTAGATGAACCGTTACCCTCCATTCATCCACTCACTCGTCCCCTTCCCACCCACCCACCCGCAGTAACTAAAAAAAGACCCAAACATAGAAAGAATAATTAGAAGATTCTGCATACAAGCAAACAACTCATGCTAATTCGCAACAAAAGCAAAGCAGAAAAAAAAAAAATCACGGGCTGTGAGTTTATCGTTACCCCAAAACTCCTAATCCTATCCAACGTGAAGAAATGACTTATCAACAAGTATCTGTGGGCCCTTCTATTCAATACACAAACACGACCACCGCTAGCGTGTACAACTATATGAGAAGACAGTTAGAAGGCGTGGATGGCGTTGAAGAAACTTGATTGGGAATAGATGAAAAAGCAAATAAGCGGACCACATCTCCCGGCCCGCAGCCCCCACGCCATGCTTTTCAGAGTGGGGAAATAGGGAAAGAGGAAAAAACAAAATACCTCGCTGGAAAGGACGTAGGAATACCAAAACATGGAAGCGGTACATACAAATAAGAGGGAGCAATCATATTCAGTTCATGACTTACATGTCACTGCATGAACCTGCGTTACGATTTGGCTGAGACAGTAGCAGGGGAGGTGGTGTGCGCTACACATCCAGCCGGGTTATAGACCTTAGTACTTCTCGTAAGCCTAACCTTTCTGTCCCAGTCTCCTTCTTTATTTTTACATCTCGCTTCCGGAGAGTCCCCTCGGCATCTTTTAGCAACTCGCCAGCTAACTCTTCGGCTGATTTGTTGAGCTGAGCGAGTTGGTGTAAACCATCATCGAGAAGATCGACATTAAGCTCTAGGTTGGATTGTGTAGAGCTCAGTAATGTAGCTGTGGATGTTACTGTAGACGACAGTGTAGGTAGGGTAGTTGTGATAAACGTGTCTTCCCGGTCTGTCAGTAGTGGCGGGTCTTGTGATGGCTCTGCCGATGTCGGTACTGTTTCAGATGAAGGAGGCCGTGAAATTTGGGATGGAGGTGGTAGGGGCTGGGATGGGGGTTGTGACAGCTGGAGCTTCACCCGGAACGCCGCCGGGATAGGTGGATTTGGTAACGGTTTGGGTATTGGTAGGGTACCCCCCGATTCAGCCTTCTTGATGAGCAATTCCCAGGACCGGTGCTCCTCCTTCAGCCTGTAAACCACACCAACAGAGTTAGCTGATTGTTCAAGTTTTGGGGGACACTTTGACATGACTCTTGAACGATTTAGGAGGGTGTGGTGAGGACGGTAATGGTTCGCGGAAGATTGAATGGGGTGGGGCCAAGGAGATCTGGAAATATTGACCAACCCATGCGCCGTGTAGGAAATATATCACATGTGATGGGTGTGGGGTTTGGGATCTCCTGACGATGATCATTCCAATATAGCAATGCAACTGGCAACCGAATAAGAACAGGAGGAGAAGAGCCGCACAACATCGGGGGTATCAAAGGAAAAATAATCAGGCAAGGACGAGATCAGAGGTCAGAATAGGCAGCAAGAGCAGCAAAGAGAGCTAATGCAAGAATATTTAAAAATGGCGAACGGTCAAAAGGTATGATGACGGTGGTGATACCGCAAAAGCACTCAACTCACCTTTGTAAAGTTGCTTCACACTCCTGGACCTTGGCAAGATTGTCCACGTTGCGTGGATTCGGCTTCTTAATGATAGTAGTTGCTGGTTGCTCCTCCTGGAAGATTCGCAGAACACGAATAAATTAGCAAACAATATCACGTATTAATCTAAAACAAGGAGGATCCGTGTAAATTAATTCTGGTATCGAAATCGGGTATCACTGAACAGAAAGCGGCATGACCGTGTGGCAGCACCAAAAAAGCAAATAGAAAAACAATAAGACGATGAACAAATCCTCGGCTAGGACTGGCTGCAGAAGTAAAAAAGCCTACCCGCTTGAACCAATTAGATAACTCTGACTTCTCTAGCAGATTCTTCATTATCTCCTCTTGGATAATACGAGCTACACGGAAAAGTATTAGCAAATTAAAACAGCCTGTTAGGATAGCTATGCGGCGCCGATGAGGTTACTGCAAAGCAGCAAGATGCAACTAGAAAAAGTAAATCTCGCACCCATCGAGATCTCGTGCAGGGCCTGGGGCAGCACAACCTGGGAGCTCAGAGAAAAGGCGAGGAGGGTGGTCAGAGGGGCACGATAATTTGAAGACATACCTATTGCATGAGCATTTCCGTCGCCGCCTAACTTATTGGGTGGCGGAGGAGTCGACGCACGCTTCGCACACCACACGAGGAGCTGCTTCATCCGTCTTGGTTCGACAAGCTCGGCATCTATGTGCTTATAGAACTCCTCCGGGGATAGCTCAGGGTGGGGATCCGCTAAAGAATCCATGTCAGCTTCCGATTGTCCATAATAGTCAAATTAGGTGTCCCTCCGAAGGTCTCGGCTTCTTCCTTGCCGTCAATGGGCGTGACAGCCGAACGGTTTGCTTCGGGTGTTGAGCCTCAAAATCCTTCGTACATCTGCTCCAAGCCTTTACCCTCAAATCCCGTCCCAACAAAATAAGATTCCAACGTACCAACTTGCCCGTTGTCTATTAACGAGCTTGCTCTCCTCCCTCGTAGACCCAAACTGCTTCTCCGACTGCTACTTCCTCCCCCACCTCCAGCTTCCTTCCTGAATTGCTTGTTCCGTTGTATTATTGGGGTATCTGATAGCGGAATTACCACCTTGGCACCCTCGCTGCTTGTGCGCCTCCCACGCCTCACGGGGGATGCTGGCGGCGGCGGAGATATCGGGTTCAGCCCAGCATCCTCCATGGACTGCTCGAACCCCCAAGTCTTTGGAACTGGTAATGGCTGTGGTGGGGGTTGCCGGGGTGGCTGTTCTTGGGGTGGTGTTGGCTCCTTTGCGGGAGGCTTGGGGACAGTAACCTTTGCGCTTCGTGTAGTTGTCCGAGATTTACGCGTGAATGCAAATCCATCGTCTTCCTCCTCATATGCTATACCCACCCCGCTGGTTAGTAAATGTCCCCTCCGGAAATTGCCTCAAGTTACGCATTGGGCTCATACCAGGCTTTAGTTTCTATAGAGCCCGATAGATATGGAATTAGCTCCAGATGCGTCCCGACTTGCCTCCCCGGCCAAAACTTCCCCATAGCGAATTCCACGTACCTTCGGCGCAGTGGGAACATTCACAGCCCGGCCCATTCCAAAGCTTGTAGTTGCCGAGGGCTTCTTGTCCTCGCGTCTCCTCTTTGTAGCAGGCATATCCTTTTCCCGATTACCCTCATCCTCCGTTATTGTATCTCCCCTACTTCGTCGACGTGTCGCTCGACCGCTTGCTGTGGCCATACGCGGGGGGTTCAATGAAATAGGGAGTATGGTGGCCACGGTGGGCATATAGCCGTTAAAAAATGAATTCCTTTGTTGTGTGAGGGGCGGGAGGGGGGCGCGCGATATGTCGATGTGGGGGAGGCCGTTGTCGCGGAGCGATTGATTTGTTTTGGTTTTCCAGGCAAAAACCTTGCTCGTGCATCCCCGCTGAGTCAGCAGGCGAAGATCGCCTTGTGCAAAATTCCGAACTGATTTCTACGCCCATCCTCCTGTTGTAAATAGAATAGAATTGACAGAGGAAGGGTGTTTGGTGGTGACAGGAGCCTTGTTGAATGGGCGCGTTGGGCAGGTAGTAATCACGGTATGCACACAGCCTAAGCTTGCATTTCGATAGTAAACAATCGGCTCAATTTAAAGTCTATACAGCAAAGGGAATTGTACATGTGGCGTATACAGCAATCAAAAAAGATACAGCAAATCCAAAGCAATATTATTACTTGGTGGCAGCAATAAACCCATACCAGAGCCCAAAACTAACCGTGTTGTAGACGGAATTACCTCTCACCATGTCCAAGAACCCCAATTGTCGAAAGCAAACATATCCCACTAAACCCATGCTGATATCTGTAAAGATAAACCGAGCAGTAACCCCAACAAACGTGACCTAACCCCGAATCCCATCCTGATATGTTGGATATATAACGACAAACATGATATTATAACGCCTCTAACGTTTGGTTTATGGTATCAGCCCGTGCATTCCGCAAAAATGTCTTTTACGCAGTTAGACCCATTTAAAATCTAATTATTATCCCGATAACGAAACATACCTAGTCTTTCCGGGGTGCCATGCTACCTTCAATACGCCTCTGAGCATCTGCCATATCCTCGCGGGTAAAATTCTTGGGTTGCTCGAAAGATTGTTCAGTGTCAGGAGCATGCCCAACAGACATTCCCACTCGAATAAGAGTCTCTAGAGCCTGTTTCGAGTTGTTGACCAAGTCACTATCCCACCTCATCTTCCCCGGCTCAAAGAGAACAACTAGAGTGCTACCACCTAAATGAATCCGAGTGAAGTTAGTAGCCTGTACATCTACTCACCAAGATACCCGAAAGTCCTTACCAAACTGGAAGTACCCAAGCTCATCTGTGCGCTTAACATTCTGTCCCTCCTCCGCAGTGATGACCGTACTGCCGACCATCATTGCACCAATGCAGATAACCATCACTCTTCCGAATACGGGAGAGTCGATTGGACAGACCATCCTCACATTTTCGCCATAAACGTCGAGAGCGGATCGAATGGCCATGGGATTGACAGTATAGTATTCTCCCTTAATCAACTTTGGCTTATCAATCACTCC
>Ga0307511_10001992_pt1 | contig 21448 bp, 13 predicted proteins | sample 13_EM_MG_FD_200266 | JGI IMG/M metagenome (GOLD analysis project Ga0307511, IMG submission 200266) | Populus trichocarpa ectomycorrhiza microbial communities from riparian zone in the Pacific Northwest, United States - 13_EM | ecosystem: Host-associated > Plants > Roots > Unclassified | place...
CTCACATTGCAGCTCCAGACGGGAATTCGACCGGACAATGTTGATCATCTAATGTTCCTCTTCACGAGCAGTGACCCGAGCAAGTACGTGACAGCCGATCTTGAGGCGTACGAAGGTTCCGTATCACAGTTGACGATCACGTTGCGAGTTAAGAATCATCAGGATTTCATCAAGAGCGCCTACGAGAAGGTGATCTTCGATGGCCCGTGAGGCTCGGGAGCTGGCGGAAATTCTAACGGCGGCCACTGACGCCGGTTTCCGCGGACGACTACTGGCGCGCGGACAGGCCCAATCGATGATCCGCCGCGATGGCGTCTTGCCTCCAGACGCTCCAGGTTTTAGTTCCTTCTTGGACGCGGACCTGCTCAACTATGGATACGCGCTATTGTCCACCAGCCTTGACCTGCTGGAGCTCGCCGAGGACGACTCGACCGGACAGATCACCCTCGCGCAACAGGGATTTATCCAGGGCTCCTTCGCTCTGGAGGCTGCCACTCGGAACGCGGCCTCCGGCGCAGATCTGGTCTTCCACGGGCTTGTCGCCGGCGCCGCCAGCCATCTCGGCGGGTTCGCAGCGCGAGCATTCTCTCTGATCCAGACCAGCCGGCAATCGGAGCGGTTGACTCCGATGGAGGAGACGCTGGCAGACCTGCTCCTGCGCGACCTGAGCTCTATCGAGCGGCGGACCCTGACCCTGCGAGCTTCGCCTCAAGTTTCCGACGAGGCACTGTTGGAGGCTCTCACCTCTGCGGGTAGCAGAGGGGATGAGGACACACCACCGGACGAATTCGGCCCCGTTGTCCTTCTTCTCAGTGAGAATTACCTTTCAGCAGTCGCAGCAGGGTTGTTCGCGATCGAGATCGGCAGCAGACCACTCCTTGAGCGCTCTCTTGAAGAACTTCGCGATGGTGAGCAGGCGTCCTCGGACGTGAGCGCCCCCGGCCCGTGGTGGATTTACCGGCTCACCCGACATCTGATGGGCGGTCTGTTCGACACGAGCCTTGAGACCAACATCCCGCGCGAACCGCCGCCTGGAGCTGCTGTCTCAGTCCTGCGGTGGAGCTATCTCCGCCGCAACTTCGTCGTGTCGCTGCTGGCGCGGACACGTTCAGAGATTGATCTGTGGCCCTCTCAACTTCACGTAGTTGACCGCATCTTCCAGGACCGCCGCGATCTCGTCGTCGCACTGCCGACCAGCGCCGGCAAGACCCGCATCGCCGAGTTGTCGATCTTGGCTTGTCTCGCGCAGCAGCGCCGTACGGTCTACGTCACCCCGCTCCGAGCGCTGTCTGCGCAGACCGAGCACGTTCTCGCGCGGACGTTTTCACCGCTGGGCATCCGTGTCTCATCGCTCTACGGGAGCATGGGGACGAGCGATGTTGACGAGGACACCCTGCGTTCCAGCGAGATCGTCGTAGCGACTCCAGAGAAACTGGACTTCGCCCTTCGGGCCGATCCGTCTGTGCTCGATGACGTCGGCCTGGTTGTCCTGGACGAAGGACACATGATCGGAGCCTCCGAGCGTGAGGTTCGCTACGAAGCCCAGATCCAACGGTTGCTGCGCCGCTCGGACGCCTCGCAACGTCGCATACTCTGTCTCTCGGCCGTATTCCCGTCCGGACCGGACCTGGACGACTTCGTCGGGTGGATCACCGACGATGAACCGGACGGCCTGCACCGCGAGTCATGGCGCCCGACACAGCAGCGCTTCGGCCTCGTTGAGTGGCTCGGCGATCATGCGCGACTGTCGATCACGCTCGGAGCGGAACAGCCGTACATCCCCCGCTACTTCGAGGAAAAGAAACCGAGCAGACCGCGAAGGAAAATGTTCCCGGCGGACCAGCGCGAACACGTCATCGCCACCGGGTGGCGGTTGGTCGAAGAGGGACAGACAGTCCTGGTCTTCTGTCCCCAGCGGAACTCCGTCGAGCCCTACGCCCGAACGATCATCGATCTTCACGCCCGCGGCCTGGTGACCTCGGTGCTGCCAACGGACATCGACCTGAGCGACGCGCTGGCTGTAGGCGCCGAGTGGTTCGGTGCCGACCATCCCATCCTGGAGTGCCTTAAGCTCGGCGTGGCCGTCCACCACGGAGCGCTGCCTGGTCCCTTCCGGCGCGAGATCGAGCGGCTACTACAACGAGGCATCTTGAAGGTCACCATCGCCTCGCCGACTCTCGCTCAAGGGTTGAATCTGTCCGCTTCAGCGGTCCTCTTCCACGGGGTTCGGCGCGGCAAGGACCTGCTCAAGGGGTCCGAGTTCGCGAACGTGATCGGACGCGCAGGCAGGGCATTCGTTGATACAGAAGGACTTGTCCTCTATCCGATCTTCGAGCCAAAGCCCCAAAAGCGTCGGGACTGGCTCAGTCTGACGCAAGGAGACAGTGGCAAGACCCTGCAGTCGGGATTGATCGAAATCGGTGTCACTCTTCTGCGAAGGATGCTCGCGTCACAGGGGCACCAGTCGGTTGAGCCCTTGCTGAACTATCTCACCGGCGGGCCGGACTGGTCCCTGCCCCTCGTGCCTCACGAGACCGACGAGGCCAACGCTGCGGCAGCCGCCAGCTGGCAGTCGAACCTTGCGCTGCTCGATATCGGAATCTTGAGCATCGTCGGGGACGGCGACCAGGACGTCTTCGCTGATGCCGCGACGCAGATCGTCGCTGACGCGCTACGCGACTCATTGTGGGAACGTCAACTCCGCCGCATCGAGGACGCTGCAGCGGCGGCCATACGGGGACTCGTCTACAGCCGGACAAGGCACTTGTGGCGGACAGCGACGCCCTCCCAGCGCCGCGGCTGGTTCTTGGCTGGACTGGGAGCAGACGCCGGATCCGAACTTTCCCGGGTGTCCGGCAGCATCATCGCCCTGGCAGGCCAGGCCGAGACCGCCATCCTCGAAGAGGATCATGAGACGGCCACCGACCTGCTCGTCGCGATCGCTGACACCGTGTTCGATATTCAGGTCTTCGAGCCCGAGACAAAGCTCGACAACTGGACCGCCGTGTTGCGGCACTGGGTACGCGGATCGGCGCTCAGTGCGATTTCCGGCGACAGCGTCCAGGTAGCACAGTTCATTGAAGGCGACGTCATCTACCGGCTGGTTTGGGGAATGGAAGCGGCCCGAGTCTACGAAACTGCCCAGAGCAACCCCGACGCCGACACCTTGTCGGGCACAGCGGTGAGCACGATCGAGACGGGAACCTTCAACCGGGCGGCCTCCATCCTCATCCGCTCCGGATTCGACCACCGCCTCGCGGCCATTTCGGCGGTCACGAGCACCGACGCCAGGTTCGATTCAGCGGCCGGCATGCGCCAGTGGATCGACGAACTCGACCCTGCGCAGGCTCACAGCAAAGACTGGCCCACGCCTGAGTCACGTTCACGATGGGAAGCCTTCGTCAACCCCTCACGGACACTCCGGTCGCGTCGGTGGAGGCAGCAGACTGTGGATGTACAGGAGGTGACCTGGTATGGGTCGGTACCGGACCCAGAGACACGGCTGCGCGTAACGGACGCCGCCCCAGGTGAAATCAAGATTTGGTCTACCGGCTTCGATCTGCTCGGGGAGACAGCCGTTCTTCTCGATCGCGAACGGCAAGGCGTCCTACGCGCTCAGCGGCACCTTGCTGATACCGGCATCCGCCTTCGCTATCGCGGCCCCGGCGATCTGTTCCCGAGCACGCCGAGCGCTGACGCATAAATAGGCGATCAGTGTCCTGCCTTTTGTCGACCGTCGCTCGGAAGGCGTGCAATGCGGTGTCGCCCGGATCGTCGGGCATGCCGTGTCGGAGAGTCGATCTGGGCTTGCCACGCACGCCGGCCGCAAACCTCGCCCCACTCATATTGGTGACAAGCATCGTGATCAACGACCGACGGTCGGGCCTGGTCCTCCAGCTGCGCGGACCCCCGCGACTCGCCGGACTTGTTGATGCGCCTGGCCACCGAGGCCAGGATGCTGCCTGCCGTCGTCAGTGCAGCGGTTGACAACGCAACCGTCGTGCCGTTCACTCTCATCAGTCGAACACAGGTTCTAGTACCTGTCGCACGCAGCACGAACAGTACGCCATGCCGGCTTCCCCACGGCGAGCACGACCCGTAGGGGAGCACGATCGCGATGGCTTACGAGAACCCACCGGTCCCGTGGCGCGAGGTGGAGCGAGCCCTCTCAGGCAAGCCGCCGAGCCCTGTCGGAGACGGGAACGACAGCCCCGCCTGGACCCGCCACCGCGATGGCTACAGCCCGCCCCACAACCTCGTCAGCTACGCCGACCTCCTCGCCGACCCCGACCGCGTGCCGTACGCCGAGCTCCACTGCCACTCCAACTTCAGCTTCCTCGACGGCGCCAGCCACCCGGAGGAGTTGGCGGAGGAAGCGGTCCGACTGGGGCTGGACGCCCTGGCAATCACCGACCACGACGGCATGTACGGGGTGGTGCGTTTCGCCGAGGCCGCCCGCGAGCTGGGGTTGCCGACCGTGTTCGGCGTCGAGCTCAGCCTGAACCTGACCGGTCCGCAGAACGGCGTCGCCGATCCCGAGGGCCAGCATCTTCTGCTGCTCGCCCGCGGCCCCGAGGGGTACACGCGGCTGTGCCGCACGATCACCACCGGACACCTCACGGGCGGCGAGAAGGGCCGACCGGTTTACAACATCGAGCAGGTTGCCGAGGACGTCCGCGACCATGTCGTGGTGCTGACCGGCTGCCGCAAAGGCACCGTGCGCACCGCGCTGACTCACCACGGACCGACCGCGGCCGCCGACGAACTCCGTGTGCTGGTCGACCTGTTCGGCGCCGGCAACGTGGTCGTCGAGCTGACCGACTATGGTCTGCCCGACGACACCGACCGCAACGACCTGCTCGCCGCCCTGGCTGCCGAGCTCAGGCTGCCGACGATCGCTACCAACGCCGTCCACATGCATCGCCCGGCCCGCTTCAAGTTGGCCGGTGCGCTGGCGGCCGTGCGCGCCAATCGCAGCCTCGACGAGATCGCCGGCTGGCTGCCCGCCTCCAGCGCCGCCCACCTCCGCTCCGGTGCCGAACAGGCCGCCCGCTTCGGGCGCTATCCCGGGATCCTGGAGCGCACCGCGGCGCTGGGCTGCGAGCTGGCCTTTGATTTGCGCCTGGTGGCTCCGAAGCTGCCGCCGTTCCGGGTTCCTCCCGGCCACAACGAGGCCAGCTACCTGCGCTGGCTCACCCTGGCAGGCGCCCGCAACCGCTACGGTCCCAAAGCCGAGCACCCGCAGGCTTACCAGCAGATCGAGTACGAGCTCAAAATGATCAGCGAGTTGGGGTTCCCCGGGTACTTCCTCGTCGTTTGGGACATCGTGAGATTTTGCCGTGAGGCCAATATCTTCTGCCAGGGCCGCGGTTCGGCGGCCAACTCCGCAGTGTGCTACGCGCTGGGCATCACCAACGCCGACCCTGTGAGGTGGAAGTTGTTGTTCGAGCGGTTTTTGACGCCGGAGCGAGACGGGCCGCCGGACATCGACGTGGACATCGAGTCCGACCGCCGCGAAGAAGTCATCCAGTACGTCTATGCCACCCATGGACGACGCCGCGCCGCTCAGGTCGCCAACGTCATCACCTACCGCCCCAAGTCCGCCATCCGGGACATGGCCCGCGCCCTTGGCTACGCCCCGGGCCAACTCGACGCCTGGTCCAAGCGCATCGACGGCTGGGCCGGCCTGCGCGCCACCCTCGACACCGACGACCACGGCATCCCGCCCCTGGTCGCCGAACTCGCGCTGCAGGTCGAGAACTTCCCGCGCCACCTGGGCATCCACTCCGGCGGCATGGTGCTCAGCGATGTGCCCGTGTCCGAGGTCGTGCCCGTCGAGCACGCCCGCATGCCCGACCGGACCGTGCTGCAGTGGGACAAGGACGACTGCGCCGCGATCGGCCTGACGAAATTCGATCTGCTCGGACTGGGAATGCTGTCGGCCTTGCACTATGCGGTCGACCTCATCGCCGAGCACCACGGCGTGCGGGTCGACCTCGCGCAGCTCGATTTGGCCGACCCACAGGTGTACGCGATGCTGCAACGGGCCGACACCATCGGGGTGTTCCAGGTCGAGTCCCGCGCGCAGATGGCGACCCTGCCCCGGCTCAAGCCACGCGAGTTCTACGACCTGGTAGTCGAAGTCGCGCTCATCCGACCCGGCCCGATCCAAGGCGGGTCGGTGCACCCCTACATCCGGCGCCGCAACGGGGACGAGGAACCCGACTGCGGACACCCCTTGCTGGAACGCGCGCTCGGCAAGACCCTGGGGGTGCCGCTGTTTCAGGAACAGCTGATGCAGATGGCCATGGACGTCGCCGACTTCACCCCGGCCGAGGCCGATCAGCTGCGCCGCGCGATGGGCGCGAAACGCTCCTCGGCGAAGATGGAGCGACTACGGGTCCGCCTGTATGCGGGGATGGCGCGCAACGGCATCGTCGGGGAGCTGGCCGATACGATCTTCTTGCGGCTCAAGGCGTTCTCCAACTACGGCTTCCCGGAGAGCCACGCCCTGTCGTTCGCCGTGTTGGTCTACGCGTCCGCATGGATCAAGCACCACCACCCGGACGCGTTCTGCGCGGCGCTGCTGCGGGCTCAGCCGATGGGCTTCTACTCCCCGCAGTCGTTGGTCGCCGACGCTCGCCGGCACGGCGTCACGGTTCGCGGCGTCGACATCAACCTGAGCCTCGCTCATGCAATTCTCGAACCATTCGACGTCACCAGCGAGGCGAGGGCGGTGCGCCTCGGGCTCGGCGCGATCCGCGCTATCGGCGCCGACCTCGCCGACCGCGTCGTCGCCGAACGCGAGACGGACGGGCCGTACACGAGCATGGTCGACCTCGCCCGGCGAACGCGGATGACCACGCCCCAACTGGAGGCGTTGGCCACCGCGGGGGCGTTCACCGGGTTCGGCATGGATCGACGACAGGCGTTGTGGGCGGCCGGTGCCGCGGCCCGGGATCGGCCGGACCGGCTGCCGGGCACCACGATGGGCACGGACGCGCCGATGCTGCCCGGCATGGACGAGATCGAGACCGCCGTCGCGGACGTGTGGGCGACCGGGATCTCTCCCGACAGCCATCCGATCCAGTTCCTCCGTCCCCGCCTGGACAAGCTCGGAGTCGTCCCGATCACACGGCTGTCCACATTGGAGCATGGGGAGCGCGTGGTGGTAGGTGGGGCGGTCACCCACCGACAGAGACCGGCGACGGCCGGCGGGATCACGTTCCTCAATTTGGAGGACGAGACCGGCATGCTCAACGTCGTGTGCACCCAGGGGGTGTGGCGGCGCTACCGCCAGATCGCCAGCAGCAGCAACGCAATGATCATCCGAGGCGCGCTGGAGAAGGTCGGTGAGGTGATCAGTCTTCGCGCAGATCAGTTGCGACACTTGGACATGCGAGTTCCCGGAACCTCACGGGATTTCCGGTGAGGCCGACATTGGCTCGGTGCCGGCGAAGTGGTAGCACCAGCATCCATCGGGACGCCGCTCGCCGCGGTCGTACCGCAGCAGCGGGGGAAGTTCGCTGTCGGTGGGGCCTTCGTCGACGGCGATGCGGGCTGGCAGCACGAAGCGGTCCATCGGCGCCTCGTCCGGCCCGAGCATGCACAGTTGGCGGCCGTCTTCCGGGCCGCCGATCAGTTCCGCTGGCGCCATGGTGTCGTTCCCCACGTTCTCGTGTTCACGGTCGACGACCGCGCGTCTCGCGGCCGCCGTATGGAAAGAGCGCCCAGACACTGGTCGCGAGACATCGATCAGCCGAACGGGTGACCACGTGGCCGGCGAGAGACAGCACCATCCGTCGTCGCCGCGAGCGGCCACGACCTGCCCGCGACGGTGCCGGCCGTGCGGGCGGACTGCTCCGACATCGTGGGCATGGACGGATCTGACGCCGCGCCTTCGCACCGGCCCGAACGTCACTGGTTGACGCCGTCGACGGCTGTCGGCCTGCGCATCGCGGGATCGTCAGGTTCGCCGTGGCGCTAACGCGACTGGCCGAGTCCGCGACTAGATTGAGGTCGGGATTCCCACACGCACGACCCGACCGCCGGTGGTGCCCCTTCGCAATCCCCGCGCGAAGGGACATCACCAGCCGCCGTCACCCGACCAGCACGCGGCGCACCGCTGGAACGGTCACGACGTCGGATCACGATCGCGATCTCCCTGGCGGGGAATCAAATGCGCGAGCTTTACTCGGTTACGCCCCGCTTCCTTCACCGCGTACAGTGCGGCGTCGGCCTCGCGGATCGCTTCGTCGATCGTTTCGCCGCCATCCGGTGAGATCAACGCCGCGCCGATGGAGATCGTCAGATCGCTGATGGTCTGCGCCGGGGAGTCGTCGCCCGGTTCGACGGCCACAGTCAGCGAGTGGATGCGTTCACGGATGCGCTCGGCGATCACGCGCGTCTTCTGCTCGTCGACGTCGAGCAGGAGTACAACGAACTCCTCGCCGCCCCACCGGCCCACGATGTCGTAGTCGCGGACCTCGGCTCGAAGAGCGTGAGCGACGGCTTCCAGAGCACGGTCCCCGCCGACATGACCGTACGTGTCGTTCACGAGCTTGAAGTGGTCCAGGTCGGCGATCAGGACTGCGAGAGCGGTGCCGTGCACCTTGGCGCGTTCGAGCGCTTGGCGAGCCGCCTGGCCCCACCACTCCAGGGTGTAGAAGCCGGTCTTCGCGTCCGTCCGTGAGGCCGTTCGGAACTGGTGCAGGAGCAGGCCGCGGTGCATGGAGACGACTCCGACCACAACGGCGAGCAGCAGCGGTGGGTTGGTCACGGCCAACGCGGCGGCCAGCATGCCGACCGCGTAGGCGCCGATTTCTTGGGACTGTTCGTGGAAGTTCTCCAGTACCTTCGCCAGCCGGGTGTTCGGCGAGGAGATGAGGATCGCCGCGACGACCAGGCCGTAGTTGAGCAGCCACCGGATCCCCAGGGCCGCTGCGATGACTGCCAGGTCGGCGAAGCCAGCCCAGGTCGGCCGGGGAAGGCCGGGATAGGTGGGCAGGCCCAGAGCCAGAACAGCGATGGCGGCTTGGGTGCCGAGCAGGATGGTGGCGCCGGAGAACAGCCAGCGAAACAGGTCGAGGGGACGTTGTCGGGGCCAGATACGCAGCCATGCGATCGTGTAGGTCACGATGACGAGTGCGGAGGCAAGCAGCGGTGGCAGGATCAAGGCGCCGGCCACCGACCAGACGGCTTTGGTGTCCAGGTACGGCCCTGCGCCTGCTCCGCGTTCCCGTTGGCGTTCGGTGGGTCGGACGCCCTCGATGTGCAGCCAGGCGCCAGCGCACAGCATGCCGGCGTAGACGAGGTCGATACTGCGAATCGGCATCAGGCCCGCGGTGCCCGTGGCGGCAGCGACAGCGATCGCCTCGACCACGAGGACGAAGGTGACGACGTGACGGGGCGCCTGCCATAACGGCCAGGACCGCGCCCAGTGCCACGGTGCCGCGATCAGGGTGCGCACCACGCCTCACCTGCTGAAACGATAGGGGCCGCCAGGGTGCGACCGGCCCTTCACCGTAACCAAACTGGCACCATGTGTAGCCGGATTGGCAGGAGAAAATAATGCCGTGAGCGGAAAACCGCCCTCTTGGCGGAACTGGTTAGGCCCTCTGAAGGAGGTGGATCACGGTGCGCGACAACAACTGGCGTGACAACAACTGGCGCTGACCGCCAGATATGTGGACAGGCCGATGACCTTCGCCTGGTCAAGGCGTGATTCGACGCCCAGGCGCGAGTTGAGGGAAAGGCGGTGCCTCGATGTCGGACAACAACTGGCGGGACAACAACTGGCGGTGACCCGCGGGATTGCTACGCGGCGTAACACCCTGTGGGGATGGTTGTCGAAAAGGAGTTCGATCAGGGAGGAGGTGGCCGGCATGAGCGACAACAACTGGGCGGAATGAGACGCTCGGAACGATCGACTGCGGCTGTCGGGTGGCGGCGAGGTCACGTGGCGCCGGCTGGGCGCGACGCACGGGTCCGAGCCCAGGCTGCGGCGGCGGCCAGCCCGACGAGGGTGCCGAGGCCGCCGGCCAGTCCGATGACCCATGAGGTCGGCATCAGCTGGGCGAGCAGTCCGGCGAGGGCGATGCCGACTCCTTGTGCTGCGCGCAGACTGGCGACAGCCAACCCGACTGCTTGGCCGCGGGTGTTGTCCGGCACCGCGGTCGTGAACGCGGCGTTGGTGACCGCGTCGTGCGCGGTCGCCATACCGCTCAGCGTCCACAACCCGACGGTGGCAGCGAGTCCGGGTGCCAGCGCTGTGGGGAGCAGGAGCGCGCTGCTGGCCACGGCCAGCGGGCCCAACCACCGGAGCTTGGCATCGGGGCTGAGCTTGTTCACGATGAGGATCCCGATCACGGTGCCCGCGGGGTTGGCTGCCAGCAGCCAGCCCAACCCGCCGGTGCCGGCGCCGATCTGGGCCGCGTAGGCGACCGCCAAGCCCTCCGGGATCACGTAGAAGCCGCACAGGCAGGCGATGGCGAGCAGCACGCGCGCCTCGGGATGGGTGGAGATGGCCTCGATCCCGCCGCGCAGCGACGACCACCACACGGTTCGGCGTGCCGGCGAGGTAGCCGGCGGCCGGTGCGCGGACACTCCGATGGCGATCAGGCCGGCGGACAGCACGAACGTGCCCGCGTCGACGGCCAGCGCCGCCGGAGGCCCGATCGCGGTCACCACTGCGGCGCCGCCACCGAACCCGAGCACGAGCGCCAGCTGGTAGGTGCCGCTGAAGACGCTGGCGCCAACGGTGTAGCGGTCGCCGTCGAGAATCTCCGGCAAGGCGGCGCTGCGGGCCGCCGTGAACGGGCCGGCGAGCAGCTGCACCACGAACAGGGCACCGATCTGCAGGACCAGCGGCAGTCCGGTGAGAGCCAGTGCGGCGACCACCCCGGCTCGGACGAGGTCGGCGGTCACCATGACCAACCGGCGGGAGTATCGGTCGGCCATGCCTGCGAGCACGGAGCCGCCGAGCAGGTCGGGGAGGAAGGTGACCGCGTAGGTCGCCGCGGACAGCGCGGGTGAGTGCGTGCGATCGAACACCAGCACGCTGACCGCGACACGGGCGAGTTGGTCGCCGGCAACCGAAGCGATATGGGCCAGCCACAGCACACGGAACTCCCCGACGGCGAACACGTCGCGATAGCGAGCCGCGGCGGCGCCGGTCATCGGCTCATCCAAGGGCCGATGAGCCGCGCGCTATGTCCGGCCGCGGCATCCCCCATCGTGGCCTCCCCCGAGGTTCGTTACGCGCCGAGCGTCTACGACGGTGTGTGCACGGTGCAGCACGCAGTGTTCCCAGGACAGGAGATGCTAGTCCGACCGGCGGGGAACACAAGATTGTTAGCAACCACTAACCACGACGGCGCCTGATCTTCGTCGCGTGTGCCCCATCCTCGGGGTCGGTAAGCCACGTCTTGGGACGCATGGCTTCCAGCTCGTGCCGGATCTGCTCATCAAGGTCGTCGGCGTCAGGCACGCCGAGTGTGAGAGCGTGCGCCATCGCGACGTTCAGCGCGTCGAGTCGGACCGAGGCCGCGGCCAGCTCTGACACCGTGCGATCTTGGATCTCACCCTGGAAGGCGACGACCTCGACGGGTGCAGCCCGATGTTCACCATCGTCTGGGGTGCGCCCCTGCCCCGAGACTGATCTTGAAGGTGATCGCGAGATCCGCGCCGTGTAGCTCGGCCTGGTGACTCCTGGCCGCGCCTGGACCCGGCGCCGGTGCTGCCTTCGAGAGAACTCGGCGGAACTACGGACACTATCGAGCGAGCTACTTCCCACGCATGCTCAGCGGTCTGCGCGCCGAGGTTCCCGGCTGTGTCGCTGATGCAGGCGCAAGGCGAAGCGGTGCTTCGCAGTTTACTGAAGCACGAGCGTCCCCTGATCGAGCGGCGTCCGTAGGCGACCCAGCTACAGGCTGCGAAAATCAGCCACCTCGACGACGTGTTCGCGGCACAATCAGCACTCTGTACGAGATGAGGACATGCCGCCGTGGATCAACTGAAGTTCGAAGCCGGGCTCGGGACGTACACCGTCACCGTCGCCCCCGACAGCGTATGGATCCACAAGGGTTTGGGCATACATTACTTGCAGCTCCAACTACAGGTGGGAGTGCCGGAAGTTGGTCCGGAGGCGGGACGGTTGCTCTCACTGGAGACGACTCTCTACGCCGTGGTGGCCAATGGTCTTCGCGCGCCGCTCGGCTCTGCGACCGCGTCCGTGCCTTTCAAGCCCGTTGGCGAGATCCGGCGGGAGGAGCTGTGCTACCTCGTCGCGAACGCTCAGCTACTGGCATTGGAGCAGTCCCGGACGGGGGACCTGCGTCTGGAGTTGCAGGTACGCGGCGTACTACCGCAGGCCACCACAGGCTTCCCCGGCGCCCCCGAAGTCACCGAGCACATCAGCATCGCCGAGAGCAGATGGCGTCAGCAACTTGCGGGCCTTGGCCGCACCCTGGGCGTGGACATGGTGATCCCGTTCCCCGCCGACGACGAGCCGAGCAGGGCCGTCGCCGACTTCCTGCGCGAGGCCCAGCGACTGCTCGGCAGCAACGAGATCGACAGCGCGATGCTCCAAGTGCGCAAAGCACTTGAGGCCATCACGACGATCAGCGACTGGAACTGGCCGGGACAGAAGAAGGACAAGCACGACCGCACCGCGGACGAGCGGTGGGCCTGGATCCGATCGGCGTTGGAGGACCAGGCCAGCGGAGCGCTCCACGGCGATGCCGGCACGAAGGACTACACCTACAGCCGCGCAGAGGTCGAGACCTTGATAGGCATGACGGCGGCGTTATTGAACATCGTGCCCTGATGGCGCTCCGGGGTGGCCTGTTCCCATCGCGGCGTTCGATGCTTGACGTCCCTGCCCGTGGACGCTAACGCTGTTCTCTGCTGGCGCGACGACTCCGGTGTTGGGATTCCCAAAGCAGTGCCCAGCGCTGAGTGATCCCTCTGCCACCCCCGAGCGGAGGGATCACTCAGGCGAACCGGCCCGTCAATGGGTGCGGTCGAGTTCACCCGCGGCGGTGATCGGCTCGGTGGTGAACAGTCGCCAGGTGGTGACGACAGCGTGACGACAGTGGGCGGCGCGCGGGGCCGATCCGCCAACACCTTGGTGCGCCGGTCCGGCAAACTGGCCGCTCTGGCGCTAAGTAGTCAATAAATCACCTAAAGTCACGTATTCGGCGCGCGCTGAGCCGGAGCTGGCGAATGGCTATCAACCGTGGAATCCGCGGTGGTGCTCGCGTGGCGGGTCGCGCCCTGCGGTTGCCGCATTAGCGGAACGGCGGCTTTCCTGCAGCTTCGAGCAGGGTTTTAATGCCGTTAAAGATTTCATCGTATGTGTACACTGCAACATCCCTGAGATTGCGCCTATACAGCTCAAACGATGTCCGCTTCTCCGCCTCAAGCGCCTCGCTGTTCCCAATGATCAAGAAGCATGTCGGGTCATAAGCCGAACGTTGGTCGGCGCCTGAGGATCGATTATTTAGGCTGTTGAATTCACTTAGTAGTGATCGTCTACTCTCCAGCACCTGGGCGACTCCTCCGACCAATTCCTTGCCGGGCAAGTAGGAATTGTCTCGATATTTGCCGCCCATTAGCTCCACGGTAGGGGTCTTTATCTCCACGCAGGCGACACTGTACCTATAGAATGCGAGAAAGTCTAGGATATTTCCGCCCTTGTTGTTGAAACTCTTCCCGCCCACGTAGGCTTTTCCTTGTAGTACATACGGCTTTGCCCCCAATGCGGGCATAAAGCAGGTTGGGGTGGAATTAAAGAGCTTCTGCCAGAACTCTTCAGAACCATTGCTGGTGTTATCGACCCACGCTCGATATGCCACGCCGAGGGCGCCAGACTCCTCCAGTAGTACGTCGCCCAGTGGATGGGCAACGCTTGCGCCTTCAAGTTGTGCCTTCACTCGACGAAAATGGTTGCTCTTAATTTCCTGGAGACGGCGGGCGGGATAATCGTCTGGATGAGTGTCGACAAGAAGATGGTGAGATGGGCAAAGAAGCAGGTGGTTCGCCCCGCTGGACTGATCAGAATGAGGCAAGTCGGGGTTATGTCTGGGGCCGTCTGGATTTACCGCAAAAATGGACGCAAGCTGCAGCATTCCAGGCACTTCTTCGGTTATTGCCACGTCGCATCCTGGATGCATACATCTTCCGGCTGAAAGGCCATAAAGAACCCTTAAGTCACTCAACTTATACTCCGACTCACCGTGGGACCTTTCATTATCTCATGACTGCTAATTCTCTCACGAGATTGAGCTTTCCTGCAACGGTTCAGCGACGGAAACCGGGTTGAGGGCATCCCGTAGAACCTCTACAGGGCAGTAAAAGGCGCGACGAGGGGGTGTGGACCGTTGGGCAACAGCAAGGTGACTCGTTGACGTGCTCTCGTCAGCACCACATACAGCAGTCTGCTCGCACTTTCGAAGGGCTCGGATTCGTTGCCGTAGTAGTCGCTGGGGCGGAACACTGCGACCACGGCGTCAGACTCGCGACCTTTGGTCTGGTGGAGATTCATCACCTGGAGGGCAGCTTGGTCGCCAGCGTCGACGTCGGTGAAGGACTCCATCCGCATGGTCTCGACTTGGCGGCTGACGGCATCGAGCATGTGACCGGACACGGTCATCAGCCGAATCACTTCGGCGGCGGCTCGACGCCACTGCCGATGGCCGCGGTTGAGTCCCAACGTTGGCCAGCCGGTGGCCGCGATGTGAGCGGCGGCGTCCAGGTCGGGCGCGTCCGATAGCGCGACGCGGAGTTCGTCCAGCCTGGCGGCGAGCAGACCGTCAGCTTGTCCTCTGCCGATGATGAACGCCAGTTCTGGGGCGTACTTGCTCCTGACGGTGGAGGTGTAGAAGACGGCCATCCGCACCAGAACGTTGCCCCAGGCGGTCGTGCCGGCGGCGAACTGCATCATCATCATGAAGGTGCTGAGCGCTTCTCCGTAGCTCTCGGAGAGGCCGACGGCGACGTGGTCGACTCCTCGTTCGGTGAGTGCGGCGGACATGGCTGCTGTGGGTTCGTTGCCGTGTAGGAAGATTCCGAAGGTGCTTGCTCCTTGCCCGCGATTTTCGTCGATCGCAGTGCATACTTCGTCTACCGCGGGATGGGTGCCGACCCCCGTCACGATACGAAGTCTTCCGTTGGCTGTGGCTTCTGCAAGGGAAGGGTGGCTGAAGTTTCGCTGGCGCACTGCCTCGGCGACGGTGGGCAGTAGCTGAGTCGGATCGCGGTAAGAGCCCAGTGGCAAAGGAATCTGTGTGGCGCCTGGCCGCGCGACTGCCGCGGCAAGCCTTTCAGGGCCGACGCCTTTGCGGCCGGGGATTTTGTCGTAGATCATCTGGTTGGGATCGCCGAGGAGTAGCAGTCGGTTGCCAACCTCGGTGAGGCGTTCGAGCAAGGTCCACTGTTCGCTGTCGGTGTCCTGGAATTCGTCGCAGACCACAAGTGACCACCGGCGTTGAGCGAGTGGACCGATGTGAGGTAGGTGCAAGATCTTGAGCGCTTCGGGAAGCAAGTCGTTGTAGGACAAGACAGTGGGGTCTTCCTGGAACAGTTTGCTTTCTGCTTCGCCACGCAGTGTCGGGCGTTCACTGTGGCCGATGTAGCGGCCGAAGTCGCATACCAGTTGCCATGCCAGCCCGTGAAACGTCAGCACGTCAACCCGGTCGGCGACATCGCGGAGAATTCCCTTGCTGCGACTGAGGATCTGCGTCACAGCAGTTCGGCTGAAGGTCAGGAACAACACGCGGTCACGCGCGGCCCCAACAGGAGCATCCGCGTCTCGCCGGAGCAGGTGTGCGCGGGCCGCCGCTGCGGCAGTGACGGTCTTGCCGGTACCGGCGCCTCCGAGGACGAGAAGTGTCGGTGCCTCGCTGTCCCGGACGTCGCGTTGCTTGCCAATGGGACTGAATCGGCGCGTCGTGGTCATGCGGTCAACGTCACCGGTCCGGTGGCCGTCCCTCTCGCGAGTTCCACCGCCTGGTCGAGGAATCCGATTGCGACCTTGGGTGGCACCGTTCCGGCCAGCAGATACACGTACTGAGCGTGCAGTCCGGACTTGTGCAGCGCCTTCGCGAGGCGCTTCTCCAGGTCTCGGTCGTTGAGCTGGTCCATGCCAGCCAAGCCGAGCTGCCACTGCTCGTCCAATTCCGTGAAGGCGTCGAGCAGGCTCTTCCTTGGGACTCCGTGCACGAGCGCCATCTCGATGGCGAACCGTTCGGGCAGTCGAATGACATCATCGGCGACCTGTTGCGCTTCGGCGAAGGAGGTGTCCGCGCCTTGGCCGGGCTTGTCGAAGTCGAGGCCGGCGATCACACGGAAGCCGAGCTGGCGAGCCAGCCTGCAGATCTTGACGACCTCGGTGTGGCCTTCGCTTTCGACGAACCGAACTCCGTACGCTGCGGGCGACAGCTTGCCGGCGCGCCGTTGGCTGATGGCGGTCAAGGCTGCGACGTCGTGACGACCTTCGAACACGACGATCGCCCGGCTGCTCATTGCGGGGAGCAACTGCAGGTGGAGTTGTCGCACCACACCGAGTTCTCGCTTGTCGGACGACGGCACCATCTGGTGAGCAGTGCGTTCGCCCGTCCGCACGGAGAGCCGCACCATCTCCTCGGGGCGAAACGCGCGTGCGGCTTCCGGACGCCGAGTTGACATCCACAGTTGATCGCATACGGTTCGCAGCTCGCGTGACAGATGTTCGGCGGCACCGGCGTCGAGTTGGTCGCCGAAGTCATCGCACACGACGACCGCGCCAGCCTGGGCAGCAACCACGAGGGCTTCCGCGGCCGCCAGCACCGCGGCGGTGGTGGACCCGTGCCGGCGCAGGGGAAGCGCCTCCGGGGATCCAAGCCGCAGTGCTGGCTGGAGTGCTCGGAGGAGCCCAGCTACCGAGCCGCCTTCGGCGCGGAAGTTGACGATGTCCGCGATCGCGGTGTTGGCGTCGATGTCGAGCGTTCCCCGGACGGGCTCGAAGACGTCGTCCAGTACGGCGCTGACCACGTCGGTCGCGCTGAGGCCGTCGGTGGCGCTGTCGACCGCCGAGGAGAGCGCCTGGAGAGCAGCGGCCAGGTCGTCTCCGCCGGAGTTCAGCAATTTGCGGAAGGCGCTGTCGGGTCGCAGGGTCAGCGGCTGGCCGGGCATCAGGACGGTGAACGGCAGCATGTTCCGGTCGAGACGGCGGGCACGATCGTAGCTCTCGTCGTCGGGATCCGACGTTTTCGGGTAGTCCACCCAGTGCTCGCCCACCCCCTCTTCGGGGTTCCAGCGCAGCCGGTAGCACAGCCGCAACACGAGCTCGTGGCGTTCTCTGTCCAGGTCCTCGGCGGCGGATGCTTCAACGAGCACGTCATCTTCGGTATCCCACAGTTCGAGCCGACGGAAGAAGTGCTGTTCGAGTACTTCGCCGAGGTCGGAGAGCACGACCTCGATCTCGGCGGAGCGGATGTCGACTTCGGTGTCGCCGTCGGCAGGCTCCTCCTCGGCGTCGGTAGCGTCCGCCCTGGCCTCGTTGCCGGGACTGCTGTCGGCTGGCGCGGCGAGGTACACGTCGAACTCGTGGGGTGGGGTTCGTGTCGAGTCGGGGTCAAGTACCCGGCGAAGCGCCTCGATGAGGTCGCTTCTGCCTGCTCGGGGCTCGCCGACGACCAGGGCGTGTTGTCCTGCTCGCAACTCCAGTTCCCGCCAACCTCGAAACGACGAGATACGCAACTGCCGAACACGCATACCGTAGGCTAGTTGTCCGGAATGAGGCCGGGACGTGCAAGTACACGTTCGGGTGGAGTCGTGTAACGGGAACCGTGGACTGCCCCCGTTCGGTGCACGGTGGCCACACGAGGCGCATTCACTGGGCGGGGGAGCTGACGCGCCAGAAGCCTGGCGGAGCACTTGCTGATCCGTAAGCTGTGGCGGTGGAGACCAAGCAGGTGCGCGCGGGCCGGGACACGATCCTGGGGTACGTCGAACGCGCGAAACCGGTCGACATCTTCGCCGAGTTGATCTGGAACGCCCTCGACGCGGAGGCGATGAACGTCGAGACCACGGTCGCAATCGGCGGCTTGGGCGCTCCCGAAGAGTTCATTGTCCGCGACGACGGGCACGGGATGCCCCACGACCAGGTTCCCGACCTGTTCCTGACCCACGGCGAGTCCTGGAAGCGGACCTCCGGGTTCTCACCGAACATCAACCGGCCGATGCACGGCCAGCTCGGCCGTGGACGCTTCCTCGCCTACGGCATCGCCGAGCGCGTCGAGTGGCGGTCAGTCTCGGCCAACGGCGAGTCGCTCAGCGAAACCGTGATCCACGGCAACCGCGGGGCGCCGAACGAGTTCACCTTCGACGGGCCGTGGCCGTCCTCCGGGCCGACCGGTACGACCGTCCTCATGGAAGCCCGGCAGACGTCACGCGTGGCCGGCATCGCGGATGGCGACATCCACCTGCCCTTGACTGCTCGACTGGCGGCGTCGCTCCTGGTCCTGCCCGAGGTCAAGGTGACCTACCGCGGGCAACCCCTCAGCCCGCAGGCCCACATCACACACGATGTCGACCTCGATCTGGACCTCGACCCGGCAATCCTGCACGGCAAGGCCCAGCCGCGGCTCCGTGTCGTCGAGTGGTCGGACGACATGCGCTCCAAGACCCTGTATCTGTGCGACGAGCGAGGTGGCGTCGTCACCGAACACAAGCTCGGCCGCGTACCACCAGCGCCAATCCACTGGACCGCCTATCTGCAGTGGGAAGGGTTCCGAGATCCCGCCTTGATGGGCCCGGCGGATCTCCACGTACCCGACATCCAGCACGGCGAGTTGCTCGCGGTCGCGCAACGCGCACTCGTGGACTACCTCAACCGACGGCTGGACGAGCAGAAGGGCAGCATCCTCGCCGAGTGGAAAGCCGAGGGGGTCTATCCCTACCAAGGCGAGCCGCGCAGCGCCGCCGAGGAGGTGGAGCGGGAGATCTTCGACATCGTCGCGGTGGTGGCCAGCCCGGCGATCGGTCGCGACGTCAGGCAGAAGAAGCTGTCCCTGCGGCTGCTCCAGGAGGCCACCCGCGCGGAGCCCTCGCGCACGAACCGGATCCTGAACGCGGTGCTCGACCTGAGCGACGACGAGCAAGAAGTCCTGTTCGACCTGCTGGAACGCACCAAGCTTGCTTCGATCGTCCGGGCTGCCCAGACGATCGCGGACCGCTCCGACTTCCTTCACGGGCTGCGCGGACTGCTCTACGCCGACGAGACCAAGACCGTCTTCCGCGAGGTCGACCAGCTCCACCCGATGCTGGTGAACGAGCCGTGGATCTTCGGCGACGAGTGGAGCCTGGCGCTCTCGGAGACCGGGTTGACCCGCGTCGTGCGCACACTGATCACCAAACGTGACGACGTGGAGTTCGCGTCGAACCCGGTGCTGCTGCCGTCCGGCAAGCGGGGGCGCGTGGATATGGCTTTCTCCCGTCACCTGCCCGAGAGCGAACGTACTCGACACCTGGTCGTCGAGCTCAAGCGCCCGATGCGGCTCACGATGACCGAGTTCGGCCAGATCAACAACTACGCGTCCGCCATCACCTCCCATCCGGAGGTCCTGGGAACGCCGCACGACTGGGACTTCTGGCTCGTGGGTACCGAGGTCGACGAGGTGGTGCGCAACCAGTACAGCGACCCCGCCCGGCCTGGCCTGACCACCAACAATCCGCGCTACCGGATCTGGGTCATGACCTGGGGGCAACTGCTCGATCAGGCGGACCGCCGGGTACAAGCGTTCCGCTCCGCGCTCGAACTGGTCTCAACGGACGGGACGAGCCGCGACTACCTCCACCGCAAACACGCGGAGTTCATTCCGCCGCTAGCAGCCGGAGCTGGTCCCGAGTGACATCGCGGTGCGTTCTGTCGGGTCCTCAGCTCGACCGACGGTTCGTCGCGGCGGCGTACCGCCTGCGGAACGCTGAGGTCCATGGCGACCATCCCGTCCGCCGGTCGATGACACTCCTAAGTGGAGCAACGAGCGAAGACCTCGCCCAGTTCGTTGAAGACCGCGGTCTCCTGGTCGGCCGGGCACTTCACCTTGTGCTGACCGAACTGTCGCGCCCAGCCGCGGCAGTTGCGGAACTCCCATGACGGTGCAGCCGCCGGGATTGCTCGGCGCTGCAGGTCCCGCGCAGTTCGAGCTGCTGGTCCACTTCTGCGGGCGGCCGAGCACCGCAGCCGTGACGCCGACCGTGCCACAGATGATTCGCGATCAGCAGCCGTGGCAGCGGCTCCATAACATCCTGTGGGAGGGCCAAATCCGCGGCTTCGCGCCGTTCGGCTCCGATTCGCCGATGGTGTGCCTGTCGGAGAGCCCGCTGGAGCATCTGCGGTGGTTGCTGTCGAATCGTCAATGGCCACCATGGGGACTGCTGCTGCGACGGCAGACCGTGTACGACCTCGGCGGCGGGCCCGTCTGGTATGCCCGCACCGAGCAACTGGCGAGGCTACCGGCGGAGCTCCGCAGCTGGGCTGTGCGGTTCGAGACCGGAACTAGTCGGTCGGACTGGTTGCATGAGCGCGAGTGGCGTATTCCGTTACCGCTGGGCAACCCCGTGCTACACCTGCCGCCCGACGGTGTTCCCGTAATTCTCGTGGCCGACCCGCAGTGGCAGCCCACCGCGCTAGTCCGCCGGACCGTCTTCGTCGATCAGTTCGGCATGGAGCCAGCGCCTGGACAGCCCGGCCACCCGCAGGTTGTTGACGTACCAGAACTGCCGTACTTGTGGACCGCCGCTGTGGAACGTTGGTACTGGGATCCGGCGAGCCAGCAGATCTGGCAGATCCCTCGCTAGCTGACTCTGCGTCTGTCGACACACACCAGAAGATCAGCAAGGATTGCCTGCTCGGGCCGCTATGAAGTTGATTCATGCGGCCACAATCGTCGCGTCCTGCGACTCTTGCCCCACGCCACTCGCGGGTTGTTGCTCAGCGATCCCCTCGTCGAACTCGGACCGGACGATCTTGACGAGCTGGCGAGCCCGAGTGGCGCCTACCCCAAGCCGGACACGCAAGGTGTCAGCTGATACCGGCTTCTGGTGAGCCGCACGATGAGCTGCATCTTCCTGCCGCGCCTGAGCCAAGAGAACCTCCGGCGTGCGCCCACTGGCTGCTCGCTCGCTCCCATTCCGCACGATCCCGTCGTTGAGATGAGGGTGCGCCTTCGGCGCACCCTCATCCGAGGTCGCCCTGACAATCGGCTCCGGTCGCTCCACATCGCTTGCAACCGGCACACGGCTCGTCGCGCCGATCGCTTGCAGCAGGCCAGGGCCAACTTCCGACCAGCCGATCAGCAGGAGCGGCCCTACTGCGTCGAACGCAGCCTTCCCGAATTCGCCCGCCACGAGAGGCTCTGCCACGTTCAGCGCGAGGGTGACCACGCTCGCGAAGATCAGCAGTCGG